>ENA-ORMR01001066-ORMR01001066.1-human-gut-metagenome-genome-assembly--contig:-NODE-1066-length-22792-cov-2.836170_pt1 | contig 22792 bp, 20 predicted proteins | sample MGYA00242107_ERZ509003 | MGnify/ENA primary metagenome ERZ509003 (study PRJEB26280, sample SAMEA2338699) | human gut metagenome | biome: human gut; feature: human-associated habitat; material: faeces... | reverse complement strand
CAGAATAACAGCCATTACAGTTATGAGTGAAATTGTCTTTCTCATCTTTTTTCTCCTTAAATAGTGTATATAACAGCTGAGCTTGATTTGCTGTACCCATGATTTAAAACGGGCAATCAATCAAGCTGTGATACATGTATCGATTTTCACATCGATTAAGCTTCTTTTATAATAATACACTAAAATGTTAAAAAAAGCAAGCAATTTCCTATAAAATGTCTATGCATTTAAAAGCTGTATGCTTCAACGCTGTTTCTTATATTTTGAAGTATTAACTATCCGACAGTTTTACTGCCCATCCTTGGACTATGCAATTACGATATATCCTTTTTGGTGTACACAACAAACGCACATATAACTGCTATCACCCCAAAAGCTATTCCGCAGGCAAGGTATTCCATGCTTATCTTCCCATTTGTGATGATATCAGCACTTTCGGTGTAGGCGAAGGGTGTTATGTATTTCAGGAATTTAGTCTCGTCGATAAGATTTGATATGATATTCATAAAATAAAATCCCGCCGCCAGACCTATTCCTATGCCGAGGCTTCCCCTCTTTATAAACGCCGATATTCCAAAGGTCAGCGCGGCAATCTCGATATGCATTATCAGGTAGGACAAAAGCATAAGCATAATGCTTTTTGTGAAGAATTCCTCCCCAATTGCGGCGGTGGAGACAGCGCAGACTATAAGCGAAACAAGATTAAGTATGACCACCTGAATCATCACTGCCAGCAGCTTCATTCCGGCAACATGTGAGCGCTTTATGGGATGGGTCAGCAAAAACTCCGCGGTATGCTCCTTTTGCTCCTTTGCAAGTGCAGACACTCCTAAAAGTGCCGCAAAGAAGGCTCCGCCAAGTCCTAAGATATTGCCGCATTCTATGCCGAAGTAGCCATTAAACTCGCCGTAATTTATCCTGTCCATGCCGAAAGCCGCACTGAAATCCCCCATGCTTGCAAAAGCTGAGCTTATATCGCCCATCTGCTCTGACATCTGCGGATAAATAACTATGCAAAGTCCCAGCACAAACGCAATTGCTAAGCTCCATATTATAAGCGACGTTCTGCCGCGGATAAGCTCAAGCTTAATTATTGTCATTAGTCACGCCTCCCTCGTAGTAATGCATAAAGACCTCTTCCATATCCGGCTCGCTGATGGTTATATCGGTTATCGGCAGTGGTGCAAGAGCTCGAAGAAGCTCACTCGGTGCACCGCCGTATAGAAAGCTTATTGAATCCTCACTCATGGTGATATCGCGAATATCCGCAAGACTTGGCAGGACTGTAACTCCGCGCAGCGCGACGCGCTTTGCTCCGGTATGGGCAAGGCTTTCAACGCTGGAGGACACCAACAGCCGTCCATCTCTGATGACAGCGGCTTCGCGGCAGTATCTCTGCACCTCTGAAAGGACGTGGCAGGAAAGGAAAACGGTTGCACCCTCGGCGTTTCTCTCACTCAAAATCGAGTAAAACTCGCGCTGGATTAAAGGGTCAAGCCCGCTTGTCGGCTCGTCCATAATATACAGCCTTGGCTTATGCTGCATTGTGCAGACGATTCCCACCTTTTTGCGATTGCCCAGCGAAAGCTCGTCTACCCTGCGGCTGGGGTCGAGGCTGAGACGCTCGCAGAGAGCGCTTGCTTCCTTGGAGCAGTCCTTTCCCCTGAGCTGAGCACTCAGCTTTAATATATCGCTCACCTTCATGCCGGAGTAAAACGCGGCGTCGGAGGAAAGATATCCTATCTCCGAGAGTATCTCTTTTGGCGACATTCCAACCGTCCTGCCGAAAATCTTTGCCGTTCCACTTGTCGGCGAGATAAGACCGAGCAGGATTCTTATGGTGGTGCTTTTTCCCGCGCCGTTGGGTCCTAAGAATCCAAAAAAGCCGCCCTCCTCAACGCTTAAATTCAAATCAATTATCCCGCGGGCTGAGCCGTAGTACTTTGTAAGACCTATTGTTTCGATTGCTTTCATACTCTAACCTTTCTTCTTGTATACAGATTTCCAGAACTCCAACAGCAGCTGAAAGTCCTTGTCAAGCTTTTCATAGTCGAGATCTCCGCGCTGGAGCATCTCCCACATATATCCCTCCGCCGCAAGATACATATTGCGATACATCAGACCTATATCAAGTCCGGGGGTGAAGTCGTCGGGGTTCAGCGCCTTTATCGCCGCAAGAGCCTTAATGCTGAAATAGTTCCAGTAGCTTTTCTGAATCGCCGCACTTATTTCGGGGTCCTTCTCGTAAAACGCCCTCACTGCAAACTCAGCCATTTCGGGGTGCTCTCTCATAATATGAAGCTTTGCCCTCATGCCGCGCTCCATCATTTCAAAGAGGTCTTTTCCTTCGTAGCATTTGTAGTGGTTAAGGTACTTCATGGTCATTTTGGCAGACTCATCCCAAAGATAAAGATACAGTTCCTTTTTATTGCGGAAATAGAAAAACAGCAGCGACTTGCTTATGCCCGCTCCGGCGGCTATCTCTCCGACCGGACTCTTTTTATAGCTGTCGGCTGAAAACACCTTGTAGCCCGAATTGATTATCCTCTGCCGCTTTTCGGGCGGAAGCTCGAAAAATTTTTCGTTCATGGTTTACCTCCGATTCGTCTTAATTATGTAAATCGGTTTTGCGTGATTTCATTATAACATCATTGACCGTTTTTGAGAAGACCATCTACAGATTTTTGCATGATATATGATAATTAAAAAACATAAAAAGCTATTGTAATTTTTGTCTTGCATGATATAATCATCTTAGCAGTGTCTATCAGCTAAGCCGTTTTCTATATTTTTGTCGGAAGAGCAATTATAACAGGAGGAAGAGTATGAAAAAATTCAAGGTGGCAATCGTTCAATGCGATACAGTTGAGCCGGATGTTGAACAAAATACAAAAACTGCAATCAAATTTATTCGGGAGGCAAGTGAGAACGGAGCCGATCTTGTTTTATTTCCCGAATGCTTTCTGACTGCCTATGCCGCTCCTGATATCTGCGAAAAATTATTACCTGTACACGAAATTGAGAATCGCCCTGAATTTATAAAGTGGTGCGAAAATGCCCTGACTGAGGATGAGCCTCATTTTGTTCAGATTACTAAGCTGGCGGCCGAACTGAATATAGGCATTGTCATAACAGGCTTTTCCAAAGGGAAAAAGTATCCGCAAAACACAGCGTGGATTATTGACAGAGATGGAAAAGTAATTCTGAAATATTCCAAAGTTCACACCTGCGATTTTGATTGGGAAAGATATCTTGAATCCGGCGAATCCTTTCCCGTATGCAAGTTTGACGCCATTACAATTGGTTGCATGATATGTTATGACAGAGAATATCCGGAGAGTGCCAGAGAACTGATGTTAAACGGAGCAGAGCTTATCATGCACCCCAATTCCTGCGGCGGTATGCCGCCCAGACTTAAGGAACTGTCTGTGCGCGCTATGGAAAACATGGTCGGTATTGCTATGGCAAATCCCCAGGCGCCCGGAATGGGAAACTCCTGTGCATTTAGTCCTATGGTATATACCGAAGACGGAATGCCCTTAGACAATACCATTTTTGTCGGGGATGAGTTGGAAGAAACAATCTACTATGTGGATTTTGATTTGGATGAAATCCGGGCATACAGAGAGCGGGAGGATTTGGGCAAATACAGAAAGCCAAAGGCATATTTGCATCTGAAGAAAGATGAATCTACGGTATTGCACTAAAGAATCATATAAAAAGCTATTGACATTAAGCTTTATCATGATACAATCGTCTTATCAGCCGGTGTCGGCTAGGAAACAGAGGAAAACCCATGAAAGACATGAAGGAATATTTAGAAAAAATAGATAAGGTAATACAAGACGGTCCTTACAAGGACGACTGGGACAGCCTTAATAACTACACTGTGCCCCAGTGGTACAAAAAGATTAAATTCGGCATATTCATCCACTGGGGAGTGTATTCCGTCCCTGCTTATGCAAACGAATGGTACTCACGGAATATGTACATTCAGGGCACGGATGAGTTTAATCACCATGTTAAGACATATGGCAATCATAAGGATTTCGGTTACAAAGACTTTATCCCCATGTTCAAGGCGGAGAAGTTCAACCCGCAGAAGTGGGCTGAGCTTTTCAGCGAGGCAGGCGCTAAGTACGTCATACCGGTGGCAGAGCATCACGACGGATTTCAGATGTACAAAAGCGAGCTTTCGCATTGGAACGCCTACGAAATGGGTCCCAAGCGCGACGTTTTAGGCGAGCTTAAAAATGCCTGCGAAGCTAAAGGGATGGTTATGGGCGCATCGTCCCACAGAATCGAGCACTGGTTCTTTATGGGACACGGCAAGGAGTTCGACAGCGACATTAAAGAGCCTCTTAAACGCGGCGACTTCTATTGGCCTTCAATGCCTGATTACAATTTTCAGGATATATTCAGCCCGTCCCCATCGCAGGAGTTTATGGAGGACTGGCTCTGCCGCTGCTGCGAGATTGTCGACAGCTATCACCCTAAGATAATCTATTTCGACTGGTGGATTCAGCATTCAGCTCTCAAGCCGTATCTGAAAAAATTTGCGGCTTATTTCTACAACCGCAGCCTGGAATGGAGTCCCGACGGTGTTGTTATAAACTACAAGCACGACGCTTTCCAGTTCGGCTGCGCCGTTCCGGATATCGAGCGCGGTCAGTTTGCCGAGGCTAAGCCTTATTATTGGCAGACCGACACCGCTATCGCCTATAACTCGTGGTGTCACACCGAAAACAACGTATACAAGAACCCGCGAGACATCATCTGCACGCTTGTGGATATCGTAAGCAAGAACGGAACACTTCTTTTAAATGTCGGTCCCAAGGCGGATGGAAGCTTTACCGAGGAGGACACAAACGTCCTTAAAACCATCGGCAGATGGCTTGGTGTCAACGGCGAGGCTATTTACAGCACCAAGCCGTGGAGAAAATCCGGCGAGGGTCCTACGGCGGTTAAGGAGGGTCAGTTCTCGGATGGCAACGCCCCCGAATTTACCTGCAAGGACATACGCTTTACAGCCGGCGGAAGCAGCATTTATGCGACTGTTATGAGATGGTCGGAAGACGGCAGAGTGAATATAACCGAGCTTGCGGACAGAGACGCTTCGAGCCTGCCGCTGTTCCATGGAATCATAAAGAATGTAAGCGTTCTGGGCTACGACGGTGAGGTCAGCTGGGAGCGGGACGGCGAGGCATTAAAGGTTTGCGTACCGGGGGTAAAGAGTGATTTGCCGGTGGTAATTAAGGTTGAGGTTGATTGATTTAAGACAACTTCTCATAAGAATCAGCTCGGAGGACGCATTATGAAAGATAGAATAAAAATAACAAGCGAACGCGTATCGCAAGGTGAATACATAGACTTTCTCAAAAGAACCGATTTAGGCTCGCAATATCCCAAGGAGCGGTTTGATGAAAGAATAGAAAAGCTGGTTAATAACGTTTCAATCAGCATCGTCGCAAGAAATGAGGATAATCTGATTGTGGGCGTGCTGTTCGGCTTGACCGACTTCGCTTATTGGCTTTACGTGACCGATTTGGGAGTGGACAGAAACTATGAAAGGCAGGGCATCGGCAGAAGGCTGATGAAAGCCGCTCTTGAAGCCGCCGGCGGCGAAAAGGACATCGCAGTATACCTGATAACAAACGAAAATGCAGTTCCTTTTTATGAAAAGTTAGGAATGAAAAGGGCAGACGAAGTTATGAAGTACAATCACATAGAATGGACGGAATTTACCGTTCAATAACGCCTATATAAAATCATCCTCCGGCAGTTTACTCTATGCCAGAGGATGATTTTTATCTGGTAATCGTTAATTTATATCCGATTCTTCTGAACATAAACCTGCCCGCCCAATTCAGCATCAGGTCGGCGTATTCCTGTGGAGAAACTTCGCCGCTTGTCGTCATGACGTCGTAGACAACGTTTGCTTCTTGTATCGTTGCGTTGAGGTCGGTAAAGCCGTTTTTAAGATAGAATTCATGGCGTTTTAGCCGCTGCTGGTAGTTATCGGCGGATTTATCAAGCTGCTCCCGAGCAAGGAAAAGCCTGCCGCCACTGTATCTTTCGCGAAGAAGCGATAGTATTTTGCTGCCGTAGCCCTTTCCGCGAAGCCCGGGCATGATGGCAAAGTAGAAAAGATATCCTAAATCCGTATCGCCTATGATATACGCCATGCCTACAAGCTCGTTATTGTCATACGCCGCGAGCATTTCTCCCCTGCCCCTCTTTGCGTTTCTTTTCATCATATAAAAGGGCGCTCGCTCATCGGCAGGGAAAGCTTCTATGTAGAGCTTTTTCAGCTTTTTCCAGATGTCCTTATCGAAAAAGTTCTTTTCACAAATATTTACTATTTTCATATATATCATCCTATACTTTTATTTCCGACGTTTCCGTCTGAGTGTTTTCAAGTCTGCGGTATACCGTAAGCCACATTGTTATAAAGCAGGCAAGACCGCCCAATACGTTTGATATCGGCTCTGCCCAGAAAACGCCGTCAACTCCCAAGCCCATATTCGGGAGCGCAACAGTAAGCGGCACCACTATAAACGCCTTACGCAAAAGCGAGAAGAACACTGCCTGCTTTGACCTTCCCAGAGCGGTGAAAACCGACTGTCCCGAAAACTGGAACGCCATAAAAACAAAGCCGAAGAAATATATTTTGAGTGCCCTTATGCCCGGCTCGATGAGATTAGCATCATCGGAAAACAGGGTTATTAAAAGCTTTGGAAAGCTGATTATAAACAGCCATGCGGCGGCGGTGTATATCGCTCCGACAACGGCGGAAAAGCGTATTCCCTGCTTTACGCGATCGTATTCCTTTGCACCGTAGTTATATCCTAAAACAGGCTGAGAGCCGCTTGTAAGACCGTGAATCGGCAGAGAAAGAATATCCCTTGCTGAGTTTACAACCGTCATGACGCTGATATAGATATCCCCGCCGAAGCCCTTAAGCATGATGTTGCAGACCGCCTGAACAAGGCTGTTTGTCGCCTGCATTATGAATCCCGCAAAGCCGAGACTCATTATCTTAAACGTCAGGCGAGGGTCGATTTTCATGCAGTCAAAGCGGATGCGCAGAATTGCGCTGCGACCTGTCAGAAATCTTATTACCCACACGGCGGATATCACCTGACTTATAACAGTTGCCAGAGCCGCACCCTCTACTCCCATATCCAGTCCGAAGATAAAAATCGGGTCTAAGACGAGGTTTATTACCGCGCCTATAGCTACGGTGAACATTCCGATTCTTGGAAATCCCTGAGCGTTTATAAAGCCGTTAAGACCTGTTGCAAGCATCAGCGCGGGCGTTCCCACAAGATAAATTCTCAGATAGCTTCCGGCATAGAAATAGGTGCCGTCGTCCGCTCCGAAAAGGTACAGAACCGGCTTGGCAAACAGGAAGCATATTACAGTTATAACAACCGAGCAGAGCGAAAGAAGGGCAAAGGTGTTGCCCATGATTCTTTCTGCCTTTTTGTCCTCTCCCTCGCCCCTTGCTATAGCGAACAGCGGCGCGCCGCCCATTCCGAACAGATTGGTAAACGCCGCAATCAGCGTTGTTATAGGGAAAACAAGCCCTATTCCGGTTAGCGCAAGGCTGTCGCTGTCCGAAAGGTGACCTATATATATTCTGTCTACTATGTTATATGCCAGCTGGACAAGCTGCGCACATATCGGCGGCAGCGCCTGATAGATTATACTTTTGCGGACGCTGCCCTTTGAAAAATCGTTGATCATCTGCTGTTTATACTTCCAAATGGCTTAACACCCGCAATAGCTTGCTTGGGAGATATCTCCTTGCCGCCGTTGTCTATATCTATAATCCGCGGGACGTCCGAACCCATGTTCAGCTCTTTCATGTATGTCAGCTGGCGAAGACCGTGGCGGGTCTCCATTCTTTGGGTGAGTGCATGGCGGTCGCCCTCATTAAGTGCGTAAACAAGGTCAACCGAGGCTTGATCTATTGCAAGAATATCTCGTGAGGCAAGAATACCTATATTCGGAGTTACCACCGGCTCGGCTTCAACGCCCTCGCAGTCGCAGGAGACGGACATATTCCGCAGCACGTTTATAAACAGGATATTCTCGCCAAAGTGGTCTACTACCGCCTTGGCGGATTCGGTCATCCGCTCCATAAATTCCTCTTTGCCTATATCCCACATATCCGAAGAGCCTGGCGTTGTGTGAATCATTGCCTTGCCGATTCTGCCGTCGGCACAGCCTATGCCTATATTCTTGTTGGAGCCGCCGAAACCGCCCTTGGTATGTCCCTTAAAGTGGGTTAGAACAAGCATTGAATCATAGTTAAGAATATTTTTGCCCATTGACATCTCGCGGAACCACTTGCCGCCCTTTACCGGAAGCATAACCGTGCCGTCCTCATCCATGATATCAACCGGACAGAAGGTCCAGCCGTTGTGAGCAATGGTTTCACGGTGGAGAGCCGTTGTATAGCGGTCGCCCTCATAGTAGGTATTGGTTTCGACTATTGAAGCGTTTGGAAGCTTATTCTCAACAAGCTCTTTCACCCACTCGCGCGGGATTATATTAGGACCGTCCTTTTCACCGGTGTGGAGCTTTATTGCAACTCTTCCCGAAAGCTCGGCGTTTAACGCGGAGTAGATTTTTATCAAACCAACCGCCGAAAGCTCTCTGGTAAAATAAACGTTAGAAGCCTTTCCGCTTCGTTTATCCAAAGGGATATACACTTCCCCGCCGGTTCCGGCAGCCGCTTTAAAATCTGACACTATCAAGTCATCCTTTCATAATGATAATATGCAAATATATTCTAACACAGTCGCGCGAAAAATGCAACCGTTGCGGGGCATAGTCAAAAATTTAAAAATAACGGACAATCTTGGCACAGTTCACAAAACCGGTTGACACAGACTTTAATTAGGTGTTAAATTTGATGTAGAAGATTCCCTGATTGGAGAAAAGCATATGAAACATCAATTTATACGGCTGCTGACGGTGATTGCTATATTCGCACTTTTGATGTGCGGCTGCGCTCAAAAGCCTGACAAGCGCGAGGATTATACTGTAAGAGTAATGCTCCGCCCATGCGAAGGCATAACCATCGAGGGCGACAACATTGCCGACGTTAAGGCGGGCAGAAACGTAAGCTTTAAAGTTACCTTAAACGAAGGATATATCTACATAGGCAACACCGCAGACGCTGAATTTGACGAGGAGCGCGGGCGGCTTCGACTGGACGACGTTATCGCGCCGGCTACCGTTGACATGATAGTTGCAAAGGAATCGGAGGTATTCCGGCTCAGCGTGAAAAAGAGCGTGGAGTCTGCCGAGGTAATAGTGTCCGGCGAGCTGTTTGCCTATCCTGCGGACGTTAAGGTCTGCGCGGTCGAAACAGAAAACCTAAGCTTTGAGGGATGGTCGGAGGGCGGATTCCTCTCGGAAGGCGGTACGCTTTTAAGCGAGGATGCAGAATACACCTTCAGAATAAGCGAAAACCGCTCGGTATACGCAAACTTCTCCGGCTTTTCCGACTATACCATCACATACCATCTGAACGGCGGCGTTACCGCTGACGGCGCAGACAGCCTGAGCGTCACCAAGCAATACAGCGACACCTTTTCCATGCAGCAGACCCTTCACGCAGACGGAAGCTTTTATCGCAAGGGATACTCCTGCATTGGCTACAGCACCGAGCCGGCGGAGTACTCCGACTATGAGTCCTGCAACGACATTCCCGGGTTTGCCAACATGGGCGGAGTGTGCAGGGCTGACAACGGTTCTTTGGACTTATACGCAGTCTGGGCGAAGGAAACGCCCGCTTCCGACTTTAAATATTCATCTGAGAAAATCAGCTATATCAGCGATTCAAGCTACAACTGGGGCAAGCTCGACCAGAGAAAAAAATCGGAGGATGGCATAAAAATCACAGGATATAATGGCTCAGACAGCACTGTAGTTATTCCGGAGGAAATAGACGGACTAAAGGTTATGGAAATCGCAGGCGGAGCATTTTCGGGCGGAATCGAACGAGTTGTTATTCCGAGAACCGTAAAAAACATTCAGCTAGGCGCATTTTCTGACTGCGAAGCTCTGCGCGAGGTCATTTTCTTCGACTCGGTTGTTTCGGTATGGGACAAAAGCTTTAACCCGAACGTTAAAACTGTTATTTTAAACTCGCAGCGGCTGCCGGTATATTCGGGAGCGATTGAAGGCTCGTTCTGCATAAAATATGAGCGGCTGCGGCAGGCGCAGGGCAAAAAGATTGTTGTGGTTTCCGGCTCGTCCTCATTAAACGGCTTGGATTCTGCGCTGTTTGAAAAGCTTATGCCCGGCTACAGCGTTATCAACTACGGCACAAACGTTGCAAACCCCTCGCTGTTCTTCTTGGATGTCATATCGAAGTACGTATCCAAGGGCGATATCGTTGTACACGCGCCGGAGTTCTTCGATTCGTCTGTGATGGGTTCAAACAAGTTCCACGCAAAGATGTTCCGCGGAAACGAGCAGTGCTACGACATTTTCAGGGACGCTGACATCTCAAAATACACCGGCTTTTGGGAGTCCTTCCGCGAATTTCAGGTGGGCAACCCGCAGGACAGCTCGCTGGTTCCTGCTATCCATCAGAGCGGCAAGGAATATCAGCTGCCGACCGAAATGAACAAGTACGGCGACCGCTCCACCGTCCGCAAGAGCGTGCGCGGAAGCTTCGGAGGTGCTGCTCAGGGCTTCAGCTATAACAAGCTTAATCATGAGAATCTCAATGAAATATACAAAATCTACAGGGCAAAAGGCGCTAAGCTTTACATGAGCTTCGGCACCTACGACAAGGCAAGGCTTCACAAAAGCGCCACCACTCAGTCGGAATACGACAGATTTACCGACAGCTGCGCCGACAAGCTTGACTATCCTGTTATTTCAAACGTCGGGACATACGTTATGGAGCACAAATACTTCTTCGATTCGGAATGGCATTTAAACGACGAGGGCGCGCAGATACGCACCCAGAATCTCGCCGAAGACATTAAGGCTCAGCTGGAAAAGGAGCGTGGTGAATGACTATGAACGAATATAAAGTTTTAGGAACGATATGGTTCTGGGCGTTGATTGCGCTTATTATCGCGCTTCATGCATGCACACGGCTTTTATGTGGGCGTAAGGCTGAAATTATTCCTGCTATAGCAAACGCAGGCATACACATAGCTTTGTTCTTTACCATGTTTATGTGCGAAGCTGACGTCAGCGAGCTGTTTTTGGCTCTTTTGATAAGCCTTTCGGCGGCACTTTTGTGTCGGTCTATTGCGAATAAAGCCAAAAGCTCCGGCAAAAACGGCTTGGAGAAGGGAGAATAGCGCATGGTATTCAATTCGTTTGCATTCCTGATATTCTTCCCAATAGTGCTGATTTTGTATCGGGTGCTTCCAAAACGGGCGCGCTGGGTTATGCTTCTTGCCGCAAGCTATTTCTTCTATATGAGCTGGCAGGCGGATCTTATCTACCTGATACTCTTCACAACTCTGATATCCTATGTCTGCGCATTGGGAATTGAAAAAGCAAAAAAGCAGGGCATTAAAAGGCTGTTGGCGATAACAGCGGCTGTGGCAAGCCTTGGGGTTTTGTTCTTCTTCAAATATTTTAACTTCCTTGCAGGCAGCGTATGCTCGCTGATAAATCTTTTCGGGGCAGACCTTAGGTTCTCGCTTGATTTGATGCTTCCCGTGGGAATATCCTTCTACACATTCCAGACGCTTTCATACGTAATAGACGTCTACCGCGGTAAGATGAAGGCGGAGCGGCACTTTGGATATTATGCGCTTTACGTTTCGTACTTCCCTCAGCTTGTCGCGGGACCGATTGAACGTCCCGAAAACCTCCTGCCTCAGCTTCGTGCGGACAATCACCCTTCCCCTTACATGACAAGCATGGGACTTAAGATGATGGCAGTGGGCTTCTTTAAAAAGATTGCTGTCGCGGATCAGATTTCGCGGGTGGTAGACCTTGTTTACTCCTCGGTATCGAACGGCGGCACAGAGCTTTTCAACGGCTTTACGGTTTTAATTGCAACCGCGCTGTTTTCGGTTCAGATTTACTGCGACTTTTCAGGCTATACCGACATAGCAATAGGCTGTGCCAAAATAATGGGCATAAACCTTATGCAGAACTTTAAAGACCCCTACAGTGCCACAAACATACGTGATTTCTGGCGCAGATGGCACATCTCGCTGACGTCGTGGTTTACCGATTACGTATATATCCCTCTTGGCGGTTCGAGATGTTCGAGGGCTAAGCACTATGCCAACATATTTATAGTCTTCCTGCTTTCGGGAATATGGCACGGTGCGGCGTGGACATATGTTATCTGGGGAGTTATGCACGGGGTATACCAGATAATCGGACACATCACCTCAAGACTTCGCGCGAGACTTTGGGATAAGCTTAAAATCAGCCAGACCTCGGCTACGGCGGTGCTGTTCAAGCGGGTTGTCACATTCCTGCTTGTGCTTATAGCGTGGGTGGCGTTCAGAGCTAATTCAACTTCCGACATGATTTCGCTTTACAAAACGCTGTTTTCGGGATGGTCGGATCTGCAAATAGGCGCGTCTTTGAGTGCTCTCAGCTTGGACTGGGTTAAGATTATCTCTATAGTCCTGATGATATACATAGTAAAACAGCTTGATTTGCATATAGCACTCAGAAACTCTCCGAGCGGCGAATACAAAGGAACATTCGCTTCGGGCTTTGTATACATTGTTCTTTGCTGGACTGTTGCCGTTGCTTGGCTTTTGCTCCTGAGTTCGGGCGGCGCAAGCTCGTTCATCTATTTCCAATTTTAAGGAGGTCTTGAAATGAATAAGAAATTTATTAAGACCTTTGCGGCTATGCTTGCGGTGTTTTTAGTTCCTTTTGTGATGGTTTTCGCGGCGGTGTTTGCACTTCCGGCTGTATATGATGATACATTTGTCGGAGAACTTTCGGAAAAATATGACAGACTGTGCAGCATCGAAAGTAAGAAAATAGTCATAGTCGGCGGAAGCTCTACAGCGTTCGGCTTGGACAGCAGGATGATTGAGGACGAGCTGGGCTATGAGGTCGTCAACTTTGGGTTGTATGCCGACCTTGGCACAAAGCTGATGATGGATTTGAGCCGCGCTTCGGTTAACGAGGGCGACATATTCATCCTTGCACCCGAGATGAGCGCGCAGACTCTTTCCTTATACTTCGGCTCAGAAACCGCTTTAGAGGCGATGGACGGCAGGTTTTCCATGCTCGCTCATGTAGATAGAGACGATTACGGCTCGATTGTCGGCGCGGCGTGGAAGGTTGGATCAAGCAAGCTCAGATATCTTATCGGCGGCGAACGACCTGTAAATCAGGGCGCATACAAAAAGGAAAACTTCAACGAATACGGCGACAACGTATTCGACCGCCCTTACAACGAGCTTTCTGGCTACGGCAATCCCATAAGGCTTGACTTTCTGTCAGATTTCGAGGACGGAGACATCACCGAATACGAGGAATTTATAGAATACGTCAACGAGTACACCGCTTTCATACGTGAGCGCGGGGGCGAGGTTTATTTCAGCTTCCCGCCAATGAACGAAAAGGCAGTCTTTGATAGCAACACCGACGAATCGATACGGAGCTTCTACAAAAATCTCTGCCTGAATCTTAACTGCAAGGTTATAAGCAACGTGTTTGATTACATTATGGACGACGGCTATTTCTTCGACTCGGAATTTCACCTGAATAACTCCGGTGTTACGGTGCGCACCGTCAGGCTGATTGACGATATAAAGCGCGAGCTTGGCAGGAGCGACATTACACTTGCCATCAGCGAGCTTCCCTCTCCTTCCGGTCACAGACCTAAGGATGAGCAGGACATGAATCAGGCGGAACAGGAGAACATCTATTTCCTGCTTGAAGCGGCTGAGGACGGTTCTTGGAAGGTAGTTGGTCTTACCGACGAGGGCAAGGCTCTGAAGGAACTTACTATCCCCGATTTCACCGACGGCGCAGCTGTTTCCACCGTTTCAAAGGGCGCGTTTGAAGGCTCGTCCTGCTTAAAGCTTACCTTAGGCGTAAATATTTCAAGGCTGGACGGCGGTGCACTCAGTGGCTCGCAGATAACCGAAATAATCATTCCCGACGGCAGGAGTGCGGAGGACATATCCGTTCCCAACAACACATCCGAAGAGCTGTTTGTCGCCGGAGGTCAGCAAAGGCTTGCTATATATGTGGATTCGGAGCTTTATGAAGAGTATATCGGCGACTACTTCTGGGGAGACTACGCCCCATGGCTCCAGTCAAAAGCGAAAAAATAGCAATATTTCACTGCATTTGCCGTTGTTTCACTTTTATTCTCCACAATAATGTAGTATACTTAGGGCAGTACCACAAAAAGGATAATCATTTTCCTTTTGTGATACTAACCTTAAATGCCCATTGACCCCGCTGAAAGGATTGATATTATAATGAAACCAGACAAAAACAAGATTCTGATTGCCTCAGGAGCCGTTCTCGGTGCTACTGCCGTATTCGGGACTGCCGCATACCTTACGACCAAGTTCCTTATGAAGACGGCTATTGACCGCGAGGGTCCGAAAATGATGACTCACGCCACCAACCGCATTGCCGGCTCGCTTATCAACGAGGAGGTATTCAAGCGGGTGGCTGATGCTGCGGCAAAGCTTGAAGCCGCCCCAACCGAGCGGGTGGAAATACAAGGGTTTGACGATATCACGCTTGTAGGACATTGGTATCCTGCACAGAATCCAAAACGAATCGTTGTTGCAATGCACGGCTGGAGGTCTTCGTGGTCAAGCGATTTCGGGCTTATGGCTGACTTCTTACATGATAACGACTGCTCGGTACTGTTTGCCGAACAGCGCGGACAGAACAACAGTGGTGGTGACCATATGGGCTTCGGAGTTATCGAAAGATACGACTGTTTAGACTGGGCGCAATGGGTAATAGACAACAAATCCAAGACGCTTCCCGTATATCTGTGCGGAGTATCAATGGGCGCGACTACAGTTTTAATGGCAGGCGGACTTAAGCTTCCAGAAAGCGTTCACGGAATCATAGCCGACTGCGCATTTACATCCCCGGATGAAATATGGAATCACGTAGTAAACGACAATCTTCACATCAACTACAACATTCACAAAGGGCTTGCCTCCGCTATATACGAGCGCAAAAACCAGTATGCCGAGTCGAGCTATTCCACCATTGACGCACTGCGCCAATGCAAAATTCCGGTACTGTTCATTCACGGAACGGACGACCACTTTGTTCCCATTGAGATGACCTATCGCAACTATCTGGCGTGCGCTTCTCCCAAAAGACTTCTTATAGTTCCGGGAGCAGATCACGGCATGAGCTGCGTTATTGACAGAGAAGGATATGAAGCGGCTGTCAAGAACTTCTGGAAGGAATTTGACTGATTAGTCATGCAATAAATTAAGGCAGAGTGATATTTTCACCCTGCCTTGTTCTATTTTATATCTTTATCTGCTCCTCGACCTTTGCGCCGCCCTCGACGGTAAGCTCGCCGCTGTACTCCACCCTTTTAACCTCGCAACCGGACATTATTGTCACCTTTGTGCCGCGTATGGTGTCCACAATACAGTCCTGAACGGTGATATCGTCGCCCTCTATCGAGCCGATCTGCGCAGTATAGCCGCTTTTTTTGCCGCTCGGCGCATAATCATCCGAGCACTTCCGCATGAATTGAAACAGCCCGCCGAAAGAACGGTTAACATAATCCCCCGGGCGGACGGTTATTGTTCCGCCGCCGATTTCTCCGATAATGCAATTATTGGCACTGAACTTTATATCCACGGTTTCGCCGCTTAAAAGGTGTGAGGTTTTGATTCCACCGCTGACTTGAACGGTCTCTCCGCAGATATCACCGCCCGCGCTGAGTACGCCGGATATTTTGATTTCGTCAGCCTCGATTTTGCCCTCGGTTGAGCAGGAGCCGGAAATATGAACCTTCTTTGCCTTAACGCTTGTCGCCTTTGCCGCGCCGGAAATATGCAACGTATCACACTTAATATCCTTATCAATCCTGCCGGAGCCGGATATGCGGATGTCGTTTTTGCAGTCGACCTCGCCCTCAATCTTTCCAGAGCCTGAAATGTGCATTGAATCGCACTTTACGTCGCCGGTTATCTTTCCCGAGCCGCTTATTCTTACCTCGGAGTATTCACCGCCGCCGCAGCAGCCGCTTCCTGATATTCTCACCGAATTTAATTCGCTCATAAAATCAATCCTCCTGATTCTTAATTTGTTTGACTATTGCATTAATACTTTCCAATATGCTTGTCTCTTTTCCGTTTTCAATGAAAACAATATCGGATATATCGGAAACAGCATATTCCTTGTTTCCGTATCTCGATATTATTTTCAGCTTGGTTTCGCTTTCCGCCTTGTTTAAAAGCTCTTTCGCTATATCCTCAAGCGATTCAGAGTCTTTGCGCGCGATTATCGCCTCTACCCTTTCGCAAATTTGCTGCTCGTCAAAAAAAGTTTCCTGCCCTGTATAAGTGGACTTTTTGACCAGCCAATCGTCTGGTATCAGACCCATGCGCTTCCATCTGTACAGCGTTCCGTAGGATATATTGTATCTTGACAGCAGTTCCTTTTTTGATATGAGATTGCCCAAAATACCAGCCTCCTTTTTCGTAACAGTGTTACGTCTTGATGATAGTATAACATAACAATGTTACTTTGTCAATAGGCAGAACGAAAAAATATAAAAAATAAAGAGCCGGACGAACCGACTCTTTAACATTTATTTGATTCTGCTGACCGATTTTGTCCTTGCCAGCTTGTACATTTCTTCTGCCGCAAGCCTTGTTTTCGCGACGACATCCCCCTCACACTTAGGGAAGCAGTAATACAGCACTTTTTTGTTTCCTATGCAGATCATGTCCCCTATTTCGTACCAGAAATAATCGGAATACAGGCTGTAGGACGCTGTGGGCTTTTGGGAATAGTCAAGTCTGCCGCCGCAGCCGGTGAGTTGAAAGCCGTTTTCGTCGTGGACAAGCCTGCCCTCGCCGACGTCGTATATGCAGTCGGTGTTCACCATCATAAGAATCTCGACAGGAACATCCAGCTTGTAGCTGTTGTAAAGGATTTCGTCCCTGACGCAATCCCGCTCCCAGCGGTACCACTTGGGGACGGTTGAAAATCTTGCTTTTCCGTTGCTGCGTATAAGCTCGCCGTATTCGCTCAGCTCGTATTCGCAGCCGCATTTGTCACAGCTGATTGCAGTTCCTTTTGCAATCATGCTTCCCTCGGCAAGACATTCCGGACATTTGTACAAAACGCGGTTCAGACCTTCTGCCCTTGTGGGTTCGGTAATTCTGACCTTGTTTTCTATCTGCCACTCAAAGTTGTCGAAGGTGAACAGCTCGTTAAGCTTGCCGTTAAGCTCATCAACGGTCATATTGTCGATATCCTCGGGAGATAGGACGTATTCCATATCGCAGGAAACATCGACGTTTCTAAGCCGCAAGCCGTTATACAAAGGGTCGCGGGAGAACGCGCCGTAGGTTCTTATCATTATAACCGGCACACCCAGCAGCTTTAGGCACTTTCCTAAGCTTTCGGGGAGTGGGGTCGCCGTGCCGTCGAAGCTGTAGCTTGCTTCGGGGTACATCAGCACCGAGCAGTGATTGGTCTTTAAGGCATAAAGGATATCCCGCACAAGCTGAGCGTCGGTGACGAACTTGTTTGTAGGTATACAGCCGATTCTTCGCATCAGCCACTCTTTGCCCACAAAGCCGTCGGAGGTGCAGACGATATTGAAGGGTCTGGGACAAAGAATTGTGGAAGCAATCTTTAAATCTATAAAGCTGGAATGGTTCATAAGGATAAGCGCAGGCTCGTTTTTGCCGAGACGCTCCATGCCGGTCTGTGTGTATGTAAAGTTGGTCGCCTTTAAGTCGGAAGACGAAAGAAGCTTTAACAGCGTTCTGAAAAGTATCGACGGTTTTCTCGGCGGGAGCTTTTTAAACGCCGGCTGTTTAAGCACCTCATCATAATCCATCTTTTTGACTTTAATTTTCATTGTGCTTGCCGCCTCCTGTATAATTTCTTCCTGCCGTCCTTGCCGGCAAGCTCTACTACTTCAAGGTATTGCAGTATATTCAGCCCCGAATATGCCATCTCAGGGCTAAGCTTAGTCGCTTTTGCATATTCATCCTTGGTGAAAATCTCCGGCAGCTCATCGGGTACAAGCTTTAAATAGTCCTTGGGACTGTTTAGTATAAGCGTATCATAAAGCGCGGTGGGGATTCTTTCCTGCCTTGTTGCACGGCGCTTTCTTCGCTTGCCGTAGCCGTTGAGGTTTTTGTAATCCATAACATCGATCAGCATAAGCTCGACGCTGAGATTGTCCCAATCCAGAAAGTACTTGATATTATAAAGCTCCCAGAAGCAGTCGTAAAAGCTGCCAGTTTTGGGCGAGCGGTGCTTTGGAGATGCCTCGCCGGTATCGGGGTCTATCCACGACAGCCATTTTATATGAGGGATGGGATAAACCACCTTGACCTTATACCCCTCCAGAAGATAGTATTCCAGCTTTTCGCGGAGTCTGCCCAAAGCGCGGGTTTGTATTTCGATTATCCGCATATCCCGACATATGTCGGCAGTGAAGCGATCTATTCCGACCTCATGGTAGTCGGTGTCCGGCTCGAAATACCTCTTTAACAGCGCGTGGAGATACTTCTCCGAAAGCGTGCCGACGCCTGCTTTTATGTGAAGCTCCTGCGGCGAAAGCTTTGTCAGCTCATCAAATCTTTGCTTATCGGTCATACGGATGCTCGCTTATATATTCGTCCATGATCCGCGCAGCTGTTTCAATAAGCTTTGCGCATGGGCGGGTTTTGTAAAACTCTGCGGTGCGCACCGGTGAATCGGGCGTGGAAGCTCCCGCAAGACCCAAATGCTCGCGACATATCAGCGAGCCGGTCTCTGCCTTAAATCGCGCGGCAAGCTCCTGCACAAGGCGGTAATGCTGATTTTTCAGCGAAGGCTGTGAAACGTCGCTATAGCCATATAGACATCCCGCAACCATCAGTATTCCGCTGAAGGCTCCGCAGACCTCGCGCAGTCTTCCCATTCCCCCGCCGAAGGAAGAGGATATGCACAGGGCGAAGTCGCGTTCCAATCCGGTCAAATCAGAAAAAGCGGCGAACACCGCCTGAGAGCAGTTACAGCCCTGCATAAAAAGCTCGCTGGCAATAGTCGAATGGTTGACGTTGGTTTGCATAATAATCCTCCGGATATACAGCCGCAGGTTAAGTCGGCTGACGTATTTATATAATTATAGCATATATCTTAAAGGATTTCTACAGTTTTGATAAAAAATGCGGTTTCCCTGATTTTTTCAGAGAAACCGCAGAATTTTAGCCTGTTATTTTGTATAGTTGTGAACAACCTCCGCGTTTGCATCTTTGATGATTTTGCAGTCTGTTCTTGAATAGAAGTCGTTGCAGGTGTCCCATATAACCGGAACAAAGCCTTTTTCCTTAAGCTTATCCAGAACTATTTCAAGGCACTCGGCGGAATCGGTGTGAACAGCGTCAAACGCAAATCTGTCGGTGGGGTACTGTGCTGTTGTCTCTCCCAGAAAAACAGGTATGCCCTTACTTGTGAAAGCCTCCTCAAGCAGCTTGCACTGCGAGTCGGTATAATCGAGCCAGCGCTGATTGCCGATGGAGTTTGACCAGTACATGGCGTTGTCGACATAATGGACCGAAACCATAAGTTTGTCCTCAACCGAATCGGTGGGCATCTTAAAGCGAGGTGATGTTGTGCGGTCGATATTGGTGTTGTAGCCGGAGACTATCAGAACGCGGTCGGCGTTGTTCGAGCCGGTGGCTCTTACCGCGTCTACAAACGCCTGATTGCAGGTGTTTGTCATATCATAGCCGGAATCCAGACCGGGATCAACCAATTTCCCTTTTTCGTTGAACTGGCTTCCGCCGAGATACTCGTTAAAGCCCTCGAAAACAAGGGTGTAGGGGTAATCCTTGAAGTAATCGGCTATCTGAGTCCAGAGAGTGGTAAATATCTCTTTGCATTCTTCAACGTTGTTTCTGCGGATGATGAACTCGTCGAAGTGGTGGCAGTTTACAACAGCAAACATATCCGCCTTCATGCAGTAATCGACTATTTCTTTGACTCTTTCGAGGTAGTCGGGATTGATAGTCCACGTTCCGTCGTTTTCCATCATGTTGCCCCAGAATACAGGGATACGGATGGTGTTGAATCCCTCCGCCTTGATGCCGTTGATAATCTTCTGAGTGGTTACAACTGCTCCCCAGCGGGTTTCATAGTCCTCGGGGGTGTTATCACCGCAGATTGGAATCCATTCGTATGATGACTTTTCACAGTTAGTTGATTCATACGCCTCCATGGTATTGCCTATGTTCAGACCTATTCCCATGCGTTCGGCAACCTCGCTTGCAGTCATGCTGACCGACTTGTCAAATTCGGGAGTGCTATTTGTCTGCCCGCAGCCGCAAAGAGCTGTCATTACACATAAAATCATAGCAATAATACGCTTTTTCATACGTCCTCCTTTATGTATCACTTAATAAACATTCGTATATTCATGGAAACGTTGGGAAGCGGGATTCTGTATTTTTCCCTCAGCTCAGGACCGCAGGAATTTGAGCCTACGCCTGCCATGGCACTGTCCACGCAGATGACGTTTGACTTGCACTGCTCAAGCTCGAAGTTATGACGCTTGCCGGCAAGCTCTTCCTGAGTGTATACGCTTGCGTTGAAGCTGAAATCGCCCTCGGCTTCAAAGCGGATGGTGGTTTCGCCGTTTGTGACGCTTGCATGCTTGCAGCCCCAGTGGGAGGAATTTTCCTGCGGGCGGATATAGTCCTCGTGCATATTGGCAATCTTGTCTTTGAAAAGACCGATATACGAGGCTCTGTGCTTGTCGATATAGCTTTCGTAAGGACCGTAGCCGTAGTACTCGGCGGTATCAAAGGATTTATTTACAAACAGCCTTATTCCAAAGCGCGGCAGCTGCTCGACCTTATTCGAGGTTTCAAGCTCGCTCGATATCTCCAGCGTGCCGTCGGAATAAACGGTGTAGACGGTATGAGCCTTTGCAAAGGGCTGATGCATACTCCATCCGAAGCTCTCGTAAAACTCCACCTTTGCACAACTATTTTCAGCTGTGACATCGGCATTATAAACCTTCACGATATAATCATTGAGATGCGCGCGGTACCAGTTGCCGCGCTGATTATCGTTGTCGGTAGGAGCACGGAAGAAGTTAAGTGATATCGGGCGGTCGATAAGCTCTTTGCAGTTCTTGATTATCGAGACTATCTCGGCCTTTCTCTTATCGAAGACATATGATATTCCGTTTGCGGTTACACTGACCTTAAGCGGCTCGTTGCAGATTTCAACAGGAGCTTCAAGCATTACAGGCTGGGGCTTGACGTTCTTTTCGGCTATGCAGACCTGATCAAAGCAGACTTCAAAGCCCTTTTCGCACCATGAGGTGGCATTCTTGGCTATGAAAATGAATCTGATATAAACGCTTTCGCCGTCAGTCTGCGCCGCTTCGGGGATTGTTACAAGAGTGGTTTCAAGCGGCTTCACGCTGAAATCAAAGTTCCCTTTTGAGATTATCCTGCCGCTGTCGGCAATCTCGTATTCGCCGCTGAGGATATCGCCTGCGTCTACAAAGTTAAGATAATTCTTTATTTCAAAAACGCCGGAATTGTCGGTTGCGGAAACTCTTACCGGACGGTAGACCTGCTTAGCCTCGCGCAGACCGGTATGCGGGGTTCTGTCGGGGTAAATAAGACCGTCCATGCAGAAGTTGCCGTCGTTGTGGCGTTCGCCGTAATCTCCACCGTAGCCGTATTTTGGCTTGCCGTCGGCGGTATAGCCTATTATCATTCCGTGGTCGCACCATTCCCAGATAAAGCCGCCTGAGAACTTATCGCTAAGATAGAAGTTTTCGTGGTAGTCCTCCAAGTCTCCGGGACCGTTGCCCATTGCGTGGCAATATTCGCAGAGGATGAACGGACGCTTATCCTTTTCGTCGTTCTTTCCGGGAACGATCTCCTCTTCGGGGTCGAAGATGCCTTTGCCGATCTTCGTGAGACTGTTGACGGTCACCACATAGTGATGGTTGCGGACGATGCCGTACTTGGCGACGGGGATCACCCGTTTGTTTTCGGCGTCGGTGGTCGTCGCGGCGTTGTTCAGGTGCTCGATCGGGATGTTGTAGTACATCAGGCCGTCTTTGTAGCCGATCGCCTCGTTGTAGGCGTTGAAATCCTTCATGTTCTTCTCGACCTCGCCGAGTTCTGTATCACTGGCCGGGGCATACGTTTCGCCCGACTTTCTGTACAGCGAGGTGCCTGCGGCGAGCGGTTTCAGTTTCAGGTATACCTTTCCGTCGCGGTCGTTGGCCAGCTCGACGCAGTTGTGATCTATCTGCACATACTTCCCGGCCGCCTCGTCTTCCAGACAGTACAGGTTCAGCTTGTTGCCTTTCTGAAGCGTGTTGAGCACGTAGTTCAGGTAGTCGTTGCGTTTGTAGAGCGTTCCGTTGTAGCGTATCATCTCCAGCGGCTGTTCGTTCTCGTCGAGGATCTGCGCTTTGAGCAGGATGCTCGTCACGGCCGAGTGGAGATACTCCGATACGATTTCCGACGTGTTGGAGTTCTCGGCGCAGTAGGCGGACTGCCCGAATTGTTTGGTAAGGTTGTCGGCGTTGATGTAATTCAGGTATTCGGCGACTGCGGCTTTT
>ENA-ORMR01001053-ORMR01001053.1-human-gut-metagenome-genome-assembly--contig:-NODE-1053-length-22932-cov-5.428902_pt1 | contig 22932 bp, 27 predicted proteins | sample MGYA00242107_ERZ509003 | MGnify/ENA primary metagenome ERZ509003 (study PRJEB26280, sample SAMEA2338699) | human gut metagenome | biome: human gut; feature: human-associated habitat; material: faeces... | reverse complement strand
CTGCCGCAGCTTCCTGACCCCCTATGTGGACCCCGAGACCGGCAAGCCCAAGTACTATGGCCGCTTCAATCAGGGCGTGGTCACCATCAATCTGGTGGACGTTGCTCTGAGCTCCGGCGGCAATTTTGAAAAGTTCTGGAAGATCTTTGACGAGCGTTTGGCGCTGTGCCACCGCGCTTTGCAGGCACGTCATCAGCGGCTGCTGGGCACCCCCAGCGATGCCGCTCCCATCCTGTGGCAGTACGGTGCGCTGGCACGCCTGAAGAAGGGTGAAAAGATCGACAAGCTGCTGTTCGGCGGCTACTCCACCATCAGTCTGGGCTATGCCGGTCTGTATGAGTGCGTGAAGTATATGACCGGCAAGAGCCACACCGATGCCGGTGCCAAACCCTTTGCCCTGAGCGTGATGCAGCACATGAACGACAAGTGCAACGAGTGGAAGAAGGCCGAGAACATGGACTACTCCCTCTACGGCACCCCGCTGGAATCCACCACCTACAAGTTCGCCAAGTGCCTGCAAAAGCGGTTCGGCATCGTGCCCGGCATCACGGACAAGAACTATATCACCAACAGCTACCACGTCCATGTCTCCGAGACGATCGACGCCTTCACCAAGCTGAAGTTCGAGAGCGAGTTCCAGAAGCTTTCGCCGGGCGGTGCCATCAGCTATGTGGAAGTGCCCAACATGCAGGACAATCTGGAAGCCGTCATGAGTGTGCTCCAGTTCATCTACGACAACATCATGTATGCGGAGCTGAACACCAAGTCCGATTACTGCCAGTGCTGCGGCTACGACGGCGAGATCCGGATCGTAGAGGACGACGGCAAGCTGGTCTGGGAGTGCCCCAAGTGCGGCAACCGCGACCAGAACAAGCTGAACGTTGCCCGCCGCACCTGTGGCTATATCGGCACCCAGTTCTGGAATCAGGGCCGCACGCAGGAGATCCGCGAGCGCGTGCTGCACCTGTAAGATCCCATTGCCGATCAAACTGAGGTTGGGAGCGAATTCTCGCTCCCAACCCTTTTCTTGAGGAGGTCACTTTTATGCACTACGGTGAGATCAAAAACTGCGACATCGCCAACGGTGAGGGCGTGCGCATCTCCCTGTTCGTTTCCGGCTGCACCAACCACTGCGAAAATTGCTTTCAGCCCCAGACGTGGGATTTCAACTACGGAACCCCTTTTACAAGGGAAACGGAGGACGAGCTGCTGTGCCTTCTCGCCCCCGATTACATCAACGGTCTCACCCTGCTCGGCGGCGAGCCGTTTGAGCCTGACAATCAGCGGGCGCTGCTGCCGTTTTTACACCGCGTGCGGCAAGAACTGCCGCAAAAAAATATCTGGTCGTTCACAGGCTTTACCTGGGAAGAGCTGCATACGCCCGGCTCCTATCCCCGCTGCGAGGTGACCGACGAGCTTCTCTCCCTGCTCGACGTTCTGGTGGACGGCCGCTTCGTGGAGGCGCTCCACGACATTTCGCTGCGCTTCCGCGGCTCGTCGAATCAGCGCATCATCGATGTGAGGAAAACGCTCGCGTCCGGCACGCTGACGCTCTGGGACGAAAAGACAAACGCTTAGAAAAAACTCCGTCAGGACTACCTGACGGAGTTTTTTATAGTATCGCATTAAAGAGGATCAATGCGTTCACCACACCGAGCAGAATGCCCGCAATGACCTGAAGCGGCGTATGGCCGACGAATTCCTTGAGCTTTGCGGCCGCCAGCTTTTCTGACATCAGCGCGTTGAACGACTCCACAATGTCGTTGATGATGGCCGCCTGCTTCCCCGTTTCAAGGCGCACGCCCATTGCGTCCTTACACACAACAATGGCAAAGATGAACGCGATGGCAAACTGGAACGACCCCGGCCCGTAAACGATCGCCGCCGCAGTTGCAAGCGAGGAGACGGTGGCCGAGTGTCCGCTCGGCATCCCGCCGTCGCCGACAAGACGCGTAAAGTCGATCTTCTTTGTCACGATGGCATGAATGACCGTTTTGATGAGCTGCGCCCAAAACCATGACGAGAGCGCAACGAGCAAAAAGCCGTTCGACAGCAATTCCTGGAACCAATTCATAAATTCCGCATCCTTTCGCGGTGGGCCGTTTTCAGCCCCGTATGCTCCCTATTATACCACCGTTTTCTCCCACGGCAAGAAACATTCTCTTAAATTCTTTCTTAACTGCGCATAAGAAACGGCCGCCCGTAAAGCAGGCGGCCGTTTGTCGGCATTTTCCATTCTGTTACAGCGCCCGCTGGATCAGCCCGAGGATCAGGATATGAACGGGATAAAACGCATAGCAGGCATACTGGAAGGGCTTGCTGTGATACCCCTGCCGCCCGCGGTAGAGCCAGATCGGTATGAGCGCGAGGAGCGCAAGCCCCTGCTGGCAAAGTTCAAAGTTGAAGCCGAAGATGCTGATGGGATACAGCAGCCCGCCCATCAGGTTCACGTTGATCCAATAGAGCGCCAGCACCTGCCCAAGGAACTGCCACCAGTTCCTTCCGCGGAAAAAGTAGAACACAAACACCGTCAGCACGCCCATGCCGTAATAATCCAGCATTGCCAGCGTACCGATCGCATAGCCGAACACGCAGACTGCCGCACAGGTCAGAACGTAAAGCCAGGTCTTTTTCTTTTCGCGCACAGCCTCCATCGCCCGGATCCCGAGAAGGCCCAGCAGCAGCGTCCAGATGACGTTCTGGTGAACGGGATAGAACCACGTCCCGCCGTACATCAGGTCAAACGGGAGCTCGGAAAGAACGGCAAAGAGCAGCATGCGCTGCGCGTACTTTTTGAAGTTGTGCGTGTGGAAATAGCCCTCCACCGCCATAAAGGCGAAAATCGGAAAGGCAATTCTTCCCACGCAGGTCATCCACTCCTGCGCAGGCAGGAGCGTCGCCCAGAGGTGGTCGCACAGCATAAACGCCATCGCTAAGATGTGCAGCGTTGCTGCGCTGATGTCAAATCTTTTTTTGTTCATAAAAAGTCTCCTTGAATGGTAGCCATACCGCGTTGGTACACAGGGTCGTTCCCCGTCGGTGCCCTTACGCCCCGCACACCTCCGCCGCCAGCTGGGCGACGGTCTTGTGCAGCAGGGGGTGGCGCTTGCCCGGGGCAATTTCCTTGAGCGGCAGCAGGACAAAGTCCCGCATGTGCATTTCAATGTGAGGAATGATGAGATCATCGTCGTCCATCACAAGGTCATCGTAGAGCAGAATATCAAGATCCAGCGTCCGCGGCCCCCAGTGGACGAGGCGCTCGCGGTGCGCCGCCTGCTCGATATCATGCAGACGATCGAGCAGCTCGTGCGGCGGCAGGAAGGTCTTGAGCTCCAAACAGGCGTTGAGAAAATCGTCCTGCTCCACCCCGCCGTAGGGCGCGGTCTTGAGATAAGAGGACACCTTCTCGACCTTGCAGCCGTGAAGCGCATCGAGCGCGCGCACTGCATCGTCGAGATACGCCTTCTTGTCCCCGAGATTGGAACCGAGGGCGATGTAGGCGGTGTGCCAGAAGCGCGTGATCTTCACCGACACGGTCTTGACAGGAAGGCCAACCGGCGCCCACGGCTTTTTGAGTTCCAGCGTCAGCCCCTTCACGAGCGGATAGTGGAGGAGGACTTCCTCCGCCATGTGCTCCGCCGCCGTTTCGATGAGCTGGAAGGTATGCTCATGCATATAGTCGGTGAGAAAGGCGCTGACCTCTCCGTAGTGGACGGACTTTTCAAGGCAGTCCGCGATTCCCGCCGGGCGGGTATCCACATAGAGGACAAGGGAAATGACAAACTTCTGCCCCAGGCGGTTCTCCTCGGGGAACACGCCGTGGCGGGCAAAGACCTCCAGATCCTCTACATGGATCTCATCATAAGGCAGCGTCGTCATATCAGCCGTTCCTTCCGTCGCGCAGGATGGCCTGCGTCATGCGGATCGCGCGCAGGTTCTCCTTCACGTCATGGACGCGGACGAAGGCCGCGCCCTTGAGCACGCCCATCACGGTGGTCACCATCGTGCCCTCCACGCGCTGATCGGTGGGCAGATCCAGCGCCTGACCGATGCAGGACTTGCGGGAGGTGGCCAGAAGCACGGGATAGCCCATGTCGCACAGGCGCTCCAAATGATGAATGATGGTGAGATTGTGCTCGTAGTTCTTGCCGAAGCCCACGCCGGGATCGAGAATGATCTGATCGTCGGCAATGCCGGCTTCCTTGGCGATAGAGAGGCAGCCGCGCATATCCTCGCAGAATTCATCGAGGAAATTGTTGTATTCCGCCTTCTCGCGGTTGTGCATCAGGCAGCAGGGGACCTTGTACTGTGCGATGAGATCCGCCACCTTGCGATCGTACTTGAGGCCCCAGACGTCGTTGACAAGGTCAGCGCCCGCCTTGAGCGCCTCCGCTACCACCGGGCTTTTGTAGCTGTCGATGGAAACAGGGACGTCGAATTCCTTCTTGATCATCTCGATGACGGGAACGACGCGGTCGATTTCCTCCTGCACGCTGATCTGCACATGGCCGGGACGGGTGGACTCGCCGCCCACGTCCACAATGGCCGCGCCCTCGGCGATCATATCGGCCGTGTGGCGGCGGGCATCGTCCAGATTGTTCCAGCGTCCGCCGTCGGAGAAGGAGTCAGGGGTCACATTCAGAATACCCATAATGGAGCAGTCGTGCTCCACATCAAAAAAGCGATTGCCAATTTTCATCATCGTAAACGGCTCCTTATGCTTGTAATGTCATATTTTTCTTTTCTCGGCTCCAGTTGCACTCCGGCTCCGCCGTACAGAAAAGGCACGCGCGCGAGGCCTTGTCCGCTCGGTAGAGCAGCGCCGCCAATCCGTCGCGCGACCGGTCTCCATCGCCCCGGTGCTGCAAGATCGCCCGCGAGACCTCTGCGCGCTCCGCGGGCGAAAAACCGCAGTCCGCCATAATGATCTCCGCAAGCTGCGCGCCGGCCTCGTCGTGAGGAATGTTCTGCGTGTATTGGAGGTGGCGGCCAATATCGTGCAGCAGGGCGGCGGCGTAGATAAGTTCCTTGTCTACCCCCAGCCCCCGTTCGAGGTTTTCAATGTAGGCAAGCCGCGCCACGTCCAGAAAATGGGCGCGGTCGTGACGGCAGAACGCTCTGTCCTGCTCGAGACGGGCGATCTCATCCACGCTTTCCCGCCACAGTTTGTGGCGGCAGATGGCGTTGACGCGCTCCATCTCAGCAGTGCTCCAGCATCCGGTAGAAGTCGGTGCGCAGGCGCTCGTCATCGTCGAATACACCGCGCGTCACGACCGTCACAGTCTTTGCGCCCTGTTTTTTGATGCCGCGCATGGTCATGCACATGTGTTCGGCCTGCACGAGCACCATCACGCCCTTGGGCTTGAGCTCGTCCATAAAAGCGTCGGCGATCTGGGCGGTGAGACGCTCCTGCAGCTGGAAGCGCTTGGCAAATACCTCTACCGTCCGTGCCATCTTGCTCAGGCCCACCACTTCCCCGTTGGGAATGTAGGCGATGGCCGCCGTGCCGTAGAAGGGCAGCATGTGGTGCTCGCAGAAGGAGTAGAAATGAATATCCTTTTCCAGCACCATGTCGTTGTTGTCCACGTGGAAGCGCTTTTGCAGGTGGGTCGCCGCCGAGTCGGTATAGCCGCCGGCAAGCTCCTCATACATCCGCGCGATGCGGTCGGGGGTCTCCAGCAGACCCTCACGGTTGATATCCTCGCCGATCCCGCTGAGGATCAGGCGAACACCTTCTTTGATCTTTTCCGAATCCATGCTCTGCGCCTCACTTTTCATTCACTGCATCCGCGGCCTCGCCCAGGAAGGACAAGGAGCCGAAGACGATCACTGCATCTTCTTTTCCGGCCATTGCAAGCGCCTTTTCGACGCCATGGGCCACACTGTCGGCCCACTCAACACTCGGGTTCACTTTTCCCACTGCCTCTGCCAGCTCGCGGGCGGGCATGGCACGGGGATTGCCGGGGGTCTCCACGGTGATGATGTGCCTTGCAAGGGGCGCGGTCAGGTCGATGACCTGCGCATAGTCCTTGTCTTTGAACATTCCCATGACGAAATAGAGCGTCTTTCCGGGGAAATACCGTTCCAGAGACTCTTTCAGTTCCAGAGCCGCGGCGGGATTGTGCGCCCCATCGATGATGACCGTGGGATCGCGGCGCAGCGTGGTGAAGCGGCCGCGCCAGGCAGTGTGCAGCAGCCCCTCGCGCACCTGCTGGTCGGAGAGCGCGTAGCCAAGCTTTCGCAGTGCCTCCACGCCCTCGAGCGCAAGGGCGGCGTTTTTGATCTGATAGCTTCCCGCAAGTGAAATGGCGACATTCTCCCACGTTTTATAGGAGAAGGTCTGTCCCTCCGCGCCGTAGTGCACGTTGCTGATCTTGCTCTCGTCCACCATTTGCAGGGTGCAGTGCTGCTCTTTGCAAGTATCCTCGATGACCTGTGCAGCCTCGCTCTTCTGCTGCGCGGAAACCACCATGGTATCCGGCTTGATGATGCCGGCCTTCTGCGCGGCGATCTTGGCGAGCGTATCGCCCAGAAGGTCTGTGTGATCCATGCTGATGGAGGCAATAACCTCCATCAGCGTGGTGGTGATGACGTTGGTGGCGTCCAGAAGGCCGCCGCAGCCCACTTCCAGCGTCACGATGTCGCAGCGCTTTTCCTTAAAATAGAGAAACGCCAGGGCGGTCTCTATCTCAAAGACAGTGGGGCTGGGAAGGCCCGCTTTCTGCATGTCCTCGGCAGCGGCAGCAATGGCCGTCACATGGCAGGCGAGCGACTCTTTTTCGATGTACTCCCCGTCCACCTGAATGCGCTCCCGGTAGGAAAACAGCGTGGGAGAGATGTAGCGTCCGGTACGGTAGCCCGCGCCGGACAGGATCGTGGAAAGATAGGCCAAAACCGATCCTTTTCCGTTGGTACCGGAAATGTGAATGAACTTTAACTCGTTCTGAGGATCGCCCAGACGACGCAGCAGTTCTCTCATGCTCTCCAAGCCAAGCACACTTCCGTATTTGGAAACTTCGTCCAAATATACTCTTGCTTCTTTGTAATTCATACTGCTCCTTACCGGAGGCGGTCAGCCGCCTCCGAACGTAGTTAAGATGCATTATATTCCCGCCGTCGCATTCCTGCAATCATTTCCCGCATTTTTTCACCGTTTATTTTTAAGAATATCGTCGAATTCGGATTAAAAAAGCCGAATTTGCAAGATAACGTGCAGATTCTAATGCTTTAGCGCACGCCCCGCACCCTTTTCACCTCTTTTGCAGGAAAAAGACGAAGCAGAAAACGCTGCTTCGCCTTAGAGGGTTCGCTATTTGAAATTCTTCACACATTCCGAAAAGCAGGAGACCGCTCAGCGGTAATGCTCAAGCAAATTCTTGTAGAAATCGACCGCCAAGTGGAGCTTAGTGGAAGTCGAGATACAGGGTATTGTCCGTGCTCTCCACCACGTCCATCTCAAAGGCCCAGCGTGCGGCCTTGGTGAAAAGCGTCTTTTTGAGTCCCTTCAGGCTCTTGGTGCCGCCCTTTTTCACAAGATCCGTCCCCTGAGAAATGCCGCAGCGCGAGATCGCGGCCGAGGCGAAATCAGTTGAATCGAGCCCTCTCTTCTCCGCCTCGTCCGTCAAAAGGTAGAGCCAGAAGGCGCGGTGCTCCAAAAGCTCTCGGATTTTGACCACAAGCGGGTTTTTGATCTTTGCTTCATTGATGATTTTTGACATGATTCTTTTCTCCCTCTTCACATTTCACAGAAAGCATTACGCAAATCCGTTCCTATTGTGACCCGAGCCGCGAAAAATGGCAAGAGGAATCCCTTTCCGGTCCATCGAGAACCGTTTTCACCGTGAGCAGCACGAGTTCTCATTGCCGCAAAAATTATCCCCCCGCCGCGGAAAGTGCTTTGCACAGCACGCTCCGATGCGGTATAATAGATAAATTCGTTCGCCCATCTACGGGCAGACGTCCGATATTCTCACAGATCCCGCCGGACGCAGCACGCTGCGTCCGGTCATCGAAAGGAACCTTCTATGGACATCATTCAAACGCTTGCGCAGGAGCTTGACAAAAATCCGCAGCACGTGAAAAACGTTGTGCAGCTTCTGGACGAGGGCAATACCATTCCCTTTATCGCTCGCTACCGCAAGGAGCTGCACGGTGCGATGGACGACACCTCGCTGCGCACGCTCGAAGAGCGGCTTCAATATCTGCGCGGTCTTGCAGAGCGCCGCGAGACGGTAAAAAAATCCATCAGCGAGCAGGGCAAGCTCACAGACGAGCTTGCCGCCGCCATCGACAGTGCCAAAACGCTCGCCGAGGTCGAAGACCTCTACCGCCCCTATAAGCAAAAACGCCGCACCCGTGCGACCGCCGCGCGGGAGAAGGGGCTTGAGCCGCTTGCATCGCTGCTCTTCGCGCAAGAGCGCGGCTGTCCCCGTCCCGAGGACGCCGCACGCGATTTCATCGACCCGGAAAAGGGCGTGGAAACGCTCGCCGACGCCTTACAGGGTGCAAACGACATCATTGCCGAGTGGATCAGCGACAATGCCGCCGTCCGCGGCTCGCTGCGCGAGATGCTGGAAAAGCGCGGGACGCTGCGCTCGCTCGCCGCGACGGAGGAGGACAGTGTCTACCGCCTGTACTACGATTTCGAGCAGCCGCTCTCCCGCTTGCAGGGGCACCAGATCCTTGCCATCAACCGCGGCGAAAAGGAGAAAATGCTCAGCGCGACCGTCTTGCTCGACCGCGAGCAGGCGCTGCCGCTGCTGCGCCGCGCCGTGGTGAAGCCCGGCTCTGCCGCCATGGATTTCGTCAAAGCCGCCGCCGAGGACGCCTACGACCGTCTCATCTACCCCTCGCTCGAGCGCGAGATGCGCGCTTCGCTCACAGAACAGGCAGACGAGGGCGCTATCGGTCAGTTTGCGCTGAATCTGAAGCCCCTTTTGATGCAGCCGCCGGTCAAGGGCAAGGTGACGATGGGCCTCGACCCTGGCTACCGCATGGGCTGCAAGGTCGCGGTCGTGGACGGCACGGGTAAGGTGCTCGATACCGCCGTGGTCTACCCCACCTACGGCGAGCGGCAAAAAGGTGAGGCCATCGCCGCACTACTCAAGCTCATCAGAAAGCATGGCGTGGAGCATATCGCCATCGGCAACGGCACCGCCAGCCGCGAAACAGAGCAGATGGCCGTGGAGCTGATCCGTCAGGCAAGCGCGTCCGGCGCGCATGTGAGCTACATGATCGTTTCCGAGGCAGGTGCGTCGGTTTACTCGGCAAGCAAGCTCGCCGCCGAGGAGTTCCCGCAGTACGACGTGAACCTCCGCTCGGCGGTGTCGATCGCGCGGCGCTTGCAGGATCCGCTCGCCGAGCTTGTGAAGATCGACCCCAAGGCCATCGGCGTGGGGCAGTACCAGCACGACATGCCGCAAAAGCAGCTCGACGATGCGCTCTGCGGCGTGGTGGAGGACTGCGTCAACGCCGTCGGCGTGGACATCAACACCGCCTCGCCGTCGCTTTTGCAGCGCGTTTCCGGTCTGAACGTGACCACAGCGAAAAATGTTGTCGCCTATCGCGAGGAAAACGGTGCGTTCACCTCTCGCGCTCAGATCAAAAAAGTGCCGAAACTCGGCCCCAAGGCCTTTCAGCAGTGCGCGGGCTTTTTGCGCGTACCGGAGAGCAAAAGCGTTCTCGACAATACCGCCGTCCACCCCGAGAGCTACGAGGCCGCAAAAGCGCTGCTTGCGCTCTCAGGTCACACGCTCGCAGATGTGAAGGAGGGCCGCATTTCCGATCTGCCGGAGCGCATCAAGTCCTATGGCGAGGGAAAGGCGGCGGCAGAGATCGGCGTGGGCGTACCCACGCTGCGCGACATCGTGAGTGAGCTTTTTAAGCCCGGCCGCGACGTGCGCGACGAGCTGCCCAAACCCATTTTGCGCACCGATGTGCTGGAAATGAAGGATCTGACACCCGGCATGGTACTCACCGGCACGGTGCGCAATGTCATCGACTTCGGCGTGTTTGTAGACATCGGCGTACACCAGGACGGTCTCGTTCACATCTCGCAGGTGGCGGACAAGTTCATCAAGCACCCCTCCGAGGTCGTCTCCGTGGGTGATGTTGTGAAGGTCGTGGTGCTCGAGGTAGACGAGAAGAAAAAGCGCATCAGTCTCAGCATGAAGCAGGCATAACATTATTCCAGGATCACAGCAGCATCAGAGAATCAAAAAAGTCCGCAATCTGATCGATTGCGGACTTTTTAAGTCTTGAACAACAACTGCTGAATCTAACAGGGACAGCGTTTTCCTTTCGCTGCTCTCTGCTGAAACGCTGCAGCAAGGCGGAAGCTGTTATTCCCCCATCTCATCGTCAAAGTAAAGTCTCATGCCGCATTTCTGGCACGTTCCGGCTTCCTTCGCCCAATAAACGCCGCGGAAGTATTTTCCGCAGTGCGGGCAGCGGTTTGTGGCGATCAGCAGCGCCATAATGGGCAGAAACAGCAGAACGGAGAGATTCATCAGGTTGGTCGCTTTCGTCACGACACTAGCCAAAAACAGCATCGCATTTGCAATAACCAGAACAAGTACCATTTTGTTTCTGACTCTGCTCACACCGCTTTTCTTCATATTCTTTACCTCCACGATTTCCAACATAATCGATTTATTATATCATCGGATCATGTTTTTAGCAAGGAACAGTTCATTGCAGCAAATCGGATACTATCTATTCCGATCCTTTCTCTTTTTTGCGGCCACAAACCCAATCAGGAACGCCAGATTCACAAGAAGCACAATGATGCTACCTTCGATTTTACAGCTGCCGCCGGACAGGATCGGATTGCCGTGAATCGTCATATCAAGCAAGTGAGGATAATCTTCCGCCAGAGAGACTCCTCCCAGAATGATCGCGCCCACACCGTTCCACAAAAAGTGGACCACGATCGGCGCGATCAAGGAACCCGTGTATTCCAAAACCGCCGTCATAAAAAGGCTCATTGTGATGACATTGAGCACAGGAAGGATCCCTGCCTCAAACGCGCCGCCGTGCGCAACTGTAAATAAGCCCGTAGATACGATAATCGCGGCGGCGATGTTGCCGTTACTTTTTATCATCTGGTATAAATAGCTGCGAACCAGCATTTCCTGCATAGCGGTATTGAGAAGAGCCGAAATCAGCCACAACCACAGCATAGCGATTTGATTTTTGCCCTCTATCTGTACAACTCCGAGGATAGATAATATCCCCACAGATGCCCCCAGCCAAATCGTCCCTGTTACGCCGCCCAATATGATGTTATAAACAGGCTTCCCGGTCAGATGTAATCGTATCTTTTTCTGATCTGCCAGCCAGAAAATAAGTGTGATCGCAATAACGGACAAAAGCGGGATCAGTTCTGCCCAAAATCTCCAGATTACCGCACTTGCGGTATCCGGTATCGGGATAACCGATACGCATATGGCCCAACCCACAAAAAAGATGATCGTCTTTATTGATACCGATAGAACTTTTTTCATACAATACACTTCCCTGTCCAATTCAAACATCAATGTGTCAACGCAAAAAGCCCACCGTAATTTGACTAAAATCACGGCGGGACTTATGTCAGGCGGCTTCAATTCGGATATTTTGCCTTGGAATCCTTGCACCGCAACGGCTTGCAAATTTCCAGCAAAAAATACTCGCAATTTTTTTGAGGTACTACTGACGCTATTTGAACCCCCGGCCGAATTTAACGCAGATATTACTCGTCCAGCTTTTGGAACTCATCCAGCCGCAATTCTCGCTTCAGTTCTTCTTCTGTCGGGAGATAGGTGAAATATTTGGATGCGAAAATCTGGTGATTATCCTCCGGTAAAGTGTACTTTACAACAGCATCACTTTTATCGGCACAGAGGACAATGCCAATCGGCGGTGTGTCCCCTTCGTTCATCAACTCACGAGTGTAGTAGTTGACGTACATCTGCATCTGACCGAGATCCTGATGCGTAAGCTGTCCCATCTTAAGGTCAATCAACACGAAACATTTTAGGATGTAATTGTAAAACACAAGGTCGATGAAAAAGTTCTGACCATCCAGTGTAAACTTCTTCTGTCGGGCTACGAAGGAGAAGCCTCGTCCCAACTCCAGCAGGAAGTGTTGCAGGTGATCAATCAATGCCTGCTCCAATTCTCCCTCATAAACATGCGTATCCGGTTGGATTTGCAGGAACTCCATTACATAGGGATCTTTGATGATTTTTTCATATTCCGGTTTTGGCTCCGTCGTTTGTATCTCAGCAGCGACAAGCGATTTATCCTGACTTGCCAAGATGCGCTGATAGTACATCGTGTGAATCTGCCGTTCAAGCTGCCGGACGCTCCATGCGGACTTCGCACATTCTTCCGCATAGAAGGCTCTCTCTTTCTCATTGGGAACCCGCATCAGTAGTCGGTAGTGCGACCAGCTCAATTCGGGACACAGTGTGTCTCGAATTGGATATGCGCAGTAGAATTGGCGCATCTTTCGCAAATTTGACTCGTCAAATCCCTTCCCGAATTCCGCCATCAGATGTGCGGACAGGTATTGCAGCAGCTTTTTGCCATATCCTGCACGGTCATTTTCTCCGCAGGCTTTGTAGATCTGCTCACCGATTTCCCAATAGGCTGTCACCATTGCGGAGTTTACTGCTGCGCACAAACTACGCTGTGCAGACACAATGGAATGGCGGATTGAATGATAGGTCTGCTCTGTTGTAATGTTCGTTTGAAGCTCGTTATCCATTCCGTTCACCTCGCTCCTGCAATAATTCTCTCAGAAGTCCTTGGCACCCCGCCAGCACATCCTGCCAAGTCGATTCGAAGTCTTCGGTGTACCACGGGTCGGCAACATCGCGGGAGTGGTCGGTGTAGTCCATCAGAAGGTGTAGCTTGCCGGCAAAATCGCCGCCGCAGATGCGGTACATATTCCGCAGGTTCGCGCTGTCCATGCCGATCAGCAGGTCGTACTTGTCGTAGTCCTGGTTGGTAAGCTGCCGCGCCGCGTGGCCGTCGCAGGAGATCCCATGCTCCGCCAGCTTGCGCCGCGCCGGAGGATAGACCGGGTTGCCGATCTCCTCCCGGCTGGTGGCCGCCGACTCGATATGGAACTGTGACGTCAGCCCAGCTTTTTTGACCAAGTCCCTCATCACGAATTCCGCCATTGGGCTGCGGCAGATATTTCCATGACACACAAAGAGTATCTTTTTCATTGCATTTGCTCTCCCGCGTTGCTTCTTTTTCACCAGTATAGCAGGAAAACGCCTGTTCGTCGAGAGAAGAATGCTGCCACGCCTGAGATTCTATGGCGGCCAGCAGTTTTGCTTTCTTCCAGCCGAAGTGCAGCACGGCTCGGATGTACCACGTCCGTTCCTCGTTGCTGCCGCACCTCTCTAAAATCGCCACATTCCGCGTCCAGCCGAGGTACATCGCCAGCCGCATGATTTCAGGGAATTCCTCGTAGGCTGCGTAAAACGCGCGCATACGGCGCAGGTTGCGGGGAGAAAAGCCCACAGCCGCAGGATAAGACGCTTGCAGGTATTCAGAGACTGCAACAGCCGCGCCTTTCTCCGCTCTGCCGCTGACCAGACGACCAATCTCGCGGTACAATTCCATCTGCGGGAGCTGTGCTGCCATGAGATTGTCCAGTTCGGAAAACAGGACACTGTAATCTGCGGGTTTGCGGATGTTCATAGGTTTGCTCCTTTCTATTGTAATGCAGCTTTCAAGTTCTCTTAGAATAGTACTAAAGGATCTTTGTATCTGAAAACGATACAGAGATCCTTTAGTATTATATTGAGGCTACCACATCATGCAATAGACTCTCATTATTCGATTTATAGTCTTGTTCTTAATAAGGCGAATACCAAACTTGTTTATTGTAAACAAGCTTCACTCAGCTTAGATTCTTAATTGCATCAATCACGGATTTGCTATTCCAGCCGACAATCGAGTCAGCTGCATTTTTTACTTTAGTGGAAGTCTTCTGTGCTCCCCAAGGCTCGATGGCAATAATTTTCTTAGGAGAATTGAACTCTGTTTGTGCAATAGTGATTTCCTTATCTATCCATTTGCTGTAGGACGAGTACACTCCAGCAAGAATCAAGACTACACTTGCATGTGAAATTTGCTCTTTAATGGCATCATATAACTCAGAATCCGTCCCATTCGTGTGAATTGGGTCATCCTTAGGAACAGAGTAGTTCTTGTAAGTAAACGTTGAGTCTTTATTGAGTAGGTTAATAAGTTTTTCGTAAGCATCCGAATATGCCCATGAATGGCTAATAAAAAGGTTATATGTCTTTCCCATATTTTCTCCTTTCATTCTTTGTGCCTTTCTAATAGCAGCACCAATCAATACAAATCTTTGGCATCAGTTAATTAGAATCTTCTATCTTTTGACAATCTCCAGTAATGGAGTCCGAGAGCTGTCAGCTTACACGTTTTAGCTCTCATTGCCGCAAAATACATATGTTCTTCCCCGACTGGTTCTACCAAGCCAACGCTCGCAAAAAGCTGCAAATCTTTAAATATGGCAACATGATTTGCATTAGCAAATGGTTACATCGCTTGACAAGGGCACACAGCCCTTTGTTGTGTGCGATGGATAAGTAAAAGTCAAATTTTCCACTCAATCGAAACGTGTTCGTCGGTTGCGCGGATCTGTGAGATCAGGCCGTCGGCAACCTGCCGCCTGTCCTCGAAGTCAATTTCTTCCCATTGGTTGAGGTAGACCGACAACCGCTCGATCTGCTCCGGGGACATGGTTTCCGCCGACAGCGCCGCAATCTCTTTTGTCAGGGCTTGGCGGCGTGTGTCCAGCTCCTCGATTTTGCTGTTGGCATAGGACAGCAGCACCGCATTAGCCCCGGTCAGAGTATTCAGCAGCTTTTCAATCTCGTCCTCCACGCGGGCAAGCTCCATGTTCAGCGCGGTCAATTTGGGATTGACCGTTTCCCGCTTTGCCGTCAGCGTCTGGAACTCGGACAGCTTCTTGACCATCTCGCCGTACAGAAACCTTTCAAATTCCCGTGTGCGGAGTGTCCCGCAGCCGTCACAGCTTTTACTGTCGGCCCGCTTGGAGCAGCGGAGATATTGAACGCCTGTCGGATTGCCCACGCTCATAAGCGCGTACCCGCAGCGGCCACACTTGACCTTTCCGGCAAGCCATGTGTTCTTTGCCTTGCGCCCGCCTTGGAATGTCTTGTTTGCCATGAGCTTTTTCCGGCAGCGCAGCCATGTATCAGACGATACCAGCCCCTCGCTGGGAGCCAGAACAAGTATCTGATCTTTCAGGTGCTTGTTTTTTCTTTCCTGCACGTCCCGGCCCTGATAGAGATAGCAACCGTTTGTCCCGGCAAAATCTGTAGCTTCATTGACTACCACCGTACCCTGGCTTTTGAAGAACTCGTACATATCGAGGTCGGCCTGTGCGTAAATGGGGTTTCTCAAAAGCTGGGAGATAAAGCCACGTTTCATTTCCTTGCCGTAGATCAGGATGCCCTCGTCGGCAAAGTAGCGGGCGATGTCCCCGAAAGAGATTCCGGGCTGGGAGTACATTTCAAACATCAGCTTTGCAATATCTGCCGTTTCCGGGTCAGGCTTCATCATTTTTGTGCGGATGCCCTCAATGGTGGTCGGCTCCAGTTGGAAGCCGTAGGGGGCCGCACCGCTCATGTGAAAACCGTGCTGGCAGCGGGAATAGTAGGCATCGGTCACGCGCTTTTGGATAGTTTCACGTTCAAGCTGGGCAAACACAATGCAGATATTCAGCATGGCCCGCCCCATCGGGGTGGACGTGTCAAACTTCTCCGTGGAAGATACGAACTCAACATTGTATTCCTGAAAAGTTTCCATCATGGTTGCGAAGTCCAGAATGGAACGGCTGATACGATCCAGCTTGTAGACCACCACGCGCTTGATCAGGCCCCGGCGAATATCGGCCATCATTTCTTGGAACTTGGGCCTGTCGGTATTCTTGCCGGAATAGCCCTTGTCGGTGTACTTGCGGAAATTGCCTCCTCTCAATTCATACTTGCAGAACTCAATCTGGCTTTCAATGCTGATACTGTCCTTGCGGTCAACGGACTGTCTGCCATAAATGGCATCTTCACGAATAATCATTTGGTGCTCCTTTCCGTGTAGGAGCTACCAAACCTTACACCTATATTATACCTCTGGCAGCCCCGTATCTCAAGGATGTCCCGCATTAGTGCATCTGCGCCCGTCCCGGCGCATACTTCACAAAGACCTCATACAGACAGCTTTCAATTTCTCGCTTGCGCTTATCCCGTGCTCGGGGAGAGAGCATCGGGGTCAGGTTTTCCACGGTGATGGATTTGCCCTGAAAAGACGCGGTTTTGACTTCCTTGTGATAGCCGACTCTTGCCTCCGTCATCTGAAAACCTCCTATAACAATCAGCGGTGTGAATAGATTTGATGGTTTCCCGTTGTCCGTGGGGAAACGTGAAAGGACGGCACAAAAGCGCCGTCCTTTCACCTTGCCCCACCTCTGGCCACGATGACCAGAAGCAGCGGGACAGTTGTTTTCCGTTTCAATCCACAAAAGAGGGAGCCGCCGCGCCGAAATGGTTTGGGCTGTCATAAGACAGAAAGACCCGGTTTGACGGCTCCCTGTATGATTGTTGTGTGCCGTATTTGCCACGCATCCCCGGCACGGGGAGTATTCCAGACCGCCGATGGCTTCGGCTGCATAGCCCCACAGCACCGCTGCCCGTGGAGGGCTGGCGCATACCGCAGGGACTCCCCCTCAAGTCTGTGGGAGGGCGTGAGCAAGTTTCATTATCCTCCGCGCTGTCCTCGCGCCCGGTTTGCCAGCACCGGGTCAAAGGCTGCGTTGATCGCTCGGCCAGCTTGTCCATCACCTCCTGAACTGGCTGTCGTGGCGGCGCACCTTACGTCGCTATCACGCGGATTTCGTATCGGGAATACTGTCTATTCAGTTTTCAAGGCGAGGAAGAAAACTCCTCTCACCTATTGTTACATTGCAAGCATCAAAACTAATGTGCCGTATCGGAATAGGGTCATAAGAAGAGCAATACTTACGGTGATGACCGAAAGTCTCGGAATTTGGCGCATGATAAAAGACCTCCTGCATATTCTTAAATGGAAAAATTAAGGTGATGGGATGTAGAGAGAGTCTGGCAGCACTATCGGAGTGAGCTTTGAAAGATCGAAGCTGTCAGCCAGTTCTTCAAGCAGATCCCGCGTCAAGCCGTCGGCACTTCCCGCCAAAATAGTGATGGCCACAAAGCTGTCCGGCAGATCGGCCAGAATTAGTGCTCTGTCAGGCCCAAGCGCTAATGTGACCGATAAGCCGTGCGATGTTTGATACTGCCATTCCTGATAACTCATTGCATCGATAACATTGAGAGAAACTTCATTTAGTGTCCCTTTGGCGCAGCGCTGCAGCTGATACAACACCTCTGTGTTCGAAATATTTGCACTGCCGTCTACATGAAAGCTTCCATCATCAAACATATAAGTTGCTACGCCATCAGTTCCTCCAAGGTATCCGCTGCACGGTTCCAAAAGTTCTGGATGGATCGTTAGGTCGTACACTTTAGTAAGGGCAGCCGTCACATTCCGGGGAGCGGCTGCAAACAGGCGCCGGCAGCGGCTCCTGCTGAAAGCCGGGGAAGTGCGGAAGAATGAGTTTGAAGTGGATCGTGCCATGAATTTTCATCATCTTTTCCTCCTCGTAAAATAAAAAATGCCGGACATTTCTGTCCGGCCTGTGCGCGTGCTTATTTCATTGTCATGCCAATCTGTTCCGGCGCGTCCCGCTGCCGCAGAGCGGCTTCCGGCAGTGATTTGCCGACCTGCTCCATCAGCTCCGCCAGTTCCTGATCCCGTCCAAACGAAAGGCTTTCATCCTGTTCACGGACAAACCTTAGCGCGCGGTAGATGCCGCGCAGAAAGAAGCCCAATGACTACGGCACAGGGATTCCCTATCACGAGGTAGAGGCCCTTGCCCGCGTCCTGCTCCCGAAAATTCAAGCGTTCTTTGAGAGCAAGGACGGGCAGCGGGAATACGCCGAGTGGAAAGCAAAGCAGCAGGCCGAACAAAAGAATAAGGTATAACAGAGGCGGGGACATCTTAACCGATGCTCCCGCCTGATCTTATACTTGATAGAGCTTTACTGATTTCGTTCTATGCTGGCTTTGTATTCTTCTTCCATCACATCCAACAGTTTTGCAACCGGTCCGCTGGGATAGGTTTCTCTGCAAACTTCCATTGTTTGGGTAAATTCTGCTGTCCCACCATGCCATGCGGCATCTGCGGAGGCAATTTCTTTGCAAATAACCTCTGCTGCGGGAGGATTATCCCAGAAATCAACTGTTTGGTCGCCCATGAGAACAAGATAGGCCAGCACAGTATTGGGTGCCTCTAAAAATCGGCTCCGCAATTCTTCATATGCTACTTCGCTAAGCGCATCGGACACCAGAGCAAAAGCAATGAGCTGGTCTAAAGGCGCTGCGTCTGTATGATTAAAGACATATTCAAAATTCGGATTGTCGGGACCCCCGTTAAGATTAAATACTTCGGCATCTGTACTAACTGCCAGCCACTCTGTTTTTTCCAATTCCGGCATAGTCATTTCAAGCGGAGAATCATCTGATTGTTGTGCCGATGAGTTATCTGCACTATTGCAACCAACAAGGAAAAGCAAAAGAGCGAAAATAAACGCAAATGACTTTTTCATAATTGACCTCTTAGTTAGTAATATTTCTTTAGACGATAATTGGATAAATTTGTTCCATAGAACTTATAAATTATATCAAGATACACCTAAAAATACAAGGCCAGAAACTATGACGCTTCTGACCTTGTTCGTTAAAGAATATTCTCGATAGAAATGATGAAACCGAACACATTACCCACTTGGATAATGTAGTTCGGATTATCATTACTTGATCCAAGTCACAAACTGGCCGCCGCGCTCGGTGGGGTGGCCTGCCAGTACTGCATCACCGAAGTCAGCGAGAACGCGGTAGTCGCCGGTGAGACCGCCGGCTTTGAGAAGCGGCGCAGTTTCCAGAATCGCCATGTATTCCGAAGTCATTTTAGCGGTGTCGATCACCGCCTGCAAAGCGTCCTGCGCCCGGATACTGTCCATGTTCTCCTGGCGGTACAGCACGCTGCCCTTGCCGGAGATGCGGCAGAGACGCCCTTTTTCCCAGCAGACGGGCAGGTGGTGATCTTCGATTGGCTCTACCGTGAAACCGTTCTGCCGCAGCCGGGTGGCGGTTTCTTCAAGGAAACGGAGCTGCGTGGTTTCGTTCTGTTCGTTCATTGTGAAGTCCTCCTCGTAAGCAAAAAAATAAGCCGGAGCATCCTAAAAATGCTCCGGCCGGTTGATAGATTAAGTTGTGAAATGAAAAAGGGCACCTATTTGATGGCTTCGACGAAACCAACAAACAGACGCCTGAAAGATCGTATGAAATTTTGAGGAAAGAACGCTCTAATTTGCGCCCGCAAAAAGGGCGCTTCTTTGAATTCTGCCCTTGAAATCGCAAAAGGGGGAGTTCAAATCTCCCCGGTTACCAAAATAACGCGAAAATATCTTTTTTTCTGAGTGCGGAATTTGAAATAAAAAAAGGCGGCAACCCTTTGGTATTCTAAGCGTTTCGCTTAAAATATCCGAATTGTTGCCACCTTATGGTATGCCCGACAGGATTCGAACCTGCGACCTTGTGAGTCGGAGTCACACGCGCTATCCAGCTGCGCCACGGGCACATATTTATTTTTTCTGCGATAGTCGTCAAATAGTAGTCAACGACCACCCATTTTTTCTCTGCCGTTCCTGCAAACGCAGGTGCGGCAAGGCTTTGCGCCATATCTCAAGAGGGAACGCCTGAAACGTCGGAGTCTGACGCTCTATCCAACTGAGCTACGGGCACATATAAAATTTTGACCGCAGGTCGGCTAACAATAATAGTATAGCAAGTTTTTCCAACCCTGTAAAGCTAAATTTTTCGTCAAAGATCGTTAAAAAAATTGACAACTTCTTTCTTCGCTCGTATAATTGCAGTATTCCATAGCAAAGGATCGTTCCTATGAAAAAACGAAAAATTTCCGACGCTGTCATCCGGCGTCTTCCCCGCTACTACCGCTATCTTGACGATCTGCATTCGAAGGGCATTGTGCGCATCTCCTCAAGCCTGCTCGGCGAGCGCATGGGCATCACCGCCTCGCAGATTCGTCAGGACTTGAGCTGCTTCGGCGAATTTGGCCAGCAGGGCTACGGCTACAACATTCTCGAACTGCGCACAGAGATCGGCCACATCCTCGGTGTGGACGAAGGCCACCGCCTTGTCGTCGTCGGTGCCGGTCACCTGGGTCATGCGCTGCTACGCAACTTTGACTTTGCGCAGGCCGGTTTTCTGCTCGACACCGCGTTCGATGTTTCGCCCGCGCTCATCGGCACACGTGTAAACAACGTGCTCATCCGTTCGTTTGATGAGCTGGGCGACTATTTCGCCGTCTGCCACCCCGATGTCGCTGTGCTGACAGTGCCGAAAACCATCGCGCAGGAGGTTGCCGAGCAGCTCATCTCGCTTGGCGTTCGCGGCATCTGGAACTTTACCAACACGGAGTTGAACGTCGGCAGCGAGGTCTTTACCGAAGACGTTCACTTTGCCGACAGCTTGCTTACGCTGAGCTATCGGATCTCTGAAACCTCTGCTGAGGCGGAGGAGGAAGGAGGCTCATCGTGAAACGCCCCATCGCGCTGCTCGCATCTCTCTTCGCGGTAACGGTGCTTGCCCCCCCAGCCGCAGCTGCGGGCGGAGACAGCAGCGACCCGCTGATCTCGCTCAACTATCTGCAAACGGTCTTTACTGCCAAGGCAAATTCATCTATCGACGCTTCCCTTGATAAAACCGGGCAGACGGCCTACACGCAGGCGGAAACCGTACTCCGCTCGACCGTCGCCGCAGCGGAGGCCAATGTCGGCGCGCAGCGCGCCGACGTCTTTACCGAGGCGCGCCTCAAGCAGGGCGACATGCTCTCCGGTCCCACCGGGCTTCAGGTCATCGTGCTTGCGGGCAATGTGAACGTCCAGTTCTCCTCCGGTGCGGTCATTGATGTGACGACCGGCAGCGAGGTGAGCAGCGGCGCTTCGCTTGCCGAGAACCACCGCTACCTCGTCGCTGAGGACACGACCGCTCTCTTCGCCGTCACCGGAAAAACTGCGGTGTTGAGCTATTGCGGCCTCTACTCCCTCTCCCCCGCCCCGTCTGTCGACTATCCGGCCATGGCGGCCGCGCTTAAAACGATCTCCCTCTTCCGCGGCTCGGACACCGGCTACGGTGAGGGCTTTGACCTTGAAAAAGCTCCCACGCGCATGGAAGCGCTCATCATGCTCATTCGCCTGCTCGGTGAGGAAAGCGAGGCGCTCACCTGCACGGCTTATCAGCCTTTTGCCGATGTGCCCGACTGGGCGGAGCCCTATGCCGCCTACGCCTACGCAAAGGGTTACACCAACGGCGTTGAGCCGACGATGTTCGGCACAACAATGAGCGCTTCGGCAGAGATGTACACGGAATTTCTGCTGCGCGCACTGCGTTACAGTTCCACCGCACAGACCGACATCTCCAACGCGCCCGAGCGCGCGTATTTTGCCGGTGTCCTGACTTCCGGCGAGGTGAGTGCGCTGCGCGCATCTGCCTTTTTGCGCGCCGATGTGGTCTATCTCTCCTATTACGCGCTCGAAACGAACGTAAACGGCGGCGGCACATTGAGCGATGTGCTCATCGCCCGCGGCGTTTTCTCCGATGCGGCCTACCGCGCTTCCCGCGCAATGGTCAGCTCCGCGCGCATCGGCTGACACCTTTTTTCCTCCCCTCCATACTATGGAATGAGACCGCCGCGCCGGTGGTTTCAATCTTCATAGGGGGTTCGTTTTATGTGCAACAATAACTGTGGTTTCGGCGGCGGCTGCTGCCTGTGGATCCTGATCCTCATCATCCTGATCTTTGCCTGCGGCGGCTGTGGCAATGGCTGCGGCAACAGCTGCGGCTGCAACAATAACTGTGGCTGCAACACCGGCTGCGGCTGCTGAACACTTGCATAAAAGAGGGCTGCTTCAAGCAGCCCTCTTTTTGTTGCAGGATAAGGGGAGAGGATCATTTCCTCAAAAAGCGATCACACCAAGGTGCTCAAGCAGGATCTTCAGTCCGATCAAAACCAGAATAACGCCGCCGGTCAGCTCAGCGCGGCTCTTGTAGCGCGCACCGAACACATTGCCGACATATACGCCCGCAAGCGAGATAACAAACGTCGTGCAGCCGATGATCACAATGGCGGGCACGATATCCACCTGCAAAAAGGCAAACGTCACGCCGACCGCCAGCGCATCGATGCTCGTTGCAACGGCAAGGATAAAAAGCTCTTTGAAGTTGATGCCCGTATAGGGCTTTTCCTCCTCCGCCTCTTCGCGGCTCTCGCGGATCATGTTTAAGCCGATAAACGCCAGCAGAACAAAGGCGATCCAATGGTCAAAGCGCTCGATATAGCCTGAAAAGCGGCTGCCGAGTGCATAGCCGAGCAGCGGCATCAGTGCCTGAAATCCGCCGAAAAAGAGCGCAATGCAGAGCGTATATTTCTTGTCGATCTTCTGCATGGAGAGCCCCTTGCAGATCGACACGGCAAAGGCGTCCATCGACAGGCCGATGCCGATGAGAAACAGTTCAAAAAAAGTCATCGTGGGATCCTCCGGACAACAAAAAATCAGGCGTGCCGCCGCGCCCGAACATAGGGAAAATGCGTTTATAACCTACCACATCCTTCCACCGCCGTCAAGCGCAGACGCGAGCGATGTGATATTTTTATTGTAGGACTACAATACATATTGGACAAGTGAATAAAATGATATGAAGGATATGGTCTCATGGGTTATAGTT
>ENA-ORMR01001052-ORMR01001052.1-human-gut-metagenome-genome-assembly--contig:-NODE-1052-length-22943-cov-3.274074_pt1 | contig 22943 bp, 16 predicted proteins | sample MGYA00242107_ERZ509003 | MGnify/ENA primary metagenome ERZ509003 (study PRJEB26280, sample SAMEA2338699) | human gut metagenome | biome: human gut; feature: human-associated habitat; material: faeces... | reverse complement strand
CAAGCATCTTTTTTCTCTGTTTCATCAATTCTTCTGTCATCATTTCCTCCAAGACTTCCCTTTGCACGCGGCTGATGAGTACGAAAAAGCACCCTTGTCACCAAGAGTGCTTTATCTTACAGTAAGTTTAATACAATCGCAAGAACCATAAATGCAATCGCTGCAAAAGTTGTGAATTTTTCCAGATTGCCTTCCATGGAACGTCCCTTGTTCTTACCCCAGTAAGTCTCTGCCATACCACTGATGGCTCCAAGTCCTGCTGACTTTCCTTCCTGCATTAATACCAGTACCGTAAGTGCGATACATAATAATATAAAAATAATCTGAATAATAATCTTTACGACTGCCATTTCATTACCTCCTAATGCCAAGCAAGGTTTAGTTTATCATAAGTATCAACGAATTGCAAGTGCTATTTCATGCGATCTCAAGTTCAACGGCTGTCAGAAGTCCTGTTTTATCTGCGTGGAACAGTGCTCCGTTCAAGTTAAGATCCTGATTCTTTACAAGTTCTCCGGTTGCCGGATCATAATAGAAGCTTCCGGTCCCGGTTTCTACAATACCGGTCATCATCACACCTTCCGGACTGAAGAAGTAATTCTTCTTCTCGATCGTTGCTGCTCCGGTTACCAGATGTCCGTCATCTGCAGACAGATAATGTCTTCCGGCTGCATCATCATAAAAGCCTCTGACCTTTGCTCCGGTTGCGGGATCATAGAAGAACGTTCCATTCTCTAAGGTCACCCAGCCGGTCTGTCGGATTCCTTCTGCACTAAACAGGAATTCCGCACCATCAATCGCCTGTGCGCCCGTAAACATATGTCCATCAGTACGATCAAAGAAGTAAACATTTCCCTTCTCATCGCTGTACCAGTCCCGTTTCATAATTCCATTGTTGGCAGGCTCATAGAAGAATTTCTGATCGTTGATCATTACCCATCCTGCGGTCTTTACGCCCTCCGCCGTAAAGTAAAAGTCCGCACCATCCACATTACGCTGCCCTCTGGCAATGCTTCCGTCTTCGGGTGTGAGATAATAGGTCTTATCCCCTTCCGTGTACCATCCTCGAATCAGATTTCCTGCTCCATCCAGATAATAACGGCTATCATTAAAATCCACCCAGCCCTTCTGCATCTTCCAGTTCCGGTAAAAACGCACATTTCCGTTATGCTCAATAAATCCATCGGAAATAATCAGATTACTGTAATCCTTGAACTGATAGTTCACATCCACTCTTCCCGAAAATCCGTTAACCTTACCCGAACTGCTGTACTGCCAGAAGCACACATTATTGGTATGTCCGCAGGAGCTGTTGTACTGTGCCACCCAGCGGTCCCAGCCGCAGATACTCAACTTGGTGTCAAACATATTCTTATAGGAATAAACCATCGGATAATAACCGGCTGCATCAATCGTCGTACAGAATGCATTAATAATATCAATAAGCTGCTGATTGCTTAGGTTCTTGTGACATTTATCCTCAATATCAAACACGATCGGATAATTCACGGTATAGCCTTCGATCCATTGTAAAACCAGGTTGGCCTCCTGCTGTGCCTGTTCCGGTGTTGTTGCATAGGAATACAGATAAATACCTGTCTTCAAGCCTGCAGACTGTGCTCCCGTAATGTTCGCTGCGAACTGCGGATCCACACCACTATTGGTGCTTCCCACCTTGATAAAAGCAAACTGCATTCCAGATGCTGCAACCTGTCCCCAGTTTACCGCGCCGTTGTGCTTGGAAGCGTCTACCCCCTGTGCAATTGCTCCGTTTGCATTCGCTGCAGATACCTGTCCCATGGGAAGCATTCCCAGTACCGCAACGGCCATCGCCATCGCAACTGTCTTTTGCAACATGTTTAAAAATCTTTTTTTCATTCGTGTCTGATACCCTTTCATCTTTTTTCGTACTCTTCCAGTTTATCTTTTCTCCCTTGTTACGTCAACCGTAAATAACAGAACTTAAAAGAAAATTTTTATAAGATTTCAGCTTATTTTTCCGTATCCCCGTATCCAGTCAGAAAAACTGCTGTTTCCCCAAGCTCCTCCTCAATCCGTAAGAGCTGGTTGTATTTCGCCACACGCTCTGACCGGGAAGGCGCACCGGTTTTAATCTGTCCGGCATTCATGGCAACTGCAAGATCTGCAATGGTTGTGTCCTCCGTTTCACCGGATCTGTGGGAAATCACTGCCGTGTAGCCTGCTTTATGCGCAATATCAATGGTTTCCATGGTTTCCGTAAGTGTTCCGATCTGATTCAGCTTAATCAGAATGGAATTTCCGCAGTGCAGCTTAATTCCAGCGCCAAGCCGTTTGGCATTAGTTACAAACAGATCGTCCCCGACAAGCTGAATTCTATTTCCAAGCTTTTCGGTCAGCATCTGCCAGCCCGGCCAGTCCTCTTCATCCAGTGCGTCCTCAATGGAAAAAATCGGATATTTTGTAACCAACTGCTTCCAGTGCGCAATCAGCTCTTCTGAGGTAAAGGACTGCCCGGACTTCGGCTGCCGGTATTCGCCCTTCTGTCCACCCTTCCACTCAGAGGCTGCAGCATCCATGGCAATCTTAAAGTCCTTTCCCGGTTTGTAGCCTGCCTTTTTCACCGCTTCCAGAATATATTCAATCGCCTCTTCCTCTCCGGAAAGATCCGGTGCAAATCCTCCCTCATCACCCACAGCGGTAATAAGTCCCTTCTTTCTTAACAGATCGGCAAGGCAGTGAAAGACTTCCGTACACCACTGCAGGCCTTCCTGAAAGGAATGTGCACCGACCGGCATAATCATAAACTCCTGCACATCCAGATTGTTGGCCGCATGTGCACCTCCGTTTAAGATGTTCATCATGGGAATGGGAAGCACCCTGGCATTTACGCCTCCCAGATACTGATATAACGGCAGCCGCATTGCCTTAGCCGCTGCCTTCGCATTGGCAAGTGATACTGCCAGCATGGCATTAGCTCCAAGACTTCCTTTGTTATCTGTTCCATCCGTTTCAATCAGAATCCGGTCAATAAGCGGCTGCTTTAATCCGTTTTTACCAGCCAGCGCCTCTTTGATTCTGGTATTGATGTTTGCAACAGCTTTTCTTACCCCAAGTCCACAGTATCTTGGCTCACCATCTCTTAACTCGATTGCTTCAAACTGTCCGGTACTTGCCCCAGAAGGAACTGCGGCACGTTCACAGAACCGTTCCCCGGTTTCCGTATCGGTAAGCACCACCTCTGCTTCCACCGTCGGATTTCCTCTGGAATCCAGAATTTCCCTTCCATGAATATTCGTAATCTGTAAATATCGATTCATTTCAAAACCTCGCTTTCCTTTTTATTTACCATTGTTTCCAATCCAAAGAATTGTTATACTGAACTGGAAATCAACTTGTGAAAGGTCACGCAATCATGAATAGGATCCGGAATTTTTTAAGTAAATATTTCAGAAAACATTTTATAGAAAGTACATTTATGACGAAATTGGATTACCTTGCCATGGGAGTTCTTACTTTGTTTTTTACCATCCTGGTTTTTTATCGGATCGGGAATACCTCTGCTCCGCAAAGCGCCTATACAGCTACCGCCGAAGACCGGGATATTGTCATTGATTTAGGAGACTATGTGGACGTCGGATCGATTCACATGTTCTTAGGCAATCTGAATACGCGTAAGTTCTCAATCTCTGCCTTTAATGAAGTAACCGGGGCCTGGGAGGTTCTTCAGGGAGAAACAGCAGCAGAGTCGGTCTTTGCCTGGAATACCATTGCGATCAACTATAACCTCCGTTATCTGGGAATTGTCGCCCTGGATGAGAAATGTGTCATTAATGAACTGATTCTCACTTCTCCGGATGGAACGATCTTATCTCCGATTTATGATGCGAAATATTCTGCTTTGTTTGATGAGCAGGATCTGTTTCCTGCGGTCAAAACCTATCTGACCGGCACGATGTTTGACGAGGTCTATCATGGACGCACCGCCTATGAATTCATTCATGGACTGGTGACCTACGAAACCACCCATCCGCAGCTTGGCAAAATTCTTATTTCTTTAGGCATACGGATGTTTGGGATGACTCCGTTTGGCTGGCGATTTATGTCGGCTCTCTTTGGAATTTTTATGGTTCCGCTTTTCTATCTCTTTGCAAAGCGGCTCTTTCAGAATACCTTTGCTGCAACAGCCACTACGATACTTCTGGTGTTTGACTGTATGCACTTCATGTTATCAAGAATTGCCACGATTGATATTTTCGTAGCCTTCTTTATTATTCTGGCATACTACTACCTGTACCGCTATTTTCTGGCAGATCACCAATACCGCCAGACTTCAGAATGCCTTTCGGATCCGTTCCCGCCCTTCCGTGTTGCCGTCCTTCTGGCGCTGTGCGGTATCGGTATGTCCCTTGCCATTGCCACGAAATTAACCGGTGTCTATGCAGCTGCCGGACTTGCCATCCTTTTTATCTGGTACACAATCCTGCATTTTCCGAAGCAGCAGACTCTCCGGCTGTTTTTATTCTGTATCGGCTTTTTCGTGATACTTCCACTTGTTCTGTATACACTTGCTTATATTCCTGTTGTCGGTGCAGACGGCTACAACGGGCTGATTGATAAAACCATTAAAAACACCCGGTATATGCTCTGGTATCACTCTACCTTAAAGGCCGAGCATTACTACAGCTCTCCTTACTATGAATGGCCCGTAATCTGGATGCCGCTTCTGGATGCGAACGATGCCGTAAGTGCCACAAAGGTAAGTGCTGTGAGCTGCATGGGAAATCCGGCAATCTGGTGGGTGGGAATTCCCTGTGTTCTCATCACCTTTATTCAATGGATCGCACGCCGCGACGGCAAGGCCGGATTTTTAACAATCGGTTATCTTGCCCAGTATCTTCCCTGGGTGATCCTTGGACTTTCCGGTGGACGAATCACCTTTATTTATCACTACTTCCCTGCCATCCTCTTCACGATCCTGATGATGGGATATGTGATTCACCTGCTTTTAACAAAATTCCCGAAAAGTAAAATAGCAATCACCGTCTATCTGGTAATTGCCATTGCATGCTTTTTCGTATTTTATCCGGTTGTATCCGGATTTCCGGTTTCCCGTGAATATGGAATGCACCTGCGTCTGCTTAAAGACTGGATTCTTGTGCTTTAATCTGACCATACAGATCTTTGCCCACCAGCAGAAGCAACGCAAGCAGCCCCAGTGCCACATAAGCAATCGGCACAATATGAATGCCGAGCAGATACGGAATATAGCTCAACAGGGAAACCAGTAAAAATAAGCAGGTCATCATCAGTTTCCCTGGATTTAAAACGCCATACAAAATCGCCAGCAGATCCACAAGAAATCCGTAGCGGTCGTGCATATGCGGCAGGGTATAGACCACGAGAGCCACTGAAAACAGTGCAATCGTTGCTGCCATCTGATTCGTAATGATAATCCTTTTCCCGTAAAGGTAATACGCCAGCAGCCCCAACAGAATGATCGTCATAAACGTTCCGGCACTGCTTACCTCATTTGCATGGTAATAGTCCGGCATCACTTCCCCAAGCAGCGCATAAATATTCGGGTATTCCAACGTTCCCCACGGATACGTCTCTGACTGCTGCACATAAATCAGCAGCAGGTCTTTCATGCTTCTGCCAAACAGCCAGGCAGGAACCGCAGTCAGGACATACATGGCCGGTATGTATAAGAAATGCCGGAATTTAATGGTTCTGCCTTTCAACCACATCAAAATTAAGAACGGTACAAAGAACAGCGCCTGTAATTTGAAAGAAAACGCAATTCCCATAAAAACAAGACTCTTCCGGCTGTTATCCCGGTAAAAATATAACAGGGACAGCAACACGAATGATGTGTAAATCACATCACACTGACACCAGTAAGCACTGTTTATGATCACTGTCGGACAAAGAAGCACCAGTGCCATTCCGATAATAGAACGCCGCACATTACAGGTAATTTCATAAACCAGAAGAAACATGGCAAGTGCCGCTACATAATCAAAAATAACCGATACCGTTTTGAGTGCATACAGATTGTCTCTAGTCACATATGATACAAGGCACATCAGATACATATAAGGCGATGTGTAATTCGAAATCGAATGATTTAAGGAAAAGAACCCTCCTGTCTGCCGGATCTCCTCCATCCACGGCAGGAGACATCCCAGATAGTCTGCGGATGTAATCGGATACAACGGAATCCGGATCAGCAGTCCGACTACGGACAGGCAAAGAATGAACAACAAATCTACCATCTGAAATTTGATTTCTCCGATTTCTACTGTATATTGTAAAAACTGATCCAGTTTCCGTTCCTTTTCCATGCTGTGTCCTACCTTATACCTGACTTCTGATTTCTTTTTATTTTTGACTCTATCACAATCTGCAGTTTACTCAAAAATGATCCACTGGATCATTTTCTCATATGCATGGCAGCTAAAAATCTTTCCGTTATGTGATATCTACAAAATGAATGGTCTCACCGCTCTTAACAAATTCATCCATCCACTTGCCTCCCTTTTCCTGGGTATAGAAGAGGTAATGTACCTCATCACCATTAAAAAAGGCATACATTAACTGCTCATAAGCTACTCCCTTAAAGGTAAACTCCATCAGGATGCGGTAGCCTGGACGTCCGTCTACCGTAAGCTTATCACTTTGGACAATCTCAATGTTGACATGATCTCCATAAGTGTCGTAATAATCCTGTTCCAATGCTGCTTTAAAGTCATCTGCGGACCACTGGGAGATATCATCTCCCTCCTCGCTGATCACATGACTGATCGTAGAAATATCCGTAGGATAAGACTTATGTACATAAAGTCCCTCGTTATCTCCATCGTCCTGAAAGCCCTTGGGTAATACACAGGTTAAATCTGCCGGTGCAAAATACACATCGGTGTCCCCTGTTTCTTCCTCCGTCAGTGCCGGAAGAATCGCCTGCGGTACATCCTGTGTCTGTCCGGTCTGTGGCTGTTCTTCCACAGCCTTCTGCTTCCCACAGCCTGCAAACAGAAGCATACCGCAGCACAGTAACATCATTGTGATTTTTCTTTTCATTTTCATTCCCCTTTAACGTTTCACACTATGCCTTATAAATGTTAAGATCTGCCCCATCCTTCACAAATACCGGAATAATATCAATCGGTGCATAAGCTTCTACATACCGGCCGCCTTCGTATTCCTTTCCGGTTGCTGCTTCTGTCCATTTAGATCCCTTGGGAAGATAAACCTTCCATACCTTGACCCCGGCTTCCGTAACCGGTGATACCAGAAGATCCCGTCCAAACATATAAGCCGTTTCCACCTTCCAGCTTTCCGGATCCTCCGGGAAATCAAAGAACAGAGGACGCATTACCGGCTCTCCGGTCTTACTGGTATTTTCCATGCTCTGCCTTACATAATCTCTTAAGTTTTCACGGATAAAGAGATATTTCTTCATAATCTCATAATTGTCTTCGCCAAAGCTCCATACCTCATTATCCTGTCCGGAGGTCAACTGACGGACTCCATTAATGAATTCCTGTTCTCTCTCATACCACGGTGAGCGTTCTCCATGCATACGGAATACCGGACAGAACGCCCCCCAGGCAAACCATCGCATCAGCAGCTCCTTAAATGCAGGATCTGTAATATCTCCGCCGATAAATCCTCCAATATCTGAAGTCCACCATGGGATTCCCGCCATACCCATATTTAATCCGGCCTGTAACTGCTCCTTCATGGCACGGAAGGAAGAATGGATGTCTCCGGACCAGGTCAGCACACCGTACTTCTGGCTTCCTGCCCATGCGCAACGCACAAGGCTTAAAATGTCCTTCTCACCTTCTGCCTTTAAGCCATCATAAAAGCCCTTGGCATACATGATCGGATAAATATTGGTACACTGTAAAGCCGGCCCTGCATAATAGCGGTAATTATCAAAATCATAAGGGCCATATTCCGGCTCTGCCTCATCCAGCCAGAAAATACGAATACCCTTCTTATAATAATTCTCTTTACATTTTTTCCAGACAAATTCTCTCGCACCCGGATTGGTCGGATCATAAAACACGATGTTGCCCATCCAGGTCATATGATTGTGATTGCCACGGTCTGTCTGTACCAGATAACCGTTCTCTGCCATTTCACCATAATTTTCAGAGCGTTCGTCAATCGTCGGCCACACGGAAACAACTGTCTCAATTCCCAGCTCCTTTAATTCCTTCACCATAGCATCCGGATCCGGCCAGTCACGGGGTTCGAACTTAAACTCTCCCTGCATCGTCCAGTGGAAGAAATCTACCACAATGGCATCCATCGGAAGTCCCCGGCGCTTATGCTCTCTTGCAACCTCTAAGATCTCCTGCTGGTTACGGTAACGAAGCTTACACTGCCAGTAACCTAAACCAAACTCCGGCATCATCGGGCTTCTTCCCGTTGCTGCAGTATACTGCATAAGGATTTCTGCCGGTGTGTCTCCTGCGGTCAGGAAATAGTCCATTTTCTTCGTGGACTTTGCATACCATTCAGTCTTATTCATACCAAAGGCTGCAGTTCCAATTGCCGGATTGTTCCAGAAAAATCCATAGCCTCTGCTCGATACATAGAATGGAACACTTGCCTGACTGTTACGGTGTGCCAGCTCTAATACCGCGCCTTTTTTATCCATATGCTTTTCCTGATACTGGCCCATACCAAAGATCTTTTCATCATCAAAGGCCTCAAAGCGTGCAGTCAGTTCATAGTCACTGGTTCCGGTGATCGGCTTTAATTCTCTTGCAGGGATGCGGATCGGCACGGCATAACGACAGATACGGTCACGGTTTCTCCAGTATTCCTGTGTCAGCAGATCCCCTTTCTGATTATAAAAGCTGATCCAGCCTTCAGCATTGACCTTTACAGTAAGCTTGCCAATCACCATGGTATATTCGGTTCCGGTATAGTGGTACTTCTTCCATTCCTCTCCACGATACCACGGATCTGTCATATCCACTGTCGTCTGTGTGATCACCGGTGTGATTTCCTTCACCTTCTCACATAAGGCCCAGTCATGATCATCCATCTGTGCCTCAGCAGTCATTCGTACACGCACGGAGTTCTCTCCCCACGGTTCAATATAAACCCGGGATGCTCCGTTCCGGATTACAATTCTTCGTTCTTCTGCAATTACTTTCATGCTTCATCCTCCATGATGACCATACTATGTATTGCCGGCCGCTTCACAGCCGTCTGTCTTCTTTTGCGTTAGTTCCATTATATAAAATCAGAACCTTATTTTCAAGAAAAAAGGCAGTCATATCCCTGATATGCACTGCCTGTGATTTCTTATATGAATTCTTGTAAATTCTTTCGCTCTGTTTCCGGACCTCTGATCTTATTTTACAATCAGGGACTTGCCGGTCATTTCCTTCGGCTGTTCCATTCCCATCATTTCGATTAAGGTCGGAACGATATCCGCAAGGCATCCACCCTCACGAAGCTTGTAAGAAGGATCTGCATTTACCAGAATAAACGGAACCGGATTCGTGGTATGTGCAGTATAAGGTTCGCCGGTTTCATAATCCACGAGCTGTTCTGCATTACCATGATCTGCACAGATGAACATCTGTCCATCCTCTTCCTTTAATGCTTCCACTGCCTTGCCAACACATTCATCAACAACCTCTACCGCCTTGATTGCAGCACTCTCCACTCCGGTATGTCCAACCATATCCGGGTTTGCGAAGTTAATGACGATAACATCATATTTCCTGGAATGAATGGCTTCTACCAGTCTGTCACATACTTCGTAGGCGCTCATCTGAGGCTTCAGATCGTATGTGGCAACATCCTTGGGCGAATTAACAAGAATTCTATCCTCGCCTTCGTTCGGCTTTTCCACACCGCCGTTAAAGAAGAAGGTAACATGTGCGTACTTTTCAGTCTCGGCGATTCTGGCCTGCTTCATGTTGTTTGCTGCAAGCCACTCACCAAAGGTATTGGTAACAGAAATCTTATGGAAAGCAACCAGCTTATTCGGGATCGTCGGATCATAGTCAGAGAAGCATACATAAGTAAGCTCAAGTCTCTTCGGTCTGTCAAATCCCTTGAAGTCATCATCACAAAATGCTCTGGTAATTTCTCTTGCACGGTCAGGACGGAAGTTAAAGAAGATTACGGAATCCTTGTCCTTGATGGTTGCAACCGGCTTTCCATCCTTTACTACAACGGTAGGCTTTACAAATTCATCGGTCTCTTCACGGTCATAGGAAGCCTGGATACCTTCTGTGGCACTTGCCGCAGTAAGACCTTCGCCCCTGGTTAATGCATCAAAAGCAAGCTTAACACGATCATAGTTATTATCACGATCCATGGCATAGTAACGTCCCATAACAGATGCAATTTCACCTACGCCAAGCTTCTTCATCTCTGCTTCAAGTTCTTCTGCATATCCCTTACCACTTGCCGGAGGTGTATCACGTCCATCCAGGAAGCCGTGTACATAAACCCTGCTTAAGCCATTTCTCTTTGCAAGCTCAAGCAATCCGAAAAGATGAGTAATGTGACTGTGTACACCACCATCGGAAAGAAGACCGAACATATGAAGTGCGCTGTCATTCTTTTTGCAGTTGTTTACTGCTTCTAATAAAGCAGGATTCTCAAAGAATGTACCATCCTGAATTTCCTTGGTAATTCTGGTGAGTTCCTGATATACAATACGTCCTGCCCCCATATTCATATGACCAACCTCGGAGTTACCCATCTGTCCTTCCGGAAGTCCCACGGCCATACCACTTGCATTTCCTTTGACAAAAGGACATTCTGCCATAAGTTTATCCATAACGGGGGTTTTGGCTTCTGCCACGGCGTTATGATCTTTTCTTTCATTTAATCCATATCCATCTAAAATCATTAGTACTGTAGGTTTTTTCATCGTTACATCCTCCCTGTTTTTATCACACTGATTATACACTCTTTTTCCGTTCGTGGCAACAAACATCTTCTTGTTATCATCTCATTGATCTGTTCCCGTTTTCACACAGATCCCGGTCCACATCGATGACTGCGTAATACTCCTGCCCATCACTGCCAAGCTCCCGTATTTTCTTCTGAAGATAAGAAACGATTTCCTTATCCTCCGTTTTCACACTGTAAGGAACCTCCACATCAAAAATCACATTGGTATGTGTCGGACCATCCACAATCCGGAAATCATGGAAATGGATGTTCTCCTGCATACCATTTATGATTTCACGCACCTTCTCTTTTAATTCATTCGTCCGTTCATCTCCTACACTGACCGGATCCATATGGATCACCGCACTGCAGTTCAGTTCCCGGTGCAGCCGGTGTTCAATGTTATCAATCATATCATGCATATGCAGAATATCCCCTTCAGCAGGAACCTCTACATGTACCGACAGCATCACTCTTCCCGGTCCATAATTATGTACCACAAGATCATGGATTCCAAGCACGCCCTGCTTCTGATAGGACATCACAATCTCTCTTACCTGCTTCACAAAAGCAGGCTCCGGTGGCTGTCCAAGCAGAGGGTCGATCGTCTCTTTAGCTGCCTGGAAACCGGTCATTCCCACAAACAGGGCTACAATCACACCACAATAACCGTCAATCTGAATACCGGAGAAAAAGGAAACCAATGTTGCAATCAGAACAACTGTTGTTGCAACACTGTCACTTAAGCTGTCCATTGCTGTGGCATCCATGGCAGCACTGTCAATCTTTTTTGCAACGGATTTGTTGTAACAGAACATATAAATCTTCACAAGAATCGACACAGCCAGTACCACAATCACCAAAATTCCGGTATCAATGGGCTCCGGATGGATAATTTTATCCACAGAAGATTTCAGTAATTCAAAGGCCATAATCAGAATGATTACGGCTACTAAGAACCCAGACAGATATTCAATCCGCCCATGTCCGAAGGGATGATCCGAATCCGGCTTCTGTCCCGCCATCTTAAAACCCACAAGGGTAATAATGGAAGATCCGGCATCTGAAAGGTTATTAAATGCATCTGCTGTAACGGCAATGGAACCGCTAAAAAAGCCTGCCAGAAACTTACCGATAAAAAGACAAATGTTTAAAAAGACCCCCACACCGCCACACAGCACTCCATAGGCCTGACGCACCCCGGGATCCTTAACATCCTGATTGTTTTTAATCCATATTTTTGCTAATAATGAAATCATACCTGCTCCTGTCTTCTTCCCTTGTCCAGTCTGGTTGTAAAGCTCTGTAATACGGAGTATACACTTATTTTTTCAATCTGAAAAGACGTAATTCCATGTTGGAAACCACTAACTTTTATATGTTTTTTCTAACTATATACCGGCTCACATCTTCTACTAAACAAACCAGTACCACAGACTTTAAAAATCCTGTTGACAAATTTTTATAACGGCTGTATTGTGAAAACACAGCATGTTGCAGCATACGAAATCACAAGGAAGGAGGTAACATCTATGTTTAAATCTATTATATTACATAACCGCACAGCATTGACAATTTTAACAGTGAAAACCAGAACTAACCGGATATTACCTTCTGACTTTTGTACTCATAGCTGAAGCAGGACACTTAAAATCATACCTTCGTCCTACTTTGGTAATCTGACTACACACGGGCAGTTATGGAATATCATAACTGCTCTTTTTTTGTAACTAATCGGAGCCATGCATAGCCTGGCAAAATATGAATGGAGTGCAAGCATTCCAAGTCATGTTTGACAGGATTTATATGGCGAAATAACCACAGGAGCAAAAAGGAAGCTGCATAGCAGCGATTTTACGAATGGGGAATGAATAGCTGCACTAGCAAATACAATCATTAACGAGGGGGAAAACATGAAAAAAATAAAAACCTATCTCTGGGAGCACAGGCTTGCCTTCGGTCTTGCCATCCTTGCCATGATCATCAGCATCAGTCTGGATATGCTCTCACCCAAACTTACGCAGTCCATGATTGACGACGTATTACTCGGTGGTCACATGAACCTGCTGACTCCGCTTCTGCTCGCCTATGCCGGTGTCGGAGTCGGAAGATTTATTTTCCAGTATGTAAAGGAATATACCTTTGACCTGACAGGATCGAAAATTGCAGCCAAGATCCGCAGAGCCGTGTTCTGCCATGTGCAGTCACTAAGCACGGAATTTTTTGACCGTACCGGAACCGGCGAGCTGATGAGCAGAATCAAGGATGATGTGGATCACATCTGGGACGGCTTAACCTATGTCGGTATGCTCATGATTGAAGTAATCATCCATACCTCCATTGTGCTGTTCTGTATGTACAGCCTCAACTGGAAGCTGGCGATCCTTCCCACGATCGGTATGGCAGCCTCTGCTGTAATTGCCATTTATATGGAACACCGTCTGGATTCCGTTTACGAATCCATCAGTGAAGAAAATGCCACATTAAATACCGTTGCTGAAGAAAATCTTGCCGGTGTCCGCACCGTAAAGGCTTTCGCCCGTGAAAAATATGAAATTGGAAAGTTTCTGTCCCATAACCAGCGTTACTATGAATTAAACATGGAGCAGTCGAACATCTTTGTAAAATATCATCCTTATATTTCCCTGATCTCCAAGATCCTGCCGATTTCCGTCTTATTATTCGGCGGTGTACAGGTAATGCAGGGGGAATTTACCCTGGGGGAATTAAGTGCATTCTTTGCATATTCCAATAATATTGTTTGGCCCATGGAAATGCTCGGCTGGCTTACGAACTCGCTCTCCTATGCCGTTGCATCCAACCGCCGTATCCAGAAGCTTTATGGGGAAAAGCCCGCTGTGAAGGATCCAGAAACTCCTGTGGTTCTGTCTTCTGTAAAAGGTCAGATTACCTTCGAACATGTATCGTTCCACAAGGCGGATCAGCATGAGATTCTCCATGATATCTCCTTTACGGTCAAGCCCGGAAAGACGGTCGGAATTATGGGAACTACCGGTGCCGGTAAGAGCTCACTCATCTATCTTCTGCAGCGGCTTTATGATGTAACAGACGGTGCGATTTACTTAGATGGTGTCAACATCAAAGACCTTTCCTTACATCAGCTCCGGGGCGCTATGTCCTTTGTCATGCAGGATGTATTCCTGTTTTCCGATACTATTTTGGAGAACGTAAAGCTCGGCAAAAAGGATACCCTGACACTGTCTTCCATTAAAGAAGCCTCACGTCGTGCACAGGCCAGCAGCTTTATTGAAAAGATGGAAAGCCAGTATGATACGGTCATCGGTGAACGAGGCATCGGCTTATCCGGAGGTCAGAAGCAACGGATTACGATTGCCCGGGCTTTGGCACGGAAAGCACCGGTTCTCGTCCTTGACGACTCTACTTCAGCGCTTGATATGGAAACCGAACAGTGTATTCACGACACTCTTCGGGAATTAAAGGACACAACAAAAATTATCATCGGACACCGCATTAGCGCAGTCTGTCACGCTGATGAAATCCTGATTCTGGAGAATGGACAGATTGTGGAGCGGGGAACCCATGATGAACTCCTTGCAAAGAAAGGACATTATTACCAGACCTTTGTTGCTCAATACGGAGTTCCGGAAAGCGAGGTGATTGCATGAGTTTCAATTCCTATAAAGAGGACGAACAGCTTAAGGAAAATGGAAAATTAAAAACACTCCTGCGGCTTTTGTCCTATCTGCTTACCTATAAAAAACAGATTATTGCGGTACTGCTGATTATGCTTGTAAGTACCGTCCTTACGCTGATCACACCGCTCTTTTATGAATACGCAATTGATGACTGCATCGGAACCGGCGATCTTCCAAAACTTTACCGTGTGATGATCCTGACTCTGATTATGAGTATTACCGTCATCCTGGGTGGCAAGCTGCGGATGTACATTATGGCAAAGATCTGTAACGAAACGCTGCTCACCATACGTCAGCAGCTCTATACTCATATTCAGACACTGGATCTGACCTTCTTCGACGGAAGACCAACCGGTAAGATTCTGGCCAGAATCATGGGAGATATCAATTCCCTGAAAGATGTACTGAATAACTTCGTTACCACTCTCTTACCGGAGTTTATAACCGTGGTTGCAGTTGCTGTCATTATGTTCATGCGGAATCCGGTTCTTGCCGCAGCAGCGCTTATTACACTCCCATTTATGGCTGTCTGTATCTGGCTCATCCAGGTCTACTCCCATAAGAAATGGCAGGATTTCCGCAAAAAATCCAGTAACCTGAATGCCTTTATCCATGAGGATATGTCCGGCATGCGGATCATCCACAGCTTTACTGCCGAGGAAGAAACCTTAAATACCTTTGATGAACTACTGAATGCCCATCGGGATTCCTTTAAAAAGGCCGTCCGTTTAAATGACGGTATGGGTTCCATTATTGACTTAAGCTGGGGACTTGGTTTTGCTGCCATGTACTATGTCGGAATTAAAATTCTTGGAATTGAATCGGTATCCGTCGGTACACTGGTTGCTTTCGGCACTTATATCGGCATGTTCTGGAATCCGATTATGAACCTGAGTAACTTTTACACCCAGATCATTACCAATCTGGCTGCTGCTGAACGTGTCTTTGAAATTATGGATACGGAAAGCTCAATCAGTGATGCACCGGAAGCCCTTCCGCTTCCTCCGATTGAAGGCCGGGTAACCTTTTCCCATGTGGACTTCTCCTATGAGGATGATGTAAAGATTCTGGATGATGTGAGTTTCGATATCAAACCGGGCGAAACAATTGCGCTGGTCGGACCTACCGGTGCCGGTAAAACAACGATTGTCAATCTGATCAGCCGCTTCTATGATATTCAGAACGGCCATATACTGATTGATGGACACGATATCCGGCAGGTAACGATCGAAAGCCTCCGTCAGCAGATGGGGATTATGACGCAGGACAATTTCCTGTTCACCGGAACGATCCGCGACAATATCCGCTACGGAAAGCTCGATGCCACCGGAGAAGAAATTATTGCTGCGGCCAAAGCTGTTCACGCACATGATTTCATTATGGATTTGAAGGATGGTTATGATACGATGCTCACCGAGCGTGGTGGTGGACTATCCGTCGGTCAGAAGCAGCTCCTTGCCTTTGCAAGAACCATGGTTTCCAATCCAAATATCCTCATTCTGGACGAAGCAACCTCGAGCATTGACACCCAGACCGAGCTCCTTGTCCAGGAAGGTATTGATGCCCTGTTAAAAGGACGTACCTCCTTTGTCATTGCACATAGGCTATCTACGATCCAGAAGGCGGACCGAATCTTTGTAATTGATCACGGCGGCATTGTTGAGGAAGGCTCTGCCGGTGAATTGCTGGCAAAAAAAGGAGCCTATTACAGGCTCCATAACGCACAGCTGAAATTCAGTTAATAGTAACTATTTTGAATAGTTACAGCTATTTATATAAAATCAGAATGTGGTTGTCCATTCATTGGCACCGCCCCAGTCTCCGATGAGCTGCGTGGTGGTGCCTTCTTTTGTCGCCACACGCGTCTCAAAACGATAATTCATCTTGGGTACGAGTTCTCCGTTAATCTTGACATTACTGTAAAGATAGATAAATTCAAATGTTGTATGCGGATAGTAGTCCTCCTGCACAGCCTCAGGTTCATAGGAAATACAAATTCTCTGTACCCCATCATCCTGCTGGATCGCTGCCCACAGATTTACCACTCCCTTAGTCTGCGGATATTCCTCAAAGTCTGCAAAGGCAAAGGTCCATGCGCCATCTGCATTCATCAGCTTCATCTTTTCACGGCTGACCGGAATATAGGTCTGTCCGCTCCAGTACTCCGTCGCTCCTGCCATGAACTGATCCCGCAGGGAAATGTAAGTATCCTCCTGAATAAAATCGCGGATCGGCGCATATTCTCCCGATTCAAAAATCGTAAATGCCGTTGCAAAATACTCCTGCGCCCATGCTGCCTTTTCCAGACAGGCACTTAGGGAGTTAATGGAGTCATTCGTTCCGATTGTCTGAACCGAAGCAAGCAATTCCTGATATTCTGTAAGCTTCGGCACATCCAGCCACAACAGATCACGGTCGATCGTTGCATACTTCACAATCTCATTCTTTAAGCTGTCTGAAGGAAACTGCTGATAAACACGGATCATCCGCTGTAAAGCCTTCACATATTGCTCAAAATAAGTCTCTCCTTCAGACAGTGAGGTAAAAAGGTTCTCATCCTCTGTATGAATCAGCCATTCGTAGCAGGCATCCAATGGAGAATAAACTTCTGTGTTATCCGCACTTGTTTCCAGAACTGTAAGACACTTCTCCAGTGTCTCAAAGGTACAGCTCTGCGCATTGATATCCGCAACTGCATCATTCAACATATAAATACAGTATTCCTGCAATAATTCATCATCCTGCGTTGCATCAAAGCCCTGCTGCAAAATCAGTTCTGCGGAATTCTTGTCTTCCTTATTCCAATAAGCACCTGCCATGGCCTGATATGCTTTTACGGATGTAGAATCAATATTCAACGCTTCCTGATAATGTGCTATCGCACCATCATAATCCGAGATCTCCATAAGGCTTTCCGCCTTGTGAAGCTGACGGTTTAATTTTAATCCCGGCACATTCAGATAAACAGCCGTTCCAATACCACCTGCCAATGCAATTATCCAGAACGCAATCATTCCACGTTCCAGCCAGACCATACATGCCCGGCGGCGTCTCCTCATTTCTCTTGATGTTTTCTTCTTTCCTGATGAATGGGACTTACTCATTTAAAACACTCCACGCTTTCTATTCTTTGAAAGAACCGCCATCTGTCCAGTTCTCGCATTTCCCTGTTCATTTCTCGCTGCGATTCTCTCCCTGCGCTCCTCCGGTTTCTTTCTTCTTCCATTCTCATTTCTGTGGGCTGCATCCCGCATTCTCTGGCTGCCCCGCTCTTCCCTGTAGCGGCCTCTGCCTCCCTGATCCTCTCTTGCTCGGCTCCGCCCCTTCTGATCACGATAGCGGCTTTCTTTTCCCCGATAACGGGACTCTCTTCCATAACCGCCCTTTCCTTCCCGGCGGCTGTTGTCCTGACGACGGTTACGGTCATAGTAGAAACGCTCCTCTTCGATCTCTTCCGGTTCCTCTCCCATACTCTGATAAAGAAGTGCCGCTGCAAGATCCAGTTCCGAAATTCCCATTTCATCACAGACGCTCTCGATCCGGTTCTTCAGCCCCTCAAGATTCTGATCCTTAGCAGCCTCTAATGCGCTGTCAACCGAATGTTGGAACTTCACCTTTACAATATCCTTGCCGGTTGGAAGCTTCTTTTCTTCAATCTTAGTATGACAGATCCTCTCAATATCACGGATCTTGAATACTTCTCTTCCGGACACCAGTGTCATGGATTTGCCTTCTCTTCCGGCACGTCCGGTTCGTCCGATCCGATGAACATAATATTCAATATCCTCCGGTACATCATAGTTAAACACAGCATCAACACCACTTACATCAATTCCGCGGGCTGCCACGTCAGTTGCAATCAAAATGGCACAGCGTCCGCTACGGAACAGATTCATTACCGTATCTCTCTGAAACTGGGACAGATCTCCGTGAAGTCCTTCTGCTTCATAGCCCCTTCCCTTTAACTCCTGAGTCATTTCATCGACCATCTTTTTAGTATTGCAGAAGATCAGACTGCGCCTGGGCTGATGGAAATCAATCAGTCTGCACAGGGCATTCATCTTATCCTTCCTGGCAATCCGGTAATAGCTCTGCTCAATTGCTGCAACCGTAACCTCCTTCGGTGTCACCTTGATAAATACGGCATCCTTCTGGTACTGATTGGTAATCTCCAGGATTGCCTGCGGCATGGTTGCCGAAAACAATGCCATCTGATGCTCTTCGGGCATTTGGGAAAGAATCGTTTCCATATCCTCACGGAAGCCCATATTCAGCATTTCATCTGCCTCGTCTAAAACAATCATCTGAACATTCGCAGTCTTAATCGTATGTCTGCGCAGATGATCCATGACACGTCCCGGTGTACCGACAATAATCTGTACTCCCTGACTGAGTGCCCGGATCTGTTTGCTGATATCCTGTCCTCCATAAACCGGAAGAACCTTTAAACCATGCATATATTTCGTAATCTTACGAATCTCTTCTGCTGCCTGCATGGCCAGTTCCCTGGTCGGACAAAGAATAATCCCCTGCGGTTTCTTACAGGAGATGTCAATCTTTTGTATCATCGGAATGGAAAACGCAGCCGTCTTACCGGTTCCTGTCTGCGCCTGTCCAATCACATCTTTTCCTTCTAATAATACCGGAATTGCCTGCTCCTGAATGGGAGTCATATATTCAAAGCCCATTTCCCGGACAGCCTTCAAAATGTAGGCATTGATTTCCGTATCACTATATTTTACCTGTTGTTCCATAGATTTCTATTATCCTATTCTGATCATAATTTCCTGTCTGAAGCTCATTCCTAAATCTTCCGTCATATATTCTCTGTATCTTTTCTGATTTGGAGCTCTCCGACAAACATTCCTATGATAACATCAATTTTCACGGACTGCAAGTACTATTTTCCCACTCAATTTACGTCCGCAATTTACGCCACTCAATTTATGCCGGCAGCCAGCTTATAATAGGAAAGGCTGAACAGTTACTCCTCATCTTCCTCGTTCAGAAATTCATCAATAAGGAATCGCGGACGGGCCTTGGTCTCTAAATAAATCTTACCAATATATTCGCCAACAACCCCAAGTGATAACAAAATCAGCCCACCGATTGCCCATACGGAAACCATCAGCGTCGTCCAGCCAACAATGGTTGCTCCCATAAAGTGACGTACAAAACTGTATACCAGAATAATCAGACTCACCAGAAAGACAAAAAAACCAAGACCGGTAATCATCCGGATCGGCTTTGTGCTTAGGGAGGTAATGCCTTCTACCGCAAAGGAAAGCATTTTGCCCAAAGGATACTTGCTTTCACCTGCAAAACGTTCGCCCCGTTCATAATAAACGACATCGGTACGGTAACCAATCATCGGCACAATTCCACGAAGGAACAGATTCACTTCACCAAACTGTGCCAGCCCTTCCAATGCCCTGCGGCTCATCAGGCGGTAATCCGCATGATTAAATACCGTGTTAGCACCCATGCCATTCATCAGCTTATAAAAGCCTTCTGCAGTTGCCTTCTTAAAGAAGGTATCCTTCGCACGGCTGCTGCGGACACCATAGACAATATCAATTCCATTCAGGTATTTCTCTACCATTTCATCGACCGCATTAATGTCATCCTGCAGATCTGCATCCATGGAAACCACCATATCCGCATAATTCTTCGCCGTCATCAGTCCGGCAAGAAGCGCATTCTGATGTCCCCGGTTCCGGCTTAAATTAATTCCACTGAAGATATGATCTTCTTCATGAAGCTTCTCAACAATCTCCCATGTCCGATCCTTTGATCCGTCATTTACGAATACAATCTTACTGTGCCTGTCAATCTTTCCCTTCTCCATCAGCTCTTCCAATTTATTCTTCAGTCGCTTCGATGTTTCCGGAAGAACTTCCTCTTCGTTATAGCAAGGGATCACAACATATAATTTATTTTCCATAATCTGTCCTCTGTCACCTGATCTTTCCTTTTTCTATTTCTGATTTATATATAAAATGCTTTTCAATTTATTCCTACTTGTTTGCTTTATCAATTTGTTTTTATCTGTTTGTTCTTGGCTTCTATCTATTCTTTCGATTAATCATTGACCTTCTATTGGTCATCTCTTATTTCATCCCAGTTTACTACCCTTGCAGTGCATGACGGTTTCCTTTTTCAAACCGAATCTCACCGCAGGGAAATCGACAGTCCAATAAGGCACATGGCAATATAGTAAGCACTAATTTCCATTCCATGTAATGGCCATACTCTCTTTTTCCAGAAGGAAATCAGAAAAATCAGGCTGTCGGAAAGAAAGAAGCAGACTGCTCCTGCCGCCAGACAGATATCCGCACTCTGCATGGTTCCTATGGCAATCTCCGCACTTTTCCACGCAAAGCCTGCCACCAGAATACTGTATAAAATTGCCATTCCCTCATACTTTCCAAACCGGAACTGTCCGGTCTTCTTTAGCAGCTTAATGACTATGGGCATCACAATTACAACCGTAAGATCTGCCCATTGGAATGGATATGAAATCAAAAGCATCACAAGAAAACTGATATGGGCCAGTGCAAATGCCATCGTTCCCAGCAGAAAACAGGTGTTTTTCTGTGACTTATGCCGCATTCCCATAAACAGATCTCCAATGAGACATAACAGTAATCCCGGTAAAAGCTTCAAGGTCTGGAGTAATTGTCCGTATAATAAACCCATAGTAAAAGAAAACAACAGGAATTCCAGACTGCAGACCATCTTTACTGGCAGATAATATTTACGATATGTCCGGTTACACAAGGTAACCAGTAAGAAAATCAGGGACAATCCCATAATTATCAATGATATAATCCGTACACCCATGCATCTTCCCCCATAACCACTTGCTTTATTATAAGCCAGAATACCGGATATGGCAATGGCTCCGGGGCAATATAAACAAAAGGACGAATGGTTACTGTTCACACAGCATTCAGATACTTGCTGCAAGGCTGTATAATAATATGATTCAGAAATGAACAGTATCATCAAAAACACCACAGAAGCCAGCATTTGTTCTTTCTGCGCTTCTGTGGTGTCCCAAATTCAACACATGCTATTCCATATGGAATTATGCGTTAACAATCTGACCAAAATCAGGCTTCAAAGCTGCTCCACCGATCAGACCGCCATCAATATCATCCTTGGAAAGGAGTTCTGCAGCGTTGCCTGCGTTCATGGAACCGCCGTACTGGATACGAACTGCTTCTGCTGTAGGAGCATCGTACATCTCAGCAATAACCTCACGGATCATCTTACATACTTCCTGTGCCTGATCAGCTGTAGCTGTCTCGCCAGTTCCGATCGCCCAGATCGGCTCGTAAGCGATAACCAGTTCCTTAACCTGATCTGCTGTTACATCAGTAAGATCCCACTTAATCTGTCTTGCAATCCACTCTTTGTAGGTGCCTGCCTTACGAAGAGCAAGGGATTCACCACAGCAAAGAATCGGCTTAAGTCCGGCAGCGAATGCCTTCTTAACCTTAGCGTTGATGAGAATATCGTTCTCACCGAAAATATCTCTTCTCTCGGAATGTCCGATGATGATATATTCTACACCGGCATCCTTGAGCATCGGAGCAGAGATTTCTCCGGTATAAGCACCCTTATCTTCAATATAGAAGTTCTCAGCACCCAGCTTTACGTTCGTACCCTTAATTGCTTCTGCCACGGGTACGATATCAATTGCAGGTACACAGTAAACAACGTCTACTGCATCGTTCTTAACTAAATCTTTCAGTGTTCCACAAAGTTCAACTGCCTGGCTGGGAGTCATGTTCATCTTCCAGTTGCCGGCAATAATTCTTCTTCTTGCCATTTCATTGTCCTCTTTCAAATTTTATAATGTTGCTTTCGGTTCCCTCAACTAAATTCAATCTTCGCCTCTGGCTCGGATTCACTAAGATTCAGGAACGACCTCGCACTAAACTCATGCTTCGTTTTCACTCGCATTCATATAAGTTGCTTTCGGTTCCCTCAGCTAAGCTCATCCTTCGCCTCTGGCTCGGATTCACTAAGATTCGGGAACGACCTCGCACTAAACTCATGCTTCGTTTTCACTCGCATTCGTTAAGTTGCTTTCGGTCATTTATCATCAGCTGCTGCTACGCCGGGAAGTACCTTACCCTCTAAGAATTCAAGGGAAGCGCCACCACCTGTGGAAATGTGGCTCATCTTATCAGCAAATCCAAGCTGGTTAACTGCTGCTGCGCTATCACCACCACCAATGATTGTGGTTGCATCTGTTTCTGCAAGAGATTTTGCTACTGCGATGGTTCCCTTTGCAAGAATCGGGTTCTCGAATACTCCCATAGGACCATTCCAGAC
>ENA-ORMR01001042-ORMR01001042.1-human-gut-metagenome-genome-assembly--contig:-NODE-1042-length-23187-cov-11.238371_pt1 | contig 23187 bp, 17 predicted proteins | sample MGYA00242107_ERZ509003 | MGnify/ENA primary metagenome ERZ509003 (study PRJEB26280, sample SAMEA2338699) | human gut metagenome | biome: human gut; feature: human-associated habitat; material: faeces... | reverse complement strand
CCCCCTTTCAAGAATGAAAATCTTGCGTCCTAACCGATAGACGAACGGGCCATCATGTCAAAGTTTTTGCTTTTAGCTCTCTGGGATTGTTGATTTCCCGATTGCGAGTGCAAAGATAGATGTTCTCTTTAAACTGACAAAATATTTGAAAGAAAAAAGTTTGGGGTTAGTCGTATTTAACATCTATTTGGAACTCATATCCTGTAGGTGTATCTCTAAAGCATTGACGGAAATATTTATTTCCCAGATACATACGCATAGCGAAGCTGCCAATAGAAGCAATCCTATTCCAAATATCCAGGCGGCTATGATTTGCCATGAGATATAGATGAAGAACATCGAGACCACGCAAAAGAGTAGGCTTAGCAGACCTAATATCTGCATGGAGCGTGTCAGGTATAACCGTTTCCTAAGATTGGCTATCTGGGCGATGTCTTTCGGGTCGTGTGTCTGTTGATGCTTTTCTTTCAATGTGCGTACGAGGCTCGCATACGAAATAAAACGGTTTGTATAGGCCAATAGGATAAGCGATACTGCCGAAAATAGCAGTGATGGGGTTGTGAGTGTGAGTTCTTGCATGTTTATATGTTCTTTATAATTTAGTAGTTTGTTATTCAATAAAACAAGGCTGAGAGGGAAAATGTTGTAACTTTGTTTTCCAAATTTCAGTGATATGTTGTGTAAAACGCGCGGGATTGTCCTGCATTCCATTCCATATAATGATAAGTACTCCATTATATATATGTACACGGAGGCTTTTGGACGTGCTTCTTATCTGGTTGCTCGTTCCCGTGGAAAGAAGTCTTCTGTCTCGAAAGCGTTGTTCATGCCTCTTTCGGTAGTGGAGATGGAGGTTGAGCATCTGAATAAGCGGGATTTGCATCGTATCCGTGAAACGAAACTCTGCTATCCGTTGACGGAAGTGTTTTGTAATCCGGTGAAAAATATACTTGCGCTTTTCCTTTCCGAGATCCTTTTCCGCGTGGTGAAGGAGACGGAACCGGACCCGCGCCTTTTCGAGTATTTGTTCGAGTCGATACAATTGTTAGAGCTTTCGGATAAGGGGGTGGCGAATTTTCATCTGGTCTTTTTGCTGCGACTCTTGCATTATCTGGGGATATATCCGAACGTCGAATCATATGTGGCAGGTTCTTGCTTCGATATGCTGAATGGCGTGTTTGTCGATCGTATACCGATGCATCGCCATTATCTGAACCGGCAGGAGAGTGTGGTTTTTGTCCGGTTGCTGAAGATCAGCTTCGAGAATATGTCGTTGTATTCTTTTTCCCGGCAGGATCGTGTGAGTGTCATAAACCGTATTCTTGAATATTATCGCCTGCATTTGCCGGATTTTCCCGAAATAAAGTCCTTATCCGTCATGCAAAGTCTGTTCGATTAGCATATTGCTCCTTTAAATACTTGCCAGTTTGCGGAAAAGGTTATACTTTTGCCGCACTTATTATAAAAATGGCTCTGTAGTTCAACGGATAGAATAGAAGTTTCCTAAACTTTAGATCCGAGTTCGATTCTCGGCGGAGCTACAATAAAAAAGGCAATCGCTACGATTGCCTTTTTTATTACCAGTGGAATGCCTCGAAGGTCACCCGGTCTCCGTTTAGGAAACACTTTAAATATTCGTTACCTATTCGAACATCCTCGTAATAATCAGTCCCGTTTGCATATTCGACATAGAAAGAATCGAAATATTCGTCTTTCCAGTCCCAATAAAAACTTGTTTTCAATTCGTCAGTCATACCGTTGGGATAATAGATAATTGTAAAATCTTCTCCCGTATGATCGTTATAGAAGTCGAGCCGTTGTTCGCATTCGTACCCTTTGTTATTGGTATAAAAATCAACCCAGGTATTATTGCATAATGCATCGGTCGCCCAGCCGTAATCATCATAATACGGATCATCCTCACAACTGTTGAACAGACAGAGTGCGGACAGCAGAAATAATAAACCGAGTATATTCTTCTTAATCATGATTCCAAATATTAATCATTCAATGACAAAGATATGAATTAAAACGATATAGAGGAATGTTTGTGCGGCCGTATTGTTGATGGAAAGCACGTGTTTATACAAATTTTATTCGTAATCAGGCAATTCAATATCGGTTGTCTCTTCCCATTTCCCATTGTTGTAGATGCTGATCTGGAATGTGTCGTCGGATTCGGAACGGCTGTAGAGGCGGCCTTTATAACGGATGATTTTGTTTTTTTCCGGAATGATATTGTCGATTTGCCGTTCCCGGATCGGTTCGTCGTTTTTGGCGATGGCCGAAAGGCGGACGGCTATTTTATTGTCGGTGGGAGGTATGAAAGTATAAAAAGAATGTACTTTGTTTACTTCTCCGATCTCATTATTCTTGAATGTATAGGAGAGGATTTGCTTATCCGGGTTTTTTATCCCCTGACCGGTGGCGATGTCCAGCTGATTGGATATTCCGTCGATCTCCATATCGAACTGTTTCAGTATGTCGGAAACCGAATCGGTCGCCATGAACTCAATACGGCTGACGATACGTTGAAGAGAGACATCTTTGTTGGTGATTTCTGCAACATCAATGTTTAGGGATATCATTTCGTAGAATGTATCCGAGATGCTGTCGAAAGAAAAAGTTGAACCGGATAATACAGCGTTTTTTGAATTGTGGGCTAAAAAGTAGAATTTGTAGTCGCCTTGTGGCAAACTATCATATATGCAACTGAAATCCGCATCCAGATCGGTGGGATCGTAAGTGAACTGCTTGTGCTTGATTAATGCAGGAGTATCTTCGTTTTTGAATACCACATATTCGATGGTGGAACATATTTCGTTCAATTCGGCGTCGCTCTCTCCAGCTTTCGAAACCGTCGGTTCCGGAATCACGTTATTCGGTATGCTGCGGGTGGGAAAAGACACTATCTCTTTTTCCATCTGAATGCTGAATTGAATGGGGAAAAACTTTGTTTGCGGGATGACTTTTTCGAGTGAAGAACTGTCGCAACCTGTCAAGTAGAGTACGCAGCCAAGTGCAAAAAACACTTTCTTTCTCATAGTTAAGTTTTTTAGTTGTTTATAATGTTACAAAGGAAAGATAAATAATCAGAAATGAAAAATATTTGTAGATGAATTTAAAAAGATATTTTATATTTGTCGAACAGACACAATGTATTAACCTTAAAAAGAACGAAAAACATGGCACGTCCTGTAACATTATGTACATTGCAGTGGGGAGACTTACCGCTGGATGTTATTTGTGAAAAAGCAAAATCATTTGGTTTTGACGGTGTTGAATTGGGATTACCATCTCATTTGGATGTTCGGCAGACAGATCCGGAATATTATCGGAATATCAAGGTGACACTCGATAAGTACGGTTTGCAACTGTTTTGTATTTCGAATCATCTGATCGGCCAGGCGATATGTGATAATATCGATCAACGGCATAAATCCGTATTGCCTGATTATATCTGGGGCGATGGCGATCCCGATGGAGTGCACCTGCGGGCGGTCGAAAATATGATTCAGGCAGCCCATGCCGCTAGAATGCTTGGAGTCGACACCGTAGTCGGTTTTACGGGAAGTTCGATCTGGCAATGGCTCTACTCCTTTCCTCCTGTTACCGACGAGATGGTGAATGAAGGGTATGCTGATTTTGCCCGACGTTTTATTCCGATTTTAGACGAATATCAAAAGTTAGGTGTCCGCTTCGCTCTCGAAGTGCATCCGACCGAGATCGCGTTCGATACTTATTCTGCCCGTAAGGCTCTTGAAGCGATCGATTATCATCCGGCTTTCGGTTTTAATTACGATCCGAGCCATTTGGGGTATCAGGGAGTGGATTATGTAGACTTCATCAGCCAGTTCCCGGATCGTATTTTCCATGTCCACATGAAAGATGTGTATTGGAGCGATACTCCGAAACAGATCGGCGTGTTTGGCGGCCATTCAACTTTTGGCGATGCCCGCCGCTTCTGGAATTTCCGTAGCTTAGGACGTGGAAAGATCCGGTTTGAAGAAATTATCCGTGCTTTGAACGATATCGGCTATCAAGGTCCGCTCTCGGTGGAGTGGGAAGATAGCGGCATGGATCGTGAACATGGAGCACGCGAGTCTTGCGCTTTTGTCAAACAGGTGGATTTCCTGCCGTCGGCACATGCCTTCGATGCCTGTTTTGAAAGATAAGAGGATGTGGGCAAGAAGGGATAAGTGCGGCAAAGGTTTATCCCTTCTTTTTTATTTAGTCCATTTCATACATGTCCGGTTCCTCGCTCCTGCTTTTGTCTTTTTTCTTGTTCATATTGCCGAAGTTGTAGGTCAGGGTAAAACCAACTCTTCTGCCACCACGCCAGTTCTCGGAATCCTGCCAGAAACCGTCTCCGGATGTAATGGTGCGGAATCTGCGGGAGTCCAGCAAGTCGCGTGCATTGATACTTAACAAATCCGTTTTCGTCGCGAAAACCCGTAGTTATACGAAAACAGTTGTTACAAACCACTTTTACCGCTTTCGGTTTCAGTTTAATGCTTCCCATAGCGTTTTATTGCTCCTTTCTCCCGTAATATAACGTCGCTGAAATTTGACAAACCTACGATACGGTCGGGAATTCCTATACCAAAGTAAGCCACGGCGTTATACCTCGGAACGCAAAATCTTCGGGGCTGAAATTGCGTTCGTTATTATATAAAAGCCGAAAAGGGAAAATCGGCTGTTATATCAAGTCTTTGATAACCTTTACGGCTATACCGATTACATCTATATGCTCGACATAAAAATCTATCATATTATCGTTTTCGGGATGCAAGCGAAACCGCTTGTTCTTATCATCCCGATACACTCTTTTCAAAGTTGCCATACTTTCGTCCAAACAATCGCTTTCCGTAAGCACTACCGCTATTTGTCCGTTCTCACAAGTTCTTTGCCTGCGTATAAGCACTAAATCCCCGTCGTCTATACTAGCGTTTATCATTGATTCGCCGCTTGCAACCAATAAAAAATATTCACCTTTGCCGAAATAATCCATATTAAGCGGCAAATACCCTTGAATATCTTCAACCGCAAGTTTCGGCTTACCGCATGCCACCATTCCGAGAATAGGCGCATAGCCAATTTCCCAATTATTAACGGTAGAGGTTATTCGTCCGCGCCCTGCCATATCTATCAGCCCTTCGTCCTGCAACCGTTCCAAAAATTTATACGCGGTGGAAACGGCGCAGTTTGCGTTTTTCGCTATTTCATTTATAGTCGGGCTGACTCTGTGCATTTTTATATATTCGTTTATATACTCGTATATCCTGTTTTTCGTTTCTTCATTCTTTGCTCGCATGGGCTTTCTCCATAGTGCGAAATTATTTTCGTGTTTGAATTATAGCATAAAGCCAAATCGATTACAACAACAATGTGTCCCGATTAAGCGACACTTGAAAAGATTTTTTTGCACGAAAAAAGCAGTTCCCGAAAGAACTGCTTTAACTATCAATAATTATCCGTTATTTGTTTTACAAAAGAACCGAATTTTTCTGTCACTTGGCTCGGCTCGATAATTTTTACCTTACCGAGTGTTCCGACCACCCATAAGAAGAACGTTTTGCTTACTTGAACCTCTATCGTGGTTGTCAATGTTCCGTCGCTTGATTTATGTATTTGTATATCCGTGCCGAATTTATCATATATATCGCTCAAAAGTTCTTTATCGAATCGTATCGTTACTTTTTCGAGTTCGCCGCCAAACATAGAGAATACTTGTTTCCTATACGTTTCCGAATCGAAATTCTTAAACTCGTCCTTTTCAAGAATAGGCTCGCTTTCTACGACAAGCATTTTCTTCCGCAATATCATTGCTCGCGCCTATAAGTTTCAGCGCACTCGCAATCGTCTGATGTTTCTGCTCTATGTTCTTAACTTTTTCAATACCGCACTTCGTCAATGTTATTTTCCCTTGATGAAATGTTACATAGCCAAACTCTTCAAGACGTTTCATTGCATTATGAACGCTCACTTTACTATATCCACGTTCATCTGCGACATCAACAGAACGTACCATCCCGTTTTTCTTTTGCAACGCATAAATCGTCGTCAAATACATTTCTTGCGATTCTGTGTTTTCAAGCATTTTCCTTTCCTTATGAATTCATCATTCTCTTCTTGCGTTTCACTACAACTATAATAGTCACAACTACTCCTGCAAGAATAACTACCGCTCCGACCAAAATCAAAGCGTATCCCCACATCGGCATATGAAACGCCACGCCCGGAATACAGACGATAAACGTTCCCGTTTTATCCGTTGCGGTAACAACGTATCTTCCGTATCCGCTCGCGGAAAGTTTTGTCAAACTGCCGTTGTCGTCCATATAGTAAACTTCGGCTTTCGTGCGGTCAAAATAATCGTCCGCGCGGAACAACAGTTCAACTTTACCGCTCAAGGTTATGACTTCGCCGTCTTCACTCAGAAATTCAGCAGAATAAACCTCGAAATTGTCCGCATTCTTTTTCATTGCGGAAGCCGCTTTTTCGTAAATTTCCGAGCCGACCGCAAGTTTTCCCGCGACGATTCCCGCTTTTTCGGGCAAAACGTTATTTGCATCTCTGAATTTAACAATATCGTTTTCGCCCGCCGCGGAACGAATCGTAACAACGTATTCCGAGAACGAATCGTTACCCGATGATGTCTTATATTGCGAGTTAATCGCCTTATAGACCAACTTATACGTTCCGACTTTGCCGAGAACAAGTTTTTCACCCGACACATCGACCGCCTCGTCGCCGTAATACGCCGAGGTCGTGACCGGGCAATCATCGTCGCCCAAGTTTGCCGTCGCTTCGGGAATCTGGAAAACCGTGCCGACTTTCAAAGAATATTCAGCCGCCGCTTTCGTTGAAATAACGGGAACAAATTCCGCAGGCCGTTCGCCTAAATCGCGAACGGTTTCGGAAGTTTTTTCCGACGAAGATAAATTTAGCGTTGCCGTAAAACTCATCTCACGCGACATCGCGTTTATGTACGCCGAAAACGAAAGTTTGCTTTTCAGATTGTTTTCGGAAAGCGTATAGGTATAATACGTCCAACCGTCTTTCTTTTCGCTTGTTTTACCGACTTCTTTCCCGTCAAGGTTCAGGTTCAGATAGCCTATCGACGAAGAGAACCCGAACGTCATATAATACTTGCCGCCGAATTTCTCCACGGTAACGGGATTTGTAAAATTATCCGCACCCATCTTCAAATCAAGGTTTACGGGAACGGTATACGTTCCGTCACCGCCGCTTATCACCTGCTCGCTTGCGGCATAGCTAATTGAAACCGATTGAAACAATCCGCAAAGGATCAGTGCAAATACCGCTATACTTACAGCAAAGATTTTTTTGAATTTTACCATACTTCATTTCCCTCGCTGCCTGTAAACACCGCGACAAGAACGGTATCTTTAGTGAACTTATAGGTCGATAAGTCAATTATAGTCCTGCTTTCATCGCCCTGAACAAACCAACCCTTAAACGTATAACCCGTTTTTGCAACGACCGTTCTGTTCGACTCAAGACCGTTTCCTTCAATTACGGAATCGTTTCTTATAACAGAAGCGGAATATGTCGCATTGATTGAATATTTTACGGTAAGCATTTTTTTGTATACGGCGTTAATCGTAAAATAATCGCTATCATCGGTAACTTCGTTCAGATAAATTTTTCCGTTTTTAACGCCATCGCCCAAGAAACCGCCCGTCCAACCGGCGAGAACAGTTCCGGCAGGCGCATAAACTTTATACACGGACAAATCGATAACATAATATCCGCTTGAAGAATCCCTGAAATAATGTTTTACTCTATCGTCGTTTCCTTCCGATTTTGCGGTAACGGAAATACCGCCGTCCCATATTGCATACAACGTTACGTTCTGCGAATTATACCTGCTTATAAAATTGTCTATGCCGTTTTTAACGACGTCTTTGGACGTTGCGTCCTTGCCGATATATTGCGTCCAACCGAACAGAATATCGTTTCCCGCAAATTCCTTTTCGTTAAGCGCGTTGATGTTGTTGCTCAGATTGTATGTTACCGTCCGCTCTAAAAGCCCGTCGGAAAAAGGATGATCCTTATCCGTAACAAACGTGATCGTAACGTCGCAGTTATCCGATAAAACGTTGACGATCTGCCCGAACGAATAAGACGTTCCGTTTATCGAAAAACCGAAACCGACGTAAAACTCACCCGCCTCGTTAAACTTCAAGGAATATTCGTATTCGCCTTTATTAAGCGTATAAGTCCTGTTTGCGTAAAAACTGTTGTCGGTTTTACCGCCGATTCTGTGTTTAACGCTTACGTACGACTTTGCGATTTCATTGCCGTCGTCGCTGTAAAGGCGCGGAATGTTCATCGTATACAAAGTGTTTGCAAAATACGAATTATATTTCAGCATATCCGTAGTTTTTTCACCGGAAAATCCTACGCCATAAATATAATTACTGTTGAATTTATTTCCAAAATACGAAAATTCAAGCGATACGGTAAACCAGGAATATTTTTCCGTATAGCCTTTTATTTCTTTCATTACGGAATCTATATCGCCGCTTCCGATATCACGAGAAATCGTCGTACTACGATTGTTTTTATCCACCAAAAAGGCAGAAAATCCTGTCAGACTCATACGAGAAGGCGCGTCGTCGCCGATCATCATACTGAAGGATCTCGAAAGTTTTTCGTCGCAGTTATCCTTAGTCAGATATACCGACTCGCTTGCTTTGACGTCTTTTATTTTTCCGTACTCGTCGTATTTAACGTCGCCTTCGTCCATTATTTCACCGTTATCGGACTCGATACGGTACGTTTCCTTTTGCGAAGTAACGTATTTGAACCGAATAAATTCCGTTTCCCCGTACACGTTTACGAGTTCGTAGCACACGTAAGTTTCATACGCGGACGCCGTAAAATCTTTTTTCTGATGCCCGATATACGTCAAAGAATAAACGCCGTTCATATTCGTGAAAATGCCGACGTGAAGCGGATTTATGCACGATTCGTCGTCGTACCAATTATTTCTGAATCGCACGTTTTTCACGCCCGTCCACGAGTAAGTAAGTGCCGGCAACTCCACCGATGCACCTTCTTTATCTATCGTATCGGAAACGTAGGCATTATCTTCTTCCGACCATTTCCAAGCGTGATTTTCGTCGGTTATTCGATAATCCGGATTGCTTTTTTCGACGAGTTCGACGATCGCCGTTTTTGTGATACCGTCGTCATCCGTAAAGGTAAACACTATTGCACAATCGGAAGAAAACGCAAAAGCCTTATTTACCGTGATTTCTTTTGAAAAATCGATTTTATCACCGCTTAAAGCAAACCCTTTGTATCGAACCGTCGAAAAATCGGTGTCTTCGGATACTTTTTCGCGGTAAATATCTTCGAGCCTTAAAACATCGCCCCGATTGACGGTTTTTCCTATCCTGAAATTCGACGATTCACGCATTCCGTTCGCGCCGAACGTCTGCACGGACATGGAATCGTAGTATAATTCTTCTCCGTTCTTTCTGCTTTTTTCGGCGTCATACCCGTATATATTTGTCTGAATATCGAAATGGGCTATCTCATATCTTGCTTCGGATACGTTTTTCGAGTTTGTTTCGTCGGTAGGTCTGAACGTTATTTTACTGTTATACACTCTTCTCGCGGCATACGGTGCGTTTACGTCGGTTGCCGAATACCAGAAGTTGATCATCCTTGTTGACAAACCGTTTTTCAGCGTTTCGTCATAAGTCAAGTTTTTATCGTTAAGATCGGAATAGTTTCCGGGATAAAAACTTCCCGACGTTTCAAAAGAATAACTATCGCCCGAAAGTTCTTTATAATCGACGTTTTCGTCGGATAGTTTTATGATATGGTCGTAATCCATATACAAAATCTGCACGCCCGATCCCATACCGCCTGCAACCTCCATAAAGCCCGAAACGGAATACATAATTCCGAATTCGCGCTTGAAGTTTGTTCCGAGATCGATAACCGAATATACCTTATAGTCGTCCGTATGAAATTCCACCGAATAATCCACGTATTTCTTCGCTTTGTAAGTTTCGGGATAATAATTCGATTCGACTTCTCCGTCAAAGCCCGTCGTGTCAAGCTCGAAACAATACTGATTGGGCATAAAAGACATCATTCTGTAAAACAGATTTTGATAATAAGGTTCTTCGAGTTTTCCGAGCGTAAACTTAACAAGCCCCGCATAAGGCGTAAAAGGCTTAATCAGTTTATATTTCCCGTTTTCCGCTTTCAGATAAGAAAAAACCGAATTGAAGCCGTCACCCATAGACGATTTATTTTCTATCGTCTTATTATAACTTCTTACAAGATAATATCCGTCCTCAAGCGGAACGCTTGTATCGACGTAAGGCGTCTTAAATCCTATCAGCCTTGTTATTCTGAATTCGACGGTATAAGTTGTGGTCGTACCGTATCTTTCTTCATCGGAAAGCCCTTCCGCATTCCAGTTAGTCGTTTCGATATCGAGATATACGGGGTTTGATAAGTCCGTATCCGTTATGCGGATATATATCGTTTTCACCGTATCCGAAAGCGAATTCACGCTTTCTTTTATATAAACGCTTGACGGATTTTTAGTCGCGTTTACCGTTACTTTATAGGAATCGGCAAGCGCGCCGTAAGGCTCCGGATCAATGCAGTCGTATTCGATTTTAAGCAATAAATCGTTATCCGATTTTTCAATGTATGTATTTTCAACCGAAATGTTTTCGGGGAATTTTTTATAACCGCCGAATTCATCCGCGGTCTGCCCTTTTTTTATCGTATCTTCGAGAATTTCGGCTTCAAAATCTATATCGTACGTTCCGCTTACGGTCATATCTTCTTTAAGCCACTTTGCATAAAGCGTTACGTCGCTCATTGTCATAAGTAGCAGATTATCCTGATATTGCGTATGATATTCCTTATCAAAAAACCAGCCGCCGAAAACATAGCCGACTTTCTGCGGCGAAGGTAAAACGGGGATGCTTTTTGCCGTGTACGTCAAATCTTCCAAAGGTTCGTCAAGCCCTTCGGACGAAAAAGAGATTTTATATTCCGTATCGCCGTACGCTTCTTTAATAACGTCCTGCGGCGTCTTTACGTCGGTTTTACCGCAAGCGGAAAATGCGGCGAGACATGCGACGCACAATATAAATATAACAACTTCAGAAAAAAACTTTTTCATTGCACCCTCTATAAAGCGGAATCGTATACGCCCGATTTTGCGGGCGTATACCGTTCCTTTTGTCTCTTACAGGTAAAAATCTTCGTGATCTTGAAGCCTACTCATAAATGTATTTTCGGAGTTCGCTCTGCCGTTGAACCAGCCTTCTTCAAAGAGGGAAGAATCCTGATTCTTGACTTTATCCGCGTCCATCCAGATATCAAATGCGCAGTTATTGTATATGGCATAATGCGTTTCTTCCATATCGGTAAAAGCATTCTTGTGAATCTTTGAGAAGATACCGAAAGAGATATAATTGAAAGCGTTTCCGAGATAGTATACCGAGCCTTCCATCACTTCGTAACGATAAACGTAATGCTGTTTTGCCGCGAAATCCTCACTCCATGCTCCCCATTCGTATGCTTTACCGCGAAGCGAATAACCGATTCCCATATGTCCGCTTGCGTCATTGAATCCGCCCGCTGTCGCCACATAACGAACGTCGTAAATCGTAATCAAATCATCGTTTCCTACGTTGTCTTTCATCGTTTTCGTGTCGGTATTTTTTACATACTGCATAATACCGTAATAATCACCCGACATACTTTCCACGAAGAAATACTCACCGGCTTTCGCAGCTGCCGTCAGCTTTCTCGGATTATCCTCGTTACCTTCCGATTCCGTTGCGGTAAATACAAAGATACCCTTCGTTTTGAACGCATAAGGTTCGATATTCTTCATTTTTGCAAGCGGCAATACGAATTTGATTCCGTTCTTTTTGATGTTTTCATTTACGGTAATCGTTTCTCCGTTTACAACGCATCCCGCATTTTCAAACGCTCTTGTTTTAATCTCTTCAAGCCCGCCGTCCGAAACGATGAATTTCGTAAGGTTAGACGTGTTTGCAAACGCCTTTTCGCCGATACTTACCACCTGAGAACCAACGTAAACTTCCGAAATATAGTTATTGTCTTTGAAAGCATTGTCTGCAATAACGACCTTGTAGGTCTTTAATGCCTCATCGTCAAAACTGATACAAATTCTGTAAACTCCGCCGAGATCGAACGCCGTATCTTTATCGAATCCCGTTACGGTAATCGTTTTTGTCGCATCGTCTTTCGTGTAAGTTACGCCAAGAATATTTCTTGTATAGGTTACTCTGAGATACAGGTTGTGATCCAGCGTACCGGGGGTGTAAGGCTTGCCGAGTTCGGTAATTTCATAAGAATAGCTTCCGTCGTTGATTCCGATAGCGTTAAGAATTTCATCAATCGTTAAAGTTCCTGCCGACTTTTTACCCGTTATGGAATAAGTCCTCTTCGTCGAGGAATCTCTTGTATCCTCACCCACTATGTGAATGATAACTGCTTTTCTTTTCTTAACCGCGCCTATGCAAACAACCTTTTCGAGAGTAGTTCCGTCGCTTTCGGTAAGTTCGGTATACGGCGTTTTGCCCTGCGTGAAAGCATATTCGCTGATTCCTTCCGGCATAGAAGCGACGTTCAGATAAACGTATCCGAAATCGTTCGACGTAAGCCCGCTGAACACGGAATAAGAATCGATCGCCGATTTTTCGTCGGGGGCTTGTACTCTCTGCATATCGGTAAGCATAGAACCCGTATAATACGAAAGTTCGTACGTTGCGTTGTTTTCGTCCGATGTATAAGAAATTTTCTTAAACGTGGACGGAAGAGAAATATATTTAACGGTCAAACCTTTAAATGCTCCGACGGATACGGCTTCAGCGCCTTCCGCAACGGTGAGGGTTTCATTGGCAACTTTATCCTGATAAGTACAAACAAGCGTTTTATAAGTTACGCCGCCGACAGTACGGTTTCTAAAAAGTTCGCCTTCCTCGTAATAATATTCGCTACCTTCCGCAAATTTGAGATTGGACGGAACGGTTACGAGCGTATTAACGCTAGCGGGAATGTTTACGGTAAACGGGAACGCGCTCACTCCTCTGTAATAACCGACCATTCCTTCCATATAATCGCCCCAAAGCGAATCGATAATGATCTCAAGCCCTTCGGGAAGTTCGAGAGATTTAAGATTTCTCATATTCCAGAACGACTTTTCAAGCACTTTAAGGCTCGCGGGCAATTTGACGGTTTCGAGTTTCGTGCAAGCCTGAAATCTGTTGATATATTGAATGCCGTCTGCAAAATACGCATAGACCGCAGAATCGCACTGATCGACGGTTGCCGTATACATTCCCGCCGAAACGGAGAAGTCCGCCGTAACCACGTTGCAATCTTTAACGCCGTCAATCGTTACGTTTTTGGACAGGAAAGAAATTGCAGGAAATCTCTTGATATTCTGAAACTCTTCCGAATTGCTCGACTTATAATCGAAACCGACGACCGCATAATCGTTTGCCGTACCTTCAATCTTCTGATATGCAAGATAGGGTGATTTCCACATAACCTTGATAGCCGTATTTTTCGTAATTACAAGCGAGGAAAAGTCAACGGCGTTTCCGTTCTCGTCCACATAAGACAAATCTTCTTTATCCATATAATAAGGAACGAAATCTTCATATTCCTTATCGGGGGCTTTCATAGTCGAATTGATTCCGACCTGAACGCTCTTTAAGGTTTCATAACCGTTATCGAACGTAACCGTAGCGCAGTAGCGAGCGTAAAGGTTGTCCGCATCCTGCGTGTTGTACTTCGTTCCGTAAGCGGCATCGATATACCAACCGTCGAACGTAAGGTTTTTGCTTGTCGCGTCCTCCGTGTATTCTGTTGTCTTTCCCGCAAGTTCTTCGAGCTTTATATCGGTAGCGGCTTCACCGTTAACGGAAATGCCGACGTGAACAGGCGCAAAATACGCGTATACCGTAAGATTTTCTTTCACTTCGGTATCTTTGGTAAATTCTGAACCCTCGTCGAAGGTCGAAGTTGTATACCAACCGCGGAATTCATAAAATTCCTTTTCCGGATCGGCAGGCATAGTCACCTTACCGTTCACCACGTCCACCGTTTGCGTTTTGCCTTCAACGGTAAACGTAACCGACAGATCCTTGCTTCCGCACGCTGTAAACGCGCAGACACCGACAAGAAGCATCACAAGACACATAATAGCACCGATGACGTTCTTTCTGAATTTTGTCATTTTGAATGACCTCCTAAAAAAATTTTTGTATTGTATGTTCACTCGCTTTCGCGGGAAAAACATCTGATTAAATATCGTATCTCGCCAAAATCTCCGACGGAGACTGTGTGAGAACGAACAAATACGGAATAAGCGATATGCAAGTCATTGCCGCTGCGCCTACGGCAAAACTTGCCGCCGCAAGACCTATAAAGCCCGCGAACGCTACGTTCATAATCGCGTATCTTACCGCAACGAGCGCAACCGTGATCGCCGAGAACACAAAGAAACTAAAAACGTTATGAACGACCGCCGTGACGCACTCTTTGAACAAAAGATTGCCTTTGTTGACGCCGATTGCACGGTAAATTCCGTACTCTTTACTGTTTTTGATACTTGCCGACTTCTCTATGAAGAAATAGATGATGAGAAGCAGGACGATCACGAGAAGATAGAGATACAACCCGCTTGCCGCGTCTTGTTTTTCTTCTTCGTTTTCCTGTTCATACGCCGCGCCGACGTTTACTGCCGTTACGCCCAAATCCCTTAAATCGGATTTCAGCGAAGCAAGTTGCTCCGGACTTTCCGTAGTTATCTCGAAATAATACTGTGAACCCGTAGACGAAAGCGCGTCGAGGTTTGGCGATATGTAAACGAAAATATTATGAAGAACGTTTTTGTTGACGTAAACCCGAATGTCTGTGTCCATGACATCGCGCGTGATTTCGAACTGCTCAACATAAACTTTACTGCCCGTTACCTGTATTGCGTAAGGCGTATTTTTCAAACGGGAGTTCGTTTTGTTGACTTCAAAGTCTGCCTGCGTGGTATCGGTCATCATTTTGTAGAGCGAATTTCTGTTGATTTCCACTCTGACTTTATCGTTTGCGATCTCGCCGTCGTACAGCAGAATCTCCGCCGTAAACGAAGCCGAACCGTAAGTATCTTTGAAGAAGATCTCTTCCCCGTCCGAGAAACCGATTTTGTTATACACGCCGAGGAAATTGACGTAATCTTCTTTGTTCAGATAAATGATTTTATCGTCGCCGCCCGTGATACCTGTAATCGGATATTCGCCGTCAAAGGTCATCAGCGTGATTGCTTTATCCGTATTCAATTCTTTCATACGGAATTCTCTTTTGAGTTCTTCCGCCATTTTGCGGGAAACAATCGCTTCTCCTTTTTGGGGAAGTCTGCCGTATTCTACGGCAATTTCATCGCCTTCTTCGATTGCCTTCGGCGTATATTTGACTTCTATACCCGAAAGACTCGCAAGCCCGCCGTATGAGAAACTTCCCGTTCTCATTTCCGTATCGAAGAAATCAATACTCTTGTAGTGGCTTTCGTCCGTTTTCCTGAGTACCGAATAAGAGTTCAGATTTGTATAAACGGTATTTTTTCCGAGCGTTTTGTTTTCGGTAACCGCCGAAAGCGCCTCGAACGCCGAGAACGAGAAAAACGTCATTACCACGGCAAGCGCGAGAATAAATATTTGCTTGAATACGTTGCCGACCGAATACGCTTTTTCGCCGCCCGCGTTATTACGCTTGAAAATTGTCTTTAAGGTAAACAGTCTGCCATTTCGCTTCGCCGTACTTTTGGTAAAGGTGGTCAGAACGCTGTGCGTTTCGTTCCCCTCTTTTATGTTGTCGTAAGTTGCGGGCGCAAGGTCGGTTTCTTCTATTTCGCCGTCCTCTACAAGCTCGCCGTCCACGATTTTTATATGGCTGTCGGCATACTTTTTGATAAGCGAAACCTCGTGCGTTACGATAACCACAAGTTGAGTTTTGGATATTTCCTTTAATATATCCATGACCTTCATCGTGTTTTCCGCGTCAAGATTGCCCGTCGGTTCGTCGGCAAGGATAACGTCGCTGCCTTTTACGATTGCACGGGCGATTGCGACTCTTTGTTGCTGTCCGCCCGAAAGCGCGTCGCCGAGTTTGTTTTTGAAACGCTCCATATCGACGAGCTTCAACGCTTCTTCGGTGCGACGGGCGATTTCCTTTTCGTCCTTGAACCCCGCGATAATCATCTGATTTCTGAGGATTTCCGCTATCGTGTAGCCTTTTTCAAGATAGTAGTTCTGGAAAATGAAGCCGATTTTTGCGTTTCTGATCTTATCGGTTTTACCGCTCGTACATTCGCCGTCGATATAAACCTTACCGCTATCGGCTTTTTCAAGTCCGCCGATAATATTGAGAAGGGTTGTTTTACCGCTTCCCGATTTACCGAAAATGCACGTCAAGCCTTTTTCGGGAAGTTCGAACGAAACGCCTTTTAAAACCTTGTTTGCGTTGCGGGAGTGTCGGTTAAACGTTTTTACGATGTTTTCTACTTTGATTTTTGACATATTAACCTTTCGACCCCCTTCTCAAAGATTTTCTGATACTCTGCCCCGCTATCGCACGGTTGAAGCCGAACGCTACGAACTCGACGATTAAGAGCAGCATGATTTCTATAAAGAAGTAATTGCCCGCCGAAATAAATGCGATTCCGCCTCCCGGTATCACCGCCGCGATTAAACTTACGAGCGGCAAAAATACGATTGTCGGCAGGAATATGAGCGCCATCTGAATATAAAGCGAACGCGACGAAATTTTGCTTGAAATACCGAGCGTTCTGTAAACCGCGAAGTCGGTTTGAAAAACCTTTACGCTTCTTCCGAAAATCACAGATATGAGAGCGGCAAACAAAAGGCAAACCGCAATCAGCGCGATATAGTAGATTACGTTCATCGCGTAAACGTCGCCCGCGCTTTGGACGTATACTTTGCTCGTGGAAAGCATACCCATCATGCCGTCCGGGAATTTTCCGAGCGCGTTTTCTGCCGCCTGATCGTCGGCATAATACAGCGCCGATTGGCTTGCATCTGTTTGTTCGGTTTCGAAAATCGCGGCGTAGTCGTCGGGATTCATTTTAACGATCAGTTTTCCGCTTCTCGTTTCGTCTTTTTCACCGTCGGTCGCAACTTCGTAAGACCGATTTGATTTTACCGAGAAAACCGCAGAATATTTCGTTGCCTGATAGGTATTGGAATTTACAAGGTTTATTTTTCCGCTTTCAACCGCTTCGTCCTTTTCAAAGGCATTAACCGTAACGACTGTTTCGCCGAGTTTCATCGTCGTATTGATCGCCTTGATTTTGACTCCGTTTTCTTCCGCATCCGCGTGGGATAAGTAAAGAAGAACGTTGCCGGAAGAAAGCGTCGTTTTAACGCTTACACTCTCTATTCCCGCATTTGCGTTTACAAACGTTTCGACGATTGCGTTTTTATCTTTTTCCGCAGATTTCGGCAGCACCAAAACCGCTTCGCTTCTCTTTAAGTTATATTGATAAGGCGCATACAGACAAGTGACGCTGTAAGCCGAAAGCATACCGCTTCTCTTGGGAACGTTTACCGTAAATTCGGAAAATTCCTTATCCAAAAGATAGAAGCCTGCGTTTGTTTTCCCTGCCGCTTCGTCAAGATCGTCGTTTGTAAGGTTTCCCTTTTCGCTCGAAACGATTACCTTTCCGTTCACGCCCACGGTATCGAGCGAATTCGTAACGGGTTTAATGAGCGATACTCCGAATACCGACAACACAACAAACAGCGTTACCGCGCATACAAGCAAAGCAAAACTCATCATCGCCGTGAATTTCGGTCTGCTTTTGTAATTCAGAACACCGATATGTAAGATATCTTTAATATTTTTCTTTCTGCTTTGCTTAACTTCGGGGATTTCAACGTTTTTCGTTTCCGTCGGCTTTTCGATTACTTTATCTTCTTTGACAGAGCCGTCGAAAATGGTAATTCTTCTCGTTGCGTATTCTACGAAAAATTCGGGATTGTGCGTAACCACGATGACGAGTTTGTCTTTGGAAACGTCTTTTAATAGTTTTGCGATTTCTCTCGAAGATTTAACGTCCAAATTCCCCGTAGGCTCGTCCGCCAAAATAATCGGTGCGTCTTTTGCCAAAGCACGAGCTATGACCGTACGCTGTTTTTCGCCGCCCGAAAGTTTACTGCCGCGTTGGTTGATTTGCTTGATAAGCCCAACCTTTTCGATGAGTTCTCTTGCCTTTTCGCGGCGAGTTTTTTTATCGTCAAAACGAAGCAACGCAAGCTCGACGTTTTCAAGCACCGTAAGGTTTTCTATAATGTTGAAATCCTGAAAGACGGTTGCAATATACTTTTCGCGGTATTTTTCCCATTCCGTCGCGCCGTAATGCGACGTTTCCTCGCCGTTTATATACAGCTCGCCCTCTTCGTAACTGTCGTTCGCGCCGATGACGTTCAGAAGCGTAGATTTACCACTTCCGCTCTCGCCCTCGATCGTTACGAATTCGTTATAGTCGAAATCAAGGTTGATTCCGCGTATACCGATCGTCAGAATATCGTTGCTGTCATATATTTTTCCTATGTTTTTAAGTCGTAACAGCAATGTTTTTGCTCCTTGTTTAATGCCTCTTTATTTGGTTAGCCAAGGCTAACTAAATTCCATTTTATAACCGCTCTTTCGAGCGGTTGTGTACAATTAGGTATTGTTTGCTGTATTCGTCAGAATACAGCAAAAGGCGTACGCCTTTTGCCTCGCTTGGATTCAATTTCTTTACTCGTTATGTCGCTTTTCCCAAGTGCGCCATTATTATAGCATATATTCCATTTTAAGTCAATAGAACAACGCTGAAATCAAGAAAATTAGCGTAGGCTAAAATTTTTAATTAACTCCGATTTGAATGAAAAACTCATCGACAAGCTCTTTTCCGCCGGTTTTATAGGTCTTTCCGTTCTTTATCCACACGGATTTATCGCATAAAGCGGCGGCGCAACGCTTGTCGTGCGTAACGGTTATCATCGTGTTATGCGCTTCTTCGTGAAGTTTATTAAGAACTTCAACCATTTCGCATAAGCCTTTGTAGTCCTGTCCCACCGTCGGCTCATCCAATATGAGAACTTCGGGATCTGTTGCTACTACCGCCGCGATGGAAACTCTTCTTTTTTGTCCTTCCGACAGCGACTGCGGATGACGGGCGTATAAATGCTTTATCCCGAATTTTTCGGCTATTTCGTCGGCATATTCGTCCGACTTCGCGCCAAATTTGATCTCCTTTTCGACCGTCTGCATAAAAAGTTGATAGTCTGGGTTCTGATAAACCACGCCCACCTTTTTATACCACTTTTTGCTCTGTTTACTCTTTTGTCCGAATTTGTCGTCTATATTCTGCAAAATCACGCCGCGAGTAGGCTTTTCAAGACGGGAAATAAGTCTTAAAAGGGTTGTTTTGCCGCAACCGTTTTCGCCGAGTAAAACCGTTCGTGAGCCTTTTAATATATCGAAAGTAACTCCGTTCAATATGTCTCGCTCTTTCACCGCAAACGCTACGTCCGCAAGCGAAAACGCGGGTAACGTGCCGCTGAAAGTCGAACAGGTATCTTCTATTTCGGTTGACTGCTCTTTCAGGTAATTTTCTCTGTCGGTTATCTCGTTTACGTTTCTGTTTCCGACGTGAAATACCTTATCCACGAACGGCAGAACGACGTCGAGCCTGTGTTCTATTACAATAATACAATATCCCGCTTTCGCAAGAGATTTTAATGTGGACATCAGCATTTCCGCGCCCGCCGTGTCGAGATTTGCAAGCGGTTCGTCCAAAATTACTATCTTCTGCCCCATCGCAAGCGTGGAAGCCGTTATCAGTCTTTGCTTCTGTCCGCCCGAAAGTTTGCGGCTTTGCCACGACTTATCGAGCTTCATAAGGCGACAAACCGTGTCTATCTGTTTGCTTATTTTTTCGGGTGAAAACGCAAGATTTTCGCATCCGAAAGCGATTTCATCCTCTACCGTTTTTTGTATAATTTGTTCGTCGGCATTTTGTAAAACGACGCCCACTTTGCGGCATATTTCCCCGAGTCGTTTCCCTTGAATATTTTCGCCGTTTATCAGCACTTCTCCCGCAAGTTTTCCGTCCGTGATATTCGGAATAATGCCACTTATAATGTACAGAAGCGTGCTTTTCCCTTCGCCCGAATGCCCGGCAATAAGATTCACTTCGCCGTAAGAAAGCGTGAGATTTACGTTTCCGAGAATCTGCGTTTTTCCGTCGTAGGAAAAATTAACGTTTTTAAGTTCTATCGCGTTCATAACACCACCGTACAAACCGCGCCCGCGGCTATCCCTAAAATAAACAGCACGTCCGATATGCATACGGTCTCTTTTTTATACACCGTATACGGCGTTTTTTCCAGCGAAAATCCGCGCGTTTCCACGGAAAGCGACAATGTATCCGAAATGTTCACAAGCCGCATGACGAGCGGAACTAAAAAAGCGCGGTATAAAATTTTAGGGTTTAAGATACTGCCTGCTCCGCGCGTTTTCATTGCCTCCCTCACTCTTTTTATTTCCACTTTAAGCATGGGCACAAAGGACATAGCAATGAGCATACCGAGCGTAATTGACCGCGGCGTATGTATCTGCGAAAGCGACCTTGTCATTCTGACGGGCGCCGTTGCCATGCCGGGAACGGCGGCAAGAAAGAGCGCACCGAATCGATTTGCCATTGCAAGCGCCGACTGCGGATTATGCGACGCGGCATAGGCTATTCCTGCAAATATTCCGCCGAAAAAAACGGCAGCAGGCAGAACGCGCAAAACCTGCTTATAATACCCGAAAAGTAGATACCAACAAAGTACCCCTATCAAAAAATACGAGGCGATAACCGTCTTTGCTCCTATCAGCCCGAACACGAGTACTACCGCACCTGCAAAGAGCGCGATAAGCGGATATGTCTTTTGTCTGAACGAAAGGAAACTCATTTTTTGAGCACTCCCGCTTTTTTGAGTTCGCGCGAAATTATCATGCCGACGATCGCACCGACAAAGCAGAGCGCGAGCACGGCAACCGAAATCCCTACTGCAACCCAAGGATCTGCGCCGACAAACGCCTGTACGGCTTTGCCGTCCTCGGCAGGGTTGATGGAATAGATGACGTTATACCAAAGATACAAAAACGGCAAAGTCATGGGCATATACAGCGTTCCTGCAAGCACGCAGGCAACATCCCTTTTATAGCCGCGAAAAATCAAAAGCACCAGCGCTTCCACGATAACCGCGCAGACCATGGCGCACACAAACATCGGAAGGAACATAAATGCAAAGAATATACCGCAAAAGAGCGACATAAAGATCAAAGCAAACGGCTTTCTGACCTTCATCATTCCGATGACGGGGAAAATAGAAAACTGCAATCCGAGGCAAAGTTCGATAATGCCGAACAGCGGCACCTGCGTGACAAGCGGCATGATCGCGCCTGTTACCAGCATACACGCCGACATAATGGCGAGAAATACAATATCCTTTATCTTATATTTGCGGAAAATTTTCTTTTCGTCGGTTTCGGCATCCTCTGTCTTTTCCTCTTTTTCGGAAGCCTCCTGACTTGCGGCGATCTCTTGCGTGTTTTCCAAAAGTGCCTTTGCAATATCTTCCTCTTGCACGTCATTTTTCTGTTTTTCAGACATTATGCACCTCCTGCATTTTTCCGTTTTGTACCCTGTATATCCTGTCGGCAATCGCCATAGTACTCTCTCTGTGCGAAACGAGAATAATACTCTTTTTGCTCTTCTGCTCAGCGAGCGACTTCAATATCATACCCTCATTGATGGCGTCTACGTTGCTTGTAGGCTCGTCAAGAAGAATAAGCTGACTTCCCTTCAAAAACGCCCTTGCAAGCCCTATTCTCTGCTTTTCGCCCGCAGAGAGGTTGTCACCCATAGCGCCGACCTGCGTTTTATACCCTTCGGGGAGCGACATGATAAAGTCGTGCACGGACGCGCGTTTGCAGGCGTCCTCTAATTCATCCTGCGTGGCATTCGGCTTGGCAATCTTCAGATTATCTTCAATGCTCTCGTCGAACAGCCACGTTGTCTGACTGACCATTGTCACATTATCCAAAAGACTTGCGGTATTGATATCGTCGACATCAGTGCCGTTATACTCTATCCTGCCGCCCTTCTTTTCCCAGAAGCGCAGAAGTAGTTTCAAAAATGTAGATTTGCCGCACCCGCTTTCGCCGACGATGCCCACAATTTCGCCCTTTTCGGCGTGCATACACACCTCGCTCAGAACGGGAGCATTATCATACGCAAAAGTGAGGTCGGAAACATTCAGCTTTTCATATTCTATTTCTTTGCCGCCCGTAACTTCCTCGACTGCGGGCTTTTCGGACAGAAGATCGAGCACCCTGTCGCCGCTTGCAAAGGTTTGGGTAAGATTGCCGGGAAGCGCGGAAACGGCAAGTACGGGGCCGAAACTTGAAAAGACTGTAACAACGCCTACGATCATTCTGCCGAGGGAAAGCATATTAAAATGCACGAGCGCAATGCCTGCGGCAAGCGTTATGAGAATGAACAGCGACACGACAAGTTCGGTCGCCGCGCCTGCACGCGTGATGCCGTGTTTCATTTTCTTTGTCTCTTTAAGAAGAATATCCGAACGGCGGTTGACCTCGGCTTCCCTCTCCTCTTCTGCGTTGTTTAATACGATGTCCTTAATACCCTTGATGCTGTCCAGAAAATACGCATTGAAAGCGGCAAATTCTTTTCTGTACATTACGCCCGACTTTTTGAGTTTCGCGGAGGAGATCATCGGCACGACGATACCGACGACGAGATAGCCCGCCAGCGCGACAATTGCAAGATACCAGCTTGCAAAGAACCCGACAAATAACAGTACCGACGCCGATACCAAAATTGCAATGCAGATGGGGCTTATGGTGTGCGCGTAGAACACTTCCAGCGTTTCGATGTCCGAGGTGATCATGGCGATGATATTGCCCTTTTGCTTGCTTTCCAATTTCGCAGGGCACAGCACCCTGAGCGCCGCAAAAATTTTATCGCGGAGTACCGCTAAAAGTCTGAATGCGATATAGTGGTTGGAATAC
>ENA-ORMR01001033-ORMR01001033.1-human-gut-metagenome-genome-assembly--contig:-NODE-1033-length-23437-cov-4.453811_pt1 | contig 23437 bp, 32 predicted proteins | sample MGYA00242107_ERZ509003 | MGnify/ENA primary metagenome ERZ509003 (study PRJEB26280, sample SAMEA2338699) | human gut metagenome | biome: human gut; feature: human-associated habitat; material: faeces... | reverse complement strand
CGGATCCGGACCCGGTCGCCGTATCGGTCGATGCCGTATTGTCCGGCGCGGCGCTCTCCGTGTCCGCCGAAGTATCCGCACCGGTACCGGACGTGCCGGTGGCGCTGTCGCCGGAGGCAGTCCGGCAAGCGGTCAGCACGAGGCATCCGCTCGCCAGCAGCAGTGCGAGCAGGAGGGATAGCCCACGGACAGCGCGTCCGGGTATGGAAGTATGCATAGTTCAGATACCGCCTTTTTTGTATTCTGCACCATTATACCACAAACTGCGGCGTTTGTCACCCCCTGTGCTGTTTATTTTTTCGGGGCAATGCTGATTAACGGTCATTCGGGCGTGTATGTCCCGAAACCTTAAAAAATGGATTTTTTGAAGTCCTTTCAGACCTTGCGAGATAACAGAAAACCCTTGAAAACACAGTGTTTTCAAGGGCTTTAATGAGCTCGTAGGACAAAATTGCAACTCGGTTAAAAGCCGCATTTTGTGCCTCCGATTTATTAACATAGAGATTATACCACTAAATACGGTTCTTGTCAATAGGTTTTTAAAATCTTTCTGTAAAATTATTGAGACTATGTCCTATTACTTTTTGTACCTTATGTATAAATATAGGCTCAAGAGAGGAAAACCAATCTTGAGCCTTTCATTTTATGCTACTTCTATTTTTCGTAATTCTTCTTCGGCTTGATAACCGCCTTTGAGAGTTACGATGATTTTTTTATTTCCGCAGACTTGGATACACTCAACTAACCTGCGAACAGTAACGTCATCAAATTCCGTAAAGTTCATATCGGTCTGTTTGAGAATATCCATAATTCGTGCGACCTCTGCATTGACGGTATCACTCTGAGATGCTTGGCTCTTGGCAAGGTCCAGCTTTCCGCGAAGAATGACCAACTGATCGAACATCTTTTTCAGTTCGACTTCATATCTTTCGGGATCGCCCTCGGTTCTTGCCGCAAGCTCGGTCATTTGCTGAATATCTACCTTCAACTCATTCATCTGCTTTTCGATAGAAAATACATCAAGAGCTGCGTTGTTGCCGGAGACCGCATAGGAAAGGTTGCTTTGAATAAGGCTGAATACTTCCCCACTGTTTACCATCATCTTGGATAAGCAACGACAAATGGCTTCGTGAAGCATCTGCTCCTCTATCCCTGCCGAGTCTTTGCAATATGTTTTGCCGTGTTCGATACGGCTTACACATCTCCAATAGTAAGTAGTCTTGCCTTTGGCGCTTTTAGAGGTTCTGCGAAAAGAACCACCGCAAGACCCGCACACAAGCAACTCTGTAAGGGCATATTTCGCGCTGTACTTTCCCTGCTCGGTAACAGCAGAATCAAGTTTCTTTCGCTTATTGTTTCTTCTCGCAAGCTCGGCTTGTACCAAGTTGAAGGTATCACGGTCAATAATCGCAGGGTGATTGTTGGAGATCAGATACCTCGTTACTTCACCGCGATTGACCTTTGCCTTTTTACTGATACAATCGGTACGGAATGTCTTTTGATAAAGAACGTCACCGACATACTTTTCATTGGAAAGCATATATCGAATAACAGAGATTGACCACACATCCTTCCCTTCCGGTGTTTTGATATTATTGGACTCAAGGAAATCTTTTAACTGTCCGAGACTTGCTCCATCAAGGATCATTCGGAAAAGTGCTCTCACGACCTCGGCTTCATCTGCAACAATATACGGATTTCCATCGTCACCCTTTCTCAAACCAAGCATTTTGAAACGGAGAGAGTAAGTTCCGTTCTTCATTCTCTTTTGGATACCCCACTTGACGTTGGCGCTGATACTTTCACTCTCGGATTGTGCCATAACGCTGAAGAAGCCAAGTAAGGTTTCATTCTCTGCTTTCAAGGAGTCGAGGTTCTGTTCCTCAAAGTACACGCCGATACCCATAGCGCGGAGTTTTCTGATCCAAGTCAAGCTATCGACCGTATTTCTTGCAAAACGTGTAGTAGATTTCGTGAGTATCAAATCGACCTTCCAACTCATTTTTAATCTCCTTGAATTTTGAAATTTTGTTTTTGAACTGTTCTGTTGAAAATCAAAATTCAAGGGATTAAGGATATTTAGCTATATAGGTCTCCCACACGATCATCACCGCCTTTGCGATATAATCGTTTTGAAAACCGTTTTGAGTCCGGATAAACAAAAAAGCCTCCTCCCGCGCAAGGCAGGAGGAGGCTCAACTTTTCGTATGAAGGCAGTAATGCAGTATGTAAAAAAGCATCGCACGGAAACAAGACAGAGTTATACTCTGTTACTTGCCTTCATACGATGCTTGAGATCTGCGCCCATTCGGGCGGTCTGCCTATACGCTATAAAGTAATTATTTAATTATTTGTATCTGTGTTGATAATACGAATCCGCATATTGGTATCTGTTACGTTGCAGTTTTTTACGCAGCCTGCGGAAATAAGCTACGTTCAAAACCATTTCAGCTTTGCACTTATTGCACTTCACTCTGACGTGTCCTGTTGTATCTGCGAAAACACCTTCAATGTAATGGGAGCAATATGGACACTTCAGCTCTCTTTCGGGTAGCGAAGTACATTCTTCAAATGAAAGGATCATCTTACGATGAGATTCAGCTGTAAGCGGTTTATCTTGAAACTTCGGTGCTGTGTTTGGTCTCATTACGCATACACCTACGACTCAAGGATCTGCTTCATCAGCAATTCTTCAAGAGGATGATAGTCAAGCAGACCGAATTGGCGAAGCCTTATAAACAAGGGTTGGAATCTTACTCCAAGCATATCTGCCATCTGCTTCATGATCACTCTACCCTCGGGGTCAAATACGTTCTCGCCGTAGGATAACTGCCCGCAGCAGAAGCAGGTACGGCAAAAGTCGCAACAAGTGTTACGAGCACCAATACCATTGCGAGAACTCTTGAAAAATGTTTCTTCATTCATTCTCTCCTTTCACACCGGGAATAATGACTACCTCACCATCAACAGCGGGATCGTCATTTCTTTCGGTGCTTTCTTCCTCGTCCAAAATGTCGATTGTCACATCACCGGGGTTGGCAGGCTTCTGATCGTTGTCTCCCGTATCATCGGGTTCGATGTCGGGAATGTTGGGAATTGTAGGTTCTGTATCGCTATCCTCGGGTTCTGTCGTATCCGTGATAGGAGGCTGTGTCTCATCGGGAGGTGTGTCATTCCCGTTGCGAATCGCACCGTAAATGATAGCGCCGATAACAGCCAAAATTACGACAAGGCAGATAACGATACAAACAATGTTTGCTTTTCTGCTCATTTCATTTCTCCTTTACTTTTGTTTGAATTGGGATACGATGGTGATGGGAACCGTTATATCGGTAATCTTCCGATTGAACAGTTCAAACGGAATTGTGATCTCGTATTCCACATATACACCAAACGCATCCCCTGCCATCGCATAGATCGTTGGTCGTGACATAACGTACTTACCGTCCACCGCCACGGGTTCTCGGTATTCAAGAGTAATGATGTGCGGAAAACCGAGCAAGGTATATGCTCCGTCCACAAGATCGTTGCGGTCGATATAATCGTCCCACGGCTCACCCTGCTTCAAGGCATCGTATTTGCTCACGGCATAGCGCGTCACATAACTGTCGAGCTTGAGCTGCGTTTCGTTCTGCTGTTCCCTTGCAACGTGATATACAAAAGCGTATTGCAAAGCAACCGCAACAAGCATCATCACTACAAGGATGCAGACACAAGTGAGAACGTAGCTGAATCCCTTATTGTTTTTCAAAGGATTTCTCACTCGCCCTCACCTCACTTCCAATACATTCGGGAGAGACCCGATTGTGTCACGGAAACGTCGAAAGGCAATTCAAAGCCACCGAATCCCGGCAAGATCATTTCGGTCGTGAGTGTTACGGATATAACATCACCAAGCTGAACCTTGCCCGTGGCATAGTCAAAGTAGGTTGCCGAAAATTGTACCGTTGGTGTGAAACCCGATTCGGCACAAAGCTCTGCAAATCTCGCTTCTACCTCGGGACCGATTCGTCCCGTTACGGTAGCAACCTCCAACAGTTCGTTACACATATACGTCATATCCTGCTTGAGCGTGACCATTGACCAAATGCTAATAATTAAGACTAAAACAAGAGCGATGACGAGAACCGCCACCGCTACGTCGATATAGCCTTCTGCTTTTTTGTTTTTGAGTGTTTTTAACACGGTTGCACCTCCTTAAAAGAGCGTTCCCATCGAAGTCAGAAGCACCTGTCCGAGCACCGCCATATAGATAAGGATAAAGCAGAAAAGAAGTGCCATTGAGAGCTTACGCACCTTGCGAGGTACTGCGTTTGCCTGCGCCTTGAGCTGCTCTCGCTGATAGTCAGCAAACTTCGATGCGGTAGTTCCCCAATACACTTCCATATCATCACCGCGCACAACACCGATCAGACCTCTTGTGACGTCACTCATCATCGTAGAGCCAACGCGAGACTCCAAACGTGTCAACGCAACTTCCTCGTTACCGGAGCGCATATCCGCGATGGTGATCTCAAGCTCCTCCTTGAGTTCGGGGCAAGTGGTATCCTTAAAGGACTCAAGAGCATACACAGCTCCCTTTTTGTGCTTGATCGTCTTTTCGATAGAGCCGACAAGTCGGGGCAATTCGTACTCGATCTTCTTTCGCTTCGCCGCTATCATCTTGGTTACTTTCTTGGATTCAGAGAAATACATAACAACGGCTACAAAAGCAATAAAGAGACCGAGCAGTTTGAAAATGAGGAAGGCGGGAATTGCAAGAAGTCCGATTGCTACCGATTTTACGATAGCATTGGAAACGTACATTTCGGGGGAAATATCCATACCCGCTGTACGAAGGTCGGCTTCAAGCTGTGCCTTCTTGTATTCATTGAGTTTAAGCTTTTCGGAGAGCTTGGTTGCAAACTCTTTGAGATAGATCTCAATGATACTCGTTTTCTTATCGCCCTTCTTACCGAGGTTGTTTGCCGCTTTCGATGCTTTCATCGTGGGAACCTTCATCAAGTCCGCGAGAATACAACCGATACCCACCGCCGCAAAGAGACCGATGAAAATCTGTAAAATAATCATACCGTTTCCTCCTTATCTCTTATATTCAATGGGTTTCGTGATCTTGTTCATACGAATCGCGGTAATGATAATGACTACGCCACTTATGGCAAGAACGATCTTACCAAACACCGTATTCATCAGCGCATCGTACCAATCCCTATTGAGACAGTATAGAAGCGGAATGTTACCGACAACCATCAGCACCATCATCCAATACTCACGTCTTGTTTCCGCAAGCATCGTCTTGAGGGAGTTATTGACAAGTCTTACGTCGGTCAGCTTGGAAACAACGGGCATCAAGGTGTCCTTGAGGGTTCTGTCGTTCTGACACGCGATAAGGGTATCACACCATTCCTCATAGATACGCACCTTTTCACGTTTCAGATCGTCCTTAGCTTCGGGCATCTGCTTTCACCTTCCCTTTCTTCTTTTTCTTGTGTTTCTTTCGTTTTTCCGCGACCTTAACGGCATCCATACCGTAAAGGCATATAGCGACCGAGTTACAGATCACACGGAAAGCATCGAAATCTATGATCTCATCGAGAGTAAGTTCATAGAGGTCGATATGGGAGCCGCCATACTGAATATCCATTGCAGTACAGAAATAAAGATAATCGTTTGGCTCTGTTAGTTTGAGATCAAGACACGAATAATCAATAAAGCCGGGCGAACACATCACCTGCTTTGCTCTGAGCCACAAGAGTTCGGATGCAGAAAGGAGATATAACTGCGCGATAAACTTGGGGTCTTTCTTTCTCATATAAGAAACTCCTTCGTAGAACCTCGCTCTATGACCTGCATCAAGAAAGCACGTATGAAGTTCCGTTGCCCTTTCACAAGCAATGCGAAGTCTGAACTGAAATACGTTGTCTTTGAAATTAGCAAAGCAATCTCTCAAAAGTTCCGCAAAGGTGCAAGATCTTGCTTTAACTCTCTCGTTCATACAGCAGCATCTTTTCAGCGCACACTTACCGTTTTGACAGAATGAACAGTATCTACATCGACACACCTCCAATGTGTAAGGAAATGGTTTTGCCTCTGCTTTGTCCCTTATTGCTGCATCAAGGAACTCCGCAAAAGAAAGGCTTTTGTTGTTAGGTTCTAAATTCATTTTTTTCCTCCTGTTAGTTGATTTCCGGAAAACAAAAAAGCCGACCTTATTTCCACTTCATTAGTGGTCATAAAGTCGGCTTCATATTAACCGTATGTAATTAAGCTTCAAGGGCATCGAGCAGGTGGAGTATGAGGTTGGAGGTTGCTCTGTTGTCGATCCCGTTTGCCTTCTGTTTGAGTCTCTTTGCATTGAGAGCTTCGATAGCAACTCGGAGTTCAAAGGGGGTGAGTTTAAGTCTGCGAACCATCGCGTATCCGTTTTTCATCTGTAAGTCCTCGCTTTCCTTCTTTCTGTCTATATTATATCAGAAAAGCGGCTGATCTTCAAATGTGCGAAAATGTCGCGGGTTCAAGTCCATAAGGTTCGGAAAAGGTTGCAAAAAAAGAAAGGTCAAAAAAAACTGCCCTAAAAAACCAAAGAAGCCTTGTAAAACAAGGCTTTTTTGCATAGGTTGCATTTTTGACCTATGAGGATGTCTTTAGTTGACGAAATGGATTTTTCGGAAACCTAAAGTGACCAGTTTTATTTGCTTTCAAAAACCCTTAATCAGTCCTTTTTTCCACAAGAAAAGCCCCCGAAGTGGGAGCTTGTTCTTATGTAGGAATATCCACCGTTATCGGAACTCCGCCCTTGATAATCACGGTCAGCGTTGAGTCCGTATTTACCTTAATGCAATCAATCAGAACTCTGACATACTTATCATCATATTCATCGAACCGGAGGCTATCATCGGATAGCATCTTTTTTATTCTCTCAACATCTGCGCAGACGGCTTCACTCGCAGCACTCTGCTTCTTGGCGATCTCAAGCTGTTCTCTCAAAGCTATGAGCTGCTGATTTAATTGAGAGATTCCTTCAAGAAAGCGAGACACATCACCTTCGGTCTTCGCGCACTTCTCAACGGCGTTATCCATTTCTGCCTTCACTCGTTCAATGCTCTGCTCTATCGAATAGGCATCAAGCACTTTGTTGTCGCCCGTGACGGCATACATCAGATTGGCAGAAAGCAAATCAAACGCTTTGTCCTTAACACTTGCCACTTGGTTCAAAGCATTGCAGATTGCCTGATGCAACTTGGATTCTTCAACAGTAATGGAGCTGTGGCAATACTGGCTTCCATGTTCAAGTCTGCTGATACAGCGCCATACAACCTTGTTTCCATCTTTCCTCACCCACACCCTGCGTCTATATGCACTACCGCAGTCACCGCAGTACAACTTTTCAGAAAGCGCATACTTCCCACTGTATTTTGCCTGTTCGGTAATATTCAGGTCGGAAATCTTATGCTTACTTGTACGCCGTGCCATCTCGGATTGAACCGCCTGGAATACCTCTCTTGATACGATTGCCGGGTGGTTGTTGGAGATAAGGTACTTTGCCATTTCACCACGATTCACGCGAACCTTCTTGGAGATGCAGTTCTCGGTAAATGTCTTTTGCAGAAGCATATCTCCGACATATCTCTCGTTCGTAAGGATGTTCTTTATCTGCTCCTTCGACCACTCATTCTTACCTTTCAACGTCCGTATGCCCTTTGCTTCAAGGTGACTTTTCAACTGATCCAGGCTTGAACCCGCAAGGTACATCTCATATATCTCCCGTATTGCCTCTGCCGCCTCCGGCACGATCTCAGGCTCTCCGTCCTCACCTTTGCGATAACCGAGAATGTTATAACGGAATGCGAAAGTTCCGCTTTTCATTCTCTGCTGAATCCCCCATCGCACGTTCGCGCTAATGTTCTCACTTTCAGCCTGTGCCATAACGCTGTGTATTCCGAGTATCATTTCCGTGTCGGATTTCATGGTATTAAGGTTCTGCTCCTCAAAGTAGACACCCACACCTATGGCTTTGAGCATACGGCAGTATTTCAGGCTATCCACGACGTTTCTTGCGAAACGCGCGACCGACTTTACAAGGATCAGCTTTATTTTGCCTTTCTTGCATTGACGGATAAGCCTTTGGAAATTCTCACGGTGATCCGAAGTTCCCGTAAGACCGGGATCGGCATATATTCCCGCAAATCTCCACTTGGGGTTCTTAGCGATATAGTCTGTGTAGTAAGCTACCTGCGCATCGTAACTATCAAGCTGCTCATCACTATCGGTGGAAACACGGCAATAGGCGGCGACATCTAACATCTCAAGCTCGCTGTTCTTCCTTGAAAGAATTGGGTTGGCTTCAATCTTCGTTATTGTTTTAGGCATAACTGCGTTCATCTTTTTTATCCTCCTTGTTGCCTGTTATCTGTACCGAGTTCTTAAACTCAATGGTTACGGTTCCTTCCATATTATATAGGAGCTTTGCACATACATCCTTCAGCAAGCTCTCATCAAGCTTGGTCAACTTCGACCTCTGCATTTTTTCCACGATATATTCTGTGTACGCATCTGCCGGATTCTCGGTACAGCACTCAAACTTCATTCGTGCATACTCAAGAATTGCCTGCTTAACAATGTTGAACTTCAAGTCCGCCTGGTCAAGCAGTCGGTCAATTTCTTTTCCTTGCCGGACAACAGCTTGTGAAGGAATGTATGTATCTTGATCTGATTTTGTTCTCAACAGTGTCGGGTTCTCTATTGCGCGGTTCAGCGTGGATATGATGCACTCTGTCAGATACTTGTCCGAGAGATATATTTCACTCTTACACCCACAAGCGCACATCCACTTTTCCCTGCTCCGCCATTTGCCAATGCGCTTCATTCGACCACCGCAAGCCCCGCATTTTACGTTTTCCCGTAGGTAGTCTATCAAAGGTGAAGCATCCTTTTGAACGCAAGCCTTTTCTTCTTTTCTCTTGACCGCCGCGTTATACAGTTCTTCATCGAGTATGGGAGGATAGCCATCGTCACCGATATATCTTGCATTGCCAACAATACGATGCACCATGTTTTTATTCCATTGGCTGTTATCCCCGAAGTATCGGACGGACATCTCTGTCAGCTCGGAGGCGATCTGAACGAACGTCATTCCCGCAGCATAACTACGGTATATCTGCTCAATGACCTCTGCCTCGCTTGCACATACGGTTATTTTTCCATCCTTCATCTCATACCCGTATGTAATCGTTCTTAATGCCATTTGGCGACCTCTCTTATCTTCATCTCAAGTCCACCGGGCAAAACGTAGGTGACTCCCCCGTCCTGCTCTGCATATATCATCGTGACTATCTTCTTCATAAGCTCTGTATCTGCCGACAACAGTCTATCGGGCGAATCTTCCAATATCCTTTTTACTTCTTTGAGATCAGCGATACAATGTTCTTCTTCATCCTCGGATATAAGTTTGCTTCGTCTTACCCGAAGCTCGGCGATCCTCTTCTTGAAGAAATCGTTCTTCTCGGTAAAGGTCACGTTGTCGATAATGTTCTGCGCGTAAAGCTTTGCATACATATTGTTCTGCTCACTGACCTTCATGATCTCAGCGTCGATCTCGGCGATCTCCCTGTTCCCTGCGGTCAGCTTATTTCTGAGGAAGACCAACTGCGAGATGGTATCATCAATCAGAACCTTTTCATTTTGACGCAGGATGTTATACATACGAACGAAGGCGTCATCAAGTTCTCTGTCTGAATAGGAGCGTGTTTCGCATTCCTGTCCGGCAGTTCCCTTTCTGCTGCACACCCACAGCCGTTCCGTCTTAAACTGCTTGCTTCTGAACTTCCATCCGCAATGGCGACATCTGAATGGCACAGGGTATGTAATCGGATCACGGTTCTTGTGTCCGTGTGTCTCTCCACGTTCTTCAAGCAACTGCTTGACTTTTTCAAAGACCTCTTTGGAGATAATCGCTTCGTGCGTTCCCTCGGCATAGTACATATCGAGTTCGCCACGGTTTGGTCTGTTTCGCAAAGGTAACTGCGCGGGTGTAAAGGTCTTTTGAAGTAACGCATCCCCTATATACTTTTCATTTGTAAGAATATAACGGACACGGGATGCGTTCCATAGATCGGAGTCCATTTCCTTGAGCCTTGCAGTGATACAATTTATTCCCACACCCGAAAGATACCAATCGAAGATCTGACGAACGATAATCGTCTCGGCTTCGTTTATAACCAATGTCCCGTTTTCAAGGACATATCCATACGGGGCGTGAGAAGTAATGTATGTACCGTCCTGCATCCTCATTCGTATGGAGGTTGATACTCTTTTGGACGCAGAGAGCGATTCACCTTGAGCAAATGCGCTCTTGATGTAAAGGAACATCTCATTGTTCATGCTCTTGGTGTCGATATTATCGGTTTCAAAATAGACCGAAACACCGCACTCACTCAAGAGACGAACCGTTTCAATGCACTCAAGAGAATTTCTCGCAAAGCGCTGTACGCTCTTTACGATCACGCGGTCTATCTTTCTGTTCTGACAGTCTTTGATAAGCCGTTTGAAATCCGTTCTCTTGTTTACCGATGTTCCTGTGATACCTTCATCCGCATATATGTCAACGAGTGTCATATTATCGTGTGAGTCGATATAATCACTGTAATATGCCACCTGCGCCATAAAGGAATTGACCTGATCTGCGGAATCGGTGCTCACACGGCAGTAGGCAGCCATACGGATCAAATTGTTATTCGCATTTGCCACTGTTGGCTTAATGATCTTTACTTCTTTTGTTGCCATACGACTGCCTCCTTTCCGTTTGCTGTATATATTTTACTCTTTTATGTTCTCGACCGCAAAGGTGCGAATTTCTTGACGCCTTTTCAAAGCGCCATCGCTCTGCAATTCATATCCTTTGCATTTTTCTTATTCAACCTGTCTGCCTGTTCCGGCGTTAAAACCTTTTCCCGAAGCATCTTACAAACCCAGGATAACGACAGCAGATAGACAAATACATTTTCATCCTGCTCGCTCATTTCTTACCTCTGTTCTTTTCTCTCCTGCGCTTTCTCTCAAGCGCGAATTGCTTCATACTTTCCTTATCCAGCACACCATCCTGAATCTTGATGGCTCTGTCTACCAAAGGGATATACTCAGCCGGAAGTCTTCCGAGATACCTTTTCAAACGAGATTTATCAAAGGTAAATCGCTGCTCAAGCATGACCATTGATTTTTTCGGCAAGGACTCACACTTGAAAACGACGTGCGTCGGAAGATATGTTTTCTTGATCTGGCTTGTGATCGCCGCAACTTCGACCGTCGGGCTGTACCGCAATCCGACTTTGTTCTGCACGACCAATGCCGGTCGCTGCCCGCTCTGTTCGGAGCCTACCGTGTTGTCCCCGAAATCGACGAAGTAAATATCACATCGCCGTATCTGATGATTTGTCTTTTGATGTTGCACAAGTTTCTGATGTGTTCCCATGGTCGCACCTCAACATTCATCCCACAACACGGGTGAATTGCTTCTCGCAATTTGAAGGCTGAGTTCATACAGTTCCTCATCTTCAATCGCAATGTGATTTTTCAACTTATAGATAAAGTGGAGGAAACTGTATATTGCTTCAATGTCGTTTCCGACAGGAAGCTCGATCTCATTCCCTGTCATCGGGTGATAGTATTTGCATCGAATGCCGCACAACCACCGTTTAATGTTCTCATACTCATCATCGAAGGAGTCGCTGATCTCATCCAGGATTTCATCACATCTTCTCAGCTTAATGACACCGCTGATTCCCTTGCCCGCAGACCTTTTCAAAACGAAGAACCGTTTCAAGGCGGACTTGAATTCCATAAAGGACATACACTCGTGTAATTGGTTTTGAACTTTCATTATGTTTATCTCCTTCTTATGTCAGAACAGGTCGTTGTCGCCTGTATCAAGGTATTCCGTTGAGAAGTCATCATCTTCATTTGCCGCCACCACAAGGCTGACGATATATGGAATATGTTGTACTCTCAGGAATGGTGCGGACAGTAACTCGCCAAAGGTCATATCTCCGAAAGACTTGTAATCCGTCTGTCTGTCGTAGGCAACGGCAATGGTGTTTGCTTCCTGCTCGATCCGATATGTTGTTTCAAAAGGATTTGAGAAAGCTGCGCCCCAACCCCTGTTTTCTTCACGATACACAGCAACCGCGACTTCAATGAGTTCGTCTTCGTCAAGCTCTGCGTTCCGCATAACTTCGTAGATCGGCTCGTCGTAAAAATCGTAGATGGAATAGTATCCGCGTGACTTTAATTCCTCGGTAACACCTTTGGACACATCCTTGTCCCAAGTAAACTGTTCGATAAATCTTCTGCGTCTTTCCTCGCAGCTCGCTGCCATGCAGCATCTTTTCGTGTTTCTTTTCATTGCAATACTCCTTTTCCTTTTGCGAAAAATGAATATCCATTATGATCTCCCATACACGGGGTGCTTTGTCTCATAATAAATATGTAGGAAAGCAGTCATCTCTTTGAGTTCCTGCTTTCAAGCACCGTCTATTTGTCCTCGACACCCCGGGTGCGTCACTCGGTCTTACAACCGGCAACTATGGGAAATCAGACAGGCGACCGACTGCGTTTTCGGTCTCATAGGCTCTTACCTCTCCCGGGTACTCCGCGAGCTGCGCCTTTCGGCTACAGAAGTATCATTGTCCCTTGCATTTGTGATCGCCACACTTCGGGAGCAACCCGAATTCACCTGTATAAGATTGATCGCTCGCTTTCTTATGTAAGGAAGGTCTTCGCGCGCTTACAGGATCGGCTGACAGACTCATCGCCCGTCAACGCAAGTAACGTACCTGCTGAATGGATATTCAATTTTCAATGTTCGGTGAGGTTGCTTTTTTGCTCCCTCACCTATTAGCGAAAATCGGGGGTTTTGGTAAGTAGTTTTTAGCCCTCAAAATAAAATTTTTTGAATTTTTCTATTCTTTTTTGAGCGCCATCGAGTGAAAGCACTATAGCAATGTGCGAAACGCCTTCTTCAGAGGCAATATTTCTGACAGTCATGCCTTTGTAATAATGCTTCCAGTACCTTATCTTTTGAGCCTCGGTAAGTCCGCAACAATCTAAAATCCTCATTGCGTTCTCCCAAGTATCAATAGGAGGATGCTCCTTTTTGTCCATCTCACGGATCAGGCGTTCTTCAGGCGATTCCTCTGTGTCGGCAATGGATGCTTCATCAAAGGAAATGACCGAAGTACAATTCCGTTCCTCAAGATAATCCGAACCCGCCATATTCTCATAGGACTCATCAGAGTGCTTCTTCAAAGCATCGAACTCTTCGACGCTCATCACGGTTGCCGGCAAAAGGCTTGTCGTCTTTCCGCCTTTGACGTTGGTGTGTACGAGGATAATGCCTTCCTCGGTCTTGATGTATCTGTCTGTTTCTCCGTTTGTATAAAGGTAAACGATGTCTTCTGACTTTCTGTTGCTTCTGTATAAATCGTGGTTATTCATTTCGTAATCTCCTTGAATTTCTGAATTTTTGTTTTTGGGTGAAAATCAAAAATTCGGAGATTACGGGTATTTAGCTATGTATGACTCCCAGTAGAACATAAAAAATCCTCTCCGCACGTTCAATCGGAGAGGAACTCATAGCATCGTATGAAGCACATAAGGGCATAAAAAAACACCGCATGACAACAAGACATAGTTATCCTATGTTCTTGTCTTCATACGGTGCTTGGGTAGTCCGGCTTTGTCAATTAAGACTCGGCTTGCTCCGCTTACGCGCTACGAAATAATATTATATTGTATTTAATTGTTTATAACTCAGAACAGCTCCATATCATCGAAGCAGTTCCCTGTTATCTGAATAATATCCGCAACCGGAATGATAGTCCGATTGCTCATGATGATTGTGCGCTCATACTCGTCGATCTCGTCAATCGAGCCTGTAACGGTTATATATGCGCCACCCGATTTCCTTTTGTCCTTGACAAAGAAGGTTATTGTCACTTCGGGTTCTTCATCTATATGCGCTCCCAAATAGGCGATCTTAAAATTCAGTCCGTCTATCTGATCGTCGGAAAGATCTATCTTTTCCTCCGTCTTGCGCATTGTTTCATTGAGGGCGTCTCCATAACCAACCAGTGCCGCAAAGGGTGCAAACTGAGCTGCACGGCTTGCGCGTGACATTCTTTGACGAGCATCGGATTGCTTATGAGGCAGGTAAAGGATGTCGTCATATCTGTTGGTCACAGAGAAACCTCCTTTATCCTTTTTTATGATCCATGTACTCGTGAGCAAGAATATCCTTCAGCACAAGCATAGCGTCAAGCTCGTTGTAGCCATAGGTCTTTTGCAGTTCATCAAACAGACCTCTTATTGCTTTTGCATACTTCGGAATGTCCACGACCTGTTGGTATTCCTTCAGCACAGGATATTTTGTGCTCCAAGCCTTCGTCCAATCAACCTTACTTTGGTTTTTCTCGGTTGTGTTACGGATGACTTCTTCGATCTTTTCCATGTGATTCCCTTTCTATGCTCTGTGACCACCGATCTGTCGGTTACGCTCTATTGAAGTTGCGCCTTCCTCCAAATTCATGCCCTTCATTATGGCATTCTTTCCATATTTCTTATGTATCTCGATGATCATCTTCTGAGCTGCTTTTTCTCGCTCGTCCGCTTTTTTCATCTCTTCCTCGGTCTGTTCCAAGTTATCTAAATCCATAAAGAGCGTCAACTGCTCTCCGACCAAACCCTCCTGCTGCTTAACGGCATCTGCCCGTTCAAGCTTACAAGCTGCTATCGTCACACGACGCACAAGCAAATGCACATCTACGATCCTATCGTATAGTGCCGTTACCGCCTCCATGATCTTCTTCGTAGAGGACGACTTCTTATCCAGGTTGGCAGTTCCATGCGCGTGTTTGGGAACAGGTCTGCCGTAATGGTCGGTCGTGACCGGACCGTGATAATACTTTCGTATATCGGGATCGGTCAGACATTCAATATCATATCCGATGGTCAAAACAATCTGATCTGTGACCAAACCCTTTTCCACAAGGTCAAGTACCAAGAGGTCTGTCATTTCACGAACGATCAGCCTTGCCTTTTCAAAGTTATATGGACAAGACAAGACCTGACCGGAGCTGATACTGTTTGTGCTCGGCTTATATGCTTTGACCTCTTCCATCGTGCAGGGTTCCCAGCCCCATGCGTGGTCGATCAGAAGCTCGGCATTGACTCCGAATAACTTGTATAGGAGGTTTTCACCATATCTCGACAGCGACATTCTCGCAATGTCGCCCATCGTATACATTCCGTTTGCTTCAAGCTTGCTTGCATAGCCGCTTCCGACGCGCCAAAAGGCTGTCAACGGTTTATGTTCCCATAGCTCTTTGCGGTAGGTTATCTCATCCAATTCCGCTATGCGAACACCGTCCTTATCCGCTTGCATCTTCTTCGCTTTTATGTCCATTGCAATCTTAGCAAGGTACATATTGCTTCCGATTCCTGCTGTGGCGGTTATACCGGTCGTGGCGAGCACGTCACGAATCATTGTCATGGCAAGCTCATGCGCGCTCATCTTATAGGTGTTCAAATAGTAAGTCGCGTCTATAAACACTTCGTCAATGGAATAAGCAAAGATGTCTTCCGGTGCGACATACTTGAGGTAAACATCGTAGATCCATGTGCTATATTCCATGTAAAGTGCCATTCGCGGTGGTGCTACAAGATAGGTGATTTCAAGTGATGGGTCCGCCATCAATTCGTTATAGAAGTAGGACTCCCCGACGAGCTTCTTGCCGGGTGCTTTCCATTTTCGTGCGTTATTTGCTTGCCGTACCTTTTGAATCACTTCAAACATTCGAGGTCGCCCAGGAACGCCAAAGGATTTCAAGGACGGAGAGACTGCGAGACCTATCGTCTTTTCGGTTCTTGTCATATCCGCCACAACGAGGTTTGTCGTAAGCGGATCGAGATTTCTTTCCCGACACTCCACCGAAGCATAGAAAGACTTTAGGTCAATGGCTATATATTGTCTTTGCATATCCAGGTGAAGTGCTCCTTTCTCTCGTTTTTAGTCGATAGTATCTTTGTCCTTTACTTTTAATCTGCCAAAGTAACTGCGTTCATTACCACAATGGCGCTTAAATCTGCGGAAGTAGGCAAGGTTTATTACTGTGACTGCTTTGCATTTTTGGCATTTGAAACGCTGATGCCCGACTGCATCGGAAAACACCTCAGCGACGATACTCTTGCAATGCGGGCATAAAACCTGCCGCAACGACAGATCATTTTCTTCGCACTCAGCAAAAGAGCGTGTGATCTTATCACTTGTTTCTCTTCCGATTCTCCCTACAGACAGCTTGGGCATTATGTTAGGTGTTAACATTCGATCCACCTCCAAAGCCCATTTCTTTTTCAATGAACTCACTCATGCAGTGCTCCGAAAGCATTCCGAAATGCTTCAATCTATAGAACTGAGCCATAAAGCCGACGCCAAGTGAATCAGCCATCTTTTTCAGTATGACCTTTTCTCTTGATTTGAATATCTGATTTCCGTAGACCGGAAGCCTCTTTCCTCCGTTAAACTCTTTCAGGGTTTGTACCATCAGGAAATGAGGCATCAGAAATGCCGCCGAAAAGTTACTTGCCTGAGTTTCCTCCATCTTAAAGTATTCGCATATCTCTTCCGAGGGAATACTGGACGCTACCGATGCGTCTCGGTAATAGCTGGCGCAGCACTCCGTCTGATAAAGCCTTTCCTTTACCACATGACCACATTCATGTCCAATCGTGAAGCGCCTTGCTGCACTACGTTCATACGCAAGAAAGTATTTATCCAAAACAATCGTGTTTGCAGGATAAACCACCTGTTTGATCTTACCGCTGCTATCCCGTATGTGAAGTGGCTTTACTCCGTTTGCCTTGAACGCCATCTTATTGGCGTCGTCCGGCTCTGCTATGTTTTCATATATGAGTGTGCATTTTAGGTAGTCTATGAGAAAACCTTCTATATCTACACACTTGATGTATGTTTGCGAGGCCTTTTTCATGTAATCGAGAATCATTGATTCGCATATTTCATCTATCTCGCCCTTTGTCAAATATCCGTTCAACTATCTACCCCATATCTTTCTCAAGTCAGAACATACCACCGTTGACCGCAACGATACAGGTATTTCTGCTTTCCGCATACTGTTACAGCATACCGAATACGTTCCCCTTCCTCGTCCTCTTCCATGCAAACATGAAGGACGCGCTCTATGGGAAACTGTCTTCCATCTTTCCAACAAATGAGAAGTGGAACCGTTACTCCATCCCTGTCAACCGAGCAGTTGACAGCTACTGCTACTTTGTTTTCATTCATCGAATGCCAAACCTCCGGTTAATCAGAGTTCCTTGATCACTTTTCTTGCAACACCGTAGATTTGAACATTGTCCAAGTCATGTAAATATATATCCTTCATAGTAGAGTTCCACGGATGAAGCTTGATCCGCTTCTTATCAGGTTCATAAAAGAACTGTTTGAGCGTATTACCGCTTCCCTCTCGAATTGCGACAATATCTCCGTCTCTCGGTGTTACATTCTTTTCAATGACTACTAAGTCTCCACTGTCGATCCCACGTTCGATCATCGACTCGCCCGATGCACGAAGGATCATAAAGTCTCCACTTCCAAACAGTGCGGAGCAACAAATTCCTCTAAATCTTCTTCCGCCTCCTCCAGAGGTCCGCAGGAAATTCTACCCACAACAGGGGCACATTGTGAGGAGAAGTCCGCTTTGTCTGTTTTGGGAGTCTTGATACAACTGCCGTCATACTTCAAGGTACCGTCTCTATCCATCTCATATAAGTAACGGTGAACAGTATTACGGACAACACCGATTTCTGCCGCGATTTCAGCCAAAGACGGTGAACGGTAGTTCTCAAAATAGAATTGCTCAACTACCTCCAGAATCTTCTCTTTTAATTGCGGGTTCTTTTTTCTCGGTGCTCCCATGATCTTGCCTCCGTTTTTACATAAGGGACAGTCTGTCCTCGTTGTGATATAATTATATCACTTTTCGGAGATTTGTCAATAGGGTTTGAGAAGAAAAAAATAACTGGGTCAGTTTTGACCCAGTTATAGGTGGCGTAGTTAAAGTAACTACTATTTCAGTTTATATACCTGCTGATTTTACGAAGCGCCTTTGATTCTATCTGCCTAACGCGCTCGCGTGTAAGACCATATTTGCCGGCAATGGAATCCAACGTATGTGCCACATCGTCAACAAACCCATATCTCAAGAGAATTACTTCTTTTTCACGTTGAGTTAGTTTTTCGTTTATGATTTTCAATACACCTTGCGATGAAACATCTTTAGTAAGACCGTCGATAATCTCGTTTTCTTTATCTCCTTCATCAGAAAGAGTATCATCATCATCGGCTAACACATATTCAAGACTTTCAAATGGTATCAAATAGCTATATAATCTCTCCGCTTCTTGTAATTCGCACTCGGCAGCCAATGCGATTTCCTCAAGCAAATTTTTGCAGATGCTTTTTCGCCCGCACAGCTCGCAATAATGCGAATCTATTATATCGTATAATTTGAAAACCTTATCTTTAGCATGAGCAGGAAAATAAACTGTTGGATTGCGCGTTGGAGCCTCTCTCATAATTATTTGCCTGACCCAAAAAGGAAAATATGTAGTAAACGTATCATTCTTTCCATATTCAAACTTGTCAATTGCTGTCCATAATCCAATCATTCCGTCTTGAATTGTGTCAGGAAGCGAAAAACCGTACCTTTTTGAATAGGTAAGAGCCATCTTGATGACAACTCGCATATACATTTCAAATACTCGAGTTCTCGCATACTGATTGCCGTTCTGCGCCTGTGGCAAAAGATTTCGCCATTCGCGTCGCTGTGGTGCGCGAACATTCCTCACATACTCAATAAAGCTTTCAAGTTCAGGCGAATCATCGAGCACTTCAGCATATATTGCTTCATAATCTGTGTCCGAATAATCGGTTTCGTCTTCATCCTCTTCATTGCCGACGACGTTCTCTCGTATAATTACTCCTTTTCCGAGAAGCTGATCCATGATATACTCAATATCGAAAAGAGGAACATTCTCGGACTCTACGAGATCGAATATTTGACTCTCGGTGATATAGCCGTTGAGAGAATACGATTTATACAATTGTTCTATAATCTTCTCATGCAACAGCCATCACCTTCTTTCAAAGCTTATGTATTAATTCCTCGCTAACTGACAAAGATCAACAATATCTTCTGTGCTCACGGTATCATTATATCTGTCATTAAACTCATCGAGAAAATCATAAAGATTCTTCAAATAATCTTCTTCATTTGTTGCAGACTGGATTAGTTTCTCATAGAGAACCTCAACTCCACCTCGAACATAACGATCATACAAATTTTCGTCAATCTCAGCCTTATCTGTTCCATAGTAGCGAAATGCCTTGTTCAAACGCTCATTCAAGTCCGGCTCATGATTTTTATCGAGAATCATAATAAGTCGATAATTGAACAGAAGGTTTTGCTGCTCTTTCAAAAGCTTGTCTGGAAAGATTTTTGTTGCATCACCGCTTTTATCAAGCTCTGCTTGACGTCCATAAAGGAATCCGATAATCGGTGCAATCTCATACACATCATAATTAGTAGGAAACAACTTATGTCGTTTTCCATCATATTCAGCTGTAAGCTTGATTACATAATCGCAGTGTTTCCCGCGGAAAGAGTATTCTTTGTCAAACATACATATCACCTCGTTACCAAATGAGTTTCAAACTCATTATCCTTGCGGAATTCATATCGCTGACCAACTTTTTGTCCCATGTAAGTCTCAGCAAGTTCACCGTCAGTGTCTTTAATAAAAATGATAACCTGCTCTGCAACCTTGGGAAGCGCATCGCAAACTGTATTAATTCTTTTTTTGTCAAATGCAGACAACGGTGCATCCATTACAAGGGGGTAGGGTTCGGAAACCAACATCTCATTCTCAGGATTTTTGCTTTGTCTTGCCATCTTGATAACTCCGGCTATAAAAGCAAATATCACAGAAATACTCTGAGCTGTAGATGTTTCAATATCTTCATTAAACCCTTCGTAGTCATTTACGATAACCTGAATATTATACTTTTCATCAATATTCAACGAAAAACCACCATTATAAATGCTCTTGAAAATCTCATTTACAGTTTGCTCAAGTTGCGTCCGAGTTTCCGCCTCTTTCTGCGCATATAAAGCACTTAAAGTATCAAACATATATTGTGCATATGCCTTATATACTTCTATTCTACGGTTATTCTCGTCTTTAAGTGTAAGTTCTTTTCTTTCTGTTTCTCTACGCTCTCGTTCGGTAGTTTTTGAACCATGCTGACGGTTTAGCTGATCCTTTTCGGATTTTAAATCAGAAAGGGCTTTCGTGTATTTACCAAGCCGACTTTGTAACTCACCAACATTTTGCATTCCCTCAAGCTGCTGATTTATCTGCTGTATCCTATGCGTTCTTAAGCTAGCTGCTGTTAGTGCTTCTCATTGCACCCTGGTTATAAAAGCCATACTCACAAACCTCTTCACCAAAACTCTTTACATCTCTAATATAGAACTCTATCTAGCGAACTTTTAGAAAAGATATAAAACATCAGAGTATGGACAGTTGCGGATGTACTTCAGAAAAGATTAGATGTCTAAAAAGCTTGTAGTTAAAGCTTTTTAGACATCTAAATCTAGGTACTAAAACAATTCATCCAGTAAAATATAATATTTTATTTTCTCCCAATCAGGCTTGATCCCCAGTAAGTCAAAAAATAGCTCGACATACTGTTCTTCCCCGATATCCTCCCTGATCGACCGGACGCAGAAGGCAATGTCATACCACTTGTCCGCCCTGCCGCTTCTCCCAAGATCAATAAAGCCACTTACTTTGCCATCTTTCACAAAGATGTTGCTGTCTCCCAGGTCGCCGTGGGAAAAGACAAGTTCCTCTTCGGGCTTTTCCGTCTTTAAAAAATCATACAGCTCGCGCGGATCTTTAAATGGAGTGTCTTCTTCCCAGTTTTCGCAATCCACATCGGCCAGATCGTTATTCAGTAAGTAATCCAATTCGGCTAAGCGGCTGTCTAAGCTATTCGTATAGGGACAATCCGATATGTCGATGGAGTGAAAGAGCCTGATGCACTCCGCATACAGCTCGATAATCTTTTCAGGGCTTTGTTCATCTTCATACTCTTCCGAGCAAAGGACGCCATCGGCCTCACTCATGAGCAGATTGCTCCAGCCATCATGCCGTTCAAAGTGCAGGACCTTTGGAACAGGCAGCTTTCCTTCCAGCCATAGCATCATGTCCTTTTCCCGTTCCACATCATAGGTGGTCCCTTTATACCGGCTGTCCGTCATTTTTAAATATAGGTTTTCATTTTCTCCCACCAGCTTATATACCTTAGCAGGAGACATTCCTTCCGTATCTTTTACGCAGCGGTATTTTTCGATCAGTTTTTTCAATTCCGGTGATATTCTCATTTTAGCCATTTATTATTTCCTTCCTCTTTTCTACAGTATTTAAAGATACCCCAAGAAGCTAATTATAACAAGACGAACTCCAATTCACTGTTCCTTGCATTCTAAAACCTTAAATACCAGAAAACAGCTTTTTCAAAGTTGTTTTCAAAGTTGGCGTATAACATAGTATCGACGGAGCCGATTTTGAAACCACAATTATGATAGAATTTACAAGCTATAAGGTTATTGTCCTGGGTTTCAAGCATTAGTCCATGCAAGTTTTTATGCTTTGCCCATTCTATAGATATATTGATAAGCGCGCTGCCTATGCCTTGCCCCCTGAAATCCTTACATACGGCGATATCTTCTATATAAGCGTACCGGTTCCAATTTTTTCGCAGTTTAACTTTTCCGACGCATTTATCGTCTTGGTAGTAAAGATATATTATCTTATCAGTATTGTCAATATATTCAAGGCAATCTGCCTCCTCATCCTCTTCATCCTCTTCGTCTTGGTAGCTTTTTAAATATGGCGCTTCATAGAGTAATTCTGTAAAGGTCCAATTCTCGTTTTCATACCTCGGTATAATCTTACCTATCACCTCAAATGGTTCGCTGGGTTTATCGATATCTTTCAGGTGCCCTGCTTTCATTTCTGTAATCACTGTTCCCGCCTCTCTTCTATATCAGCGGCATATGTGCTATCCAGGCAGCCGGTTTTACCAGTGTATTTTTTATACATGTCCCTGGTATATTTTGTTATATTCCTATCATACTCCGGATAGGCATAATGAAGCCTTTCCGCCACCTCACCGGATACCGCCCTGAACAATTGATGGCATAGAAATAATGCTTCCCATATGTTTTCATAGGAATCCATCCGGTAGGTGGACAAAAGTTTCTCCCACAAATCCTCGGATATATACCTTTCAATAAACTTATAGTTCTTGCCTACACTTAATTTAAAGCCTGTTTCGATGCCGACCTTCCATGATATCATTCTCAGCAGCTCATGGCGAACAATCTGATTAAAATGATCAATAGCAAATAAAATTTCCTTACGGCACAATCCTTTAATAACATAAGGTGTTACATTCCAAAATTCATTGCAGCAATCATCATACTCCCTTGCGCTTGGCTTTCTTACATGATAATCTATATCAGTCGGAACTATGTCCCTTTTAATTCTACAATCTTTATCAATTAGAACCTTTATTAATTTATCGCCCTTTAGGTAATTATCTAACTCTTCCAAGGGCAATAAGGTAAGATCAATTTTATTGTAATCATCAAATAGCATAAGATAGGAAAATCCCTTTTCTTCAGGTGGGAATAATTCCATATCCTCCGGCTTTTGCATCATTATTATATTCCCAAATTGATTAAGCCAGTCATCATTAGATATAAACGGTTCTATATCACTTACAAAATATGTAATATCATAATCCTGAAATTCATCTTTAGGTATATTAATATTTGCGCGTGACCCCTCAAGGGTCACAATTCGAATACGTTCATCCTGTTCTGCTAAAGAAAGTACTAAATCCATCATTTCTTTTTCTGATCTCATTTACATACTCCTCGTTTATTTTTTCTATATTATTACATCTTCTTTTTTGCCGATACAATCAGCATCATTGGGCGTCGCATTTCATCCGCCATCCCCGGAATATCCATCATGTTCTCTGGCGGCTGTGGCTCCACAATCTGATTTATTATAAAACTATTTGAAAGCAGTGTATTTAGATATGTGGTCAGTGTTCTATGATATTTTGTAACCTTTTCTTCCAAAAACATAGCTGTCCGTTTGCCCTCATAATAATAATTGTCCACCGGGAAATGCAGTATTTCTCCTTTTTCGTTATAATACCAGTCTTGTGTTCCATGAGCAGTAAAAACAGGATGTTCAACCGTAAAAACTAGCTTACCACCAGACTTCAGTA
>ENA-ORMR01001027-ORMR01001027.1-human-gut-metagenome-genome-assembly--contig:-NODE-1027-length-23583-cov-6.356426_pt1 | contig 23583 bp, 17 predicted proteins | sample MGYA00242107_ERZ509003 | MGnify/ENA primary metagenome ERZ509003 (study PRJEB26280, sample SAMEA2338699) | human gut metagenome | biome: human gut; feature: human-associated habitat; material: faeces... | reverse complement strand
CCGATAGGCAATGTGCCCACGGCACTTGACTGCTTTTCCGTAGTCGTTCGGAAACTGGTCAGCCAGAATATGGTGTGCCGCTTCATGCGCTATCGTGAAATTCCGGCATCCGGTGCAGCTGTCTGCCGCAAGGGCGGAATCGATTACGACGTCCTTCGGCATGAACACCTCTACAAGCTTTGTTCCGTCCCCCAAGGTTACGGTAAAACCGCATTTCTGGAAAACAGTCAGTCCTAGGACACTGCCATCGCTGCATAACGGCAGCATTTTCACATTCAGCCCAAGAACAGAACTTGCGAGCCGTTCCGGGTCAATGGGTTCTGGGGCATCCTTGCTAATTCCGAAAAAGTTATAGTACTGCTCGATATACCTGCCCGCTATGTGCGAAAGGTCTGTGCGGGATAAGTATTTTGCCATTACGAAGCACAGCTTTCCGGCACGGAACAGTAGGCTTCCACGAACCACTTGCCCTGTTCAAGCCAAAGATTCCGCTTCTGACCGCAAATCAGGCAGGTGAAGCAGTGACCTTTTCCGCCTAGGCGTGATGTCCCGTGTTTGACTGCCAAGACACGATCAATTCCATAAGTGTGAGCCTTGTCATAGTTTATGGCAAGAGGGCGGATCTTGCCATCAGGAGTAAAACGAACGTCCACTTCGACGTATCTTTTCTCACGGCGAAGGGTGTAATCACCACACATCAGAACCCCTCCTTTTACAGGTTTGTCAGAACACAGTGTGCATTACTTGCGAATCATATCGATCGTATATCTCACGAGCCAGCTTTGAAAACTTCATATATTGCTCATAGTGCGGCTCCACGATCACAAGATCCTGGCACTTCTGCTTTGCTTGCCAGATTGCCTCTCCCGTGGAAACGCCAAACGCCTTTGCTGCATAGTTCTTCGCAAGTACGATACCATGCCGTTCCTCCACAGAACCACACACTGCCACCGGCTTGTTCTTCAGTTCCGGGTTCAGCATACACTCAACAGAGGCATAGAAATTGTTCATATCACAGTGAAGAATCACTCTTTGCATCCCGTATTCCTCCTCTCCGTTCGTGAAAGCACGAACAACTTTTCACGAACGCATTGACACACAGCATTTCTTGTGATACTATAATTACACGAATTATATTTCGTGTTTTCATCGTCATTATAGCAAGCACAGTTTTTCGTGTCAATAGATTTTTGTGAAAAAGCGTTCGTGTTTGTCATCAAAAAAGAAAGAGGTATTCCTATGGTCTTCAAAGAAAGGTTGAAAGAAAAAAGAACAGAAGCCAATTTAACTCAGGTAGAACTTGCAGAGAAGGCCGGTGTAACCGCCCGCACAATTCAGAATTATGAACTTGGCAGCCGCAAGCCATCCAATATGGTTACGATGCAGAAGATTGCGGATGCGCTGAATACTACTACTGAGTACCTGCTGGGCAGCAGCGGCACCTATGTCGTAGAAGCTCACGAAAAAGGCGGCGCAAAAGCAGCGAAAGATATTGAAGAACTGGTCAGCGAAGTGACCGGTATGTTCGCTGGCGGCGAATTAAGCGAAGATGCCATCGAAGGAGCTTATAAAGCTCTGACCGATGCCTACTGGATTGCCAAAGAGAACAATAAAAAATACGCCCCGAAAACGAGGCGTAAAAAATCCGATCAGTGATATTTATCGTACACACTTTTCGCTATACTGTAAACTGGAGGTGGTATGATGAATGCGGAACAGCTTTCACGGGTCGGTGAGAAACTGGTAAAACGTTGCGGTTCCAGAGACCCTTTTGAAATTGCAAGGCAGCTTGGTATCAATGTCATGCTTTGCGAAAATTTTGGTTCCCTGAAGGGAATGTACCGGGTGATTAAGCGAAATCGCTTTATTTTCCTGAATAACAGTCTGGATGAAAATATGCTGCGCATCGTGTGCGCACATGAATTAGGGCATGATCAGCTTCACCGGAATATGGCGAAAACCACCCCGATTCATGAGTTCATGCTCTACGATATGAAATCCAAACCAGAATATGAAGCCAACATCGTAGCAGCAGAAATCCTGATGGACAGCGATGAAGTCCTTCGCTACATCTATGAGTATGGATACACAGCCGAGCAGATCGCCAGTGCGATGTCCACCGACATCAATCTGGTTGCGCTGAAGGTGGCGCACCTGGCCACACTTGGATATAATCTGCACGCGCTGGAACATAAAAGCAACTTTTTGAAATAATGTACCTTCGAGGAGCCTGGACTGGCTCCTCTCTTTTTTGTTGCAAATTGTGCAGATGACGTCTGCACAATTATCAGCCTAACATCTGCATATGATAGAGATTCACTTTTTCCTCGAACGGCAGTCCCGGATCAATGCCGACTTCTTCCCACATCACACCGAACGGTGCGCCGCCATCTGTGTATCCAGCGATAAAGGCAAAACGATCATCGCAGTCCTCATACAGTTCTGCCAGACGTTCCCTCTCTTTCGCTTCCCGCTCCATTCTCCGCTGCCGAAGCCGCTGCTCTTCAGCCTGTTTTATCTGGTCGAGCTGTTCCTGTGTATAATTGACCCCCAGCTCCTGCAAATCTTTAGCGGCAGTCACAGCATCCACATGAAAGCGTTCCCGGTAATGCTTGTTCATCTTTTTCGGTGAACCGGTATAGGTGAGCAGCCACTGCTTGCCTTTTCGGAGGCGTGCTTCCTTTCGCTCAGCCTTCGTCAATTTCTTTTTCTTTGCCATTTGCGGAATCTCCCGGATTTTTTCCTGATGACTTTAAGTTGCGCTTTTTCGGTGCTGTCAGCTCATAGCTCAAAGAAAGCAGATCTTTGATAGCATCATCCAGTTCCGGCTTGCCAAGCTGAATACTGAGCCATTTTTCCTTGTTCATGTGATAGGCCAGAAAATAGCCTTTCTGCCCGCGAAGAGAGCCAATCAGTAGCAGATCGCTTTTCACATTAAGGACATCAACGATGCCTGCCTCCGGCAGTCCCAACTTATCAGCTGATACTTCCAGAACTACACCATACCATTTATTATTGTCGTTGTGCCGCAACACAGCATTCCAGTCATGCCTGGGATATTCCGGCTCTGTGCCGTACTGCTGGTGTATCCATGTAAATAATTCTTGTCGCGTCATTCCACATTGCAAGTGAAGTCAATCTATGTTGTACTTCCCACTGCATCCTCCATTTCCACAGAATTCGCAGCCATAAAAGCACGGTACGACGAGCAACAGGCAAAACATAATGCACATGAGTATATGTACCCTGTGCGAAAAATCATCTGTAAGGGCTGCGGAAAAACGTTTTATACAATTGTCAAATCGAAAAAATATTGTGACTACTACACGTGCGGAAAACTTGGCAACTGGAAACGCCAGCGACAGAAGCGGCTTGCACAGCGCACCGGCCTTGTTTGCAGGTGTTGTGGCAAAACATTTACGCCTAAACGCAAAGATGCTGTCTATTGTAGTAATGCCTGCCGTCAGAAATCCTACCGCCAGAGCGTTACGGATAAATCATGCGATCAAAAAAGACACATGGTAGAGCCGTAACGAAATTTCAAAACGATTCTGCTTAGCAGCAAACGGACATTCTGTCCATTTACCACAACCGTAACGATAGCACCACGACTGCCGATGTTATCATTTTGGAGACATCGTATCTTGAAGCTGCCAAGCCTGAGCTTGAAAAATACGATGTTTTGACAAAGCAAATCAAGGCTGCTATCAAAACGCGGAAAGAGTTACAGGCCGAGAAAAAGGCAACGCCAATTCTTAATGTTTTGAAGCATCGTGAGCTGACCAGCCGCATCGAGGATTTGACGGAACAGCTCGAAGATTTGCGCTCGGAGCGGGCAATAATCCTCATGTATCTTGACTGTGAAGAAAGTAGGGATACCGCCGAAGTCAAGAAAAGGTGTACTGCCGCAGAGACGATGCTTGAAAAGCTCGAAGTCAGCGAGGCAAAGTATTCTTATGCGCTGGATGATGCAAAAAACGCTTTTGCCGACTTACAGGAACAGGCAAAAGATTTGGACGCAGGAGAGTTATATGAAGCAAGGCTGGCTATTCGCAACGAGAAAGAATAGAACGCTGTTCAGCAACTGCAAAAGGCGTATGGAGAACAGTTTACTCCTGCTACAATGCTTCATGGCAGGCGTGATGTTGAAAAAGTTCTCAATGAAAGAGCCGAACCGCCGCAGTCTGTTCAGGAAGAAAAACGCAATCGTCAAGCAATGGCTGAAGATCCGCCGAGGCAAATACCCAAACGCAATGAAATAGAGTTATGAACCACAAACAGGCCGAGTATACGTTGATTTCGTTCTCGGCCGGCTTTCTTTTATATTTGATGTTTACAAGTGCAAACATCGCAAACAGACAAAAGATTTTGAATCCCCCAAGACTATAGCATAGCGAAAAGAACATACAAAAAATTGAAGCATATTAATAACAATTCTTACAACATTGATAAAACAATTTGATGCGGAAAAGTTAAAGTTTTCTGAAATTTGTATTTGCTGCAACACAGCAAGTTATTAAAACGCACAAAACCCCCGCTCCACAAAAAACGAGACGGTATTCAAGTGCTTGAGTGCCGACTACATTAATAATAAGTCCAAGATTTGATTGCAACAGCTTCGGTAAAACAATGTCAACAAGCGGGCCTACGACAACGTATGACAAAGGAACAAAACACCTTGCAATCATGGAACGCGATGCAAACACACGCCCCTGAAGAATCCGTGGTGTTTCCTGCATCCACAATGTGCCGGCAACCGTATTCAAAATTGGCGTAACAAATGAAAAGGAAAATCTTCCGATTGCAACAATGCAAGTAATATGTGTGAACCCCATAAGTTGCAAAGCTATGCCAGCAACCAAGCCACCAATAACGATCGTTTTATAAGTAAAATGTATTTTCTTTGAAAATGTAACAACCAAACTTCCGCATAAAATCCCGAATCCACCACAAGCCTTAATAATGCCTAGGTCAAATGTATTCCCAAGTGTCAAGCCGAAAGGCTCTATTAATGAGGTTGCGAGATTAAACGTAAAGTTTAAAATAGTAAAGTAAATCAAAAGTACACGTAAACTTCCTTGAGAAAAAATAAATTTGAATCCAAGCAAAATTTCTCTTTTTGTATTTCGTTTCTTCTGATTTTCGTTGTCCATTGAAAACTTGCTTGAATCTATCGTAACAAGAATTACTAAAGAAACAAGATAGCTTATTAAATCAATTATTATAATCCCATTTAGTCCAATTAATGGATAGAGCATTCCGGCAACAATCGGGGAAGCAATACTATCCAATGAATCAATAATCTGACTCATGCCGTTAGCAGTTTTTACTTCATCAGGAGAAACCAAAGTTGTAATTGATGCTTGATATGCATTATTATCAAAGAAATTTGCACAAGAATCAAGAAAGGTAAAAACACAAAGAACAAAATAATTGAATTCATAATAACTGACGCAAATATAGATAAACACACTTATCAAAGCGGCAATGGAGTCGGCGCAAATAATGATAGCCTTACGATTGTATTTGTCACATAAATAACCACTGAAAGGTGCTAAAAATATCGCTGGTAATATAGAGAAAAGGAGAATCAAAACCATTGGGGTCGCTTTTCCTGTGACCGTGTAAACCCAGACACTTACCCCAAATGACGTTAATCCTGTCCCCAAAATGGAAATCAATCTTGCAAACCAAACTTTCCTATAAGACGAATTGATATTCATAACTATTATGCCCTTCCGCCATCAAATGGGATGTGCTTCATCACAATCTCAAATATAAAATCACAAATGCATTTAATACATTCGGAATCAATTGAACCAGTTTCATTACGAAAGGAATGATCAATGCTAAAGACTTCCTTATGAATTATATCACTTTCAGTAGAACTAATTGAATCGAAAAAAAACAGATGTTGTTTAAAGTCGATTGCGCAATCTCGACTTCCTATAAGCAAAAGTAATGGCAAAGAGATGCTTTTGCATCCACTTAAGAAATCAATTTCAGACAGCTCATGGTAATAATTTGTATCATGCCCTGCAAATAGTCCATGTTCAACATATGTACTATACTGAGGATTTTGCTTCACGATATCATTAATGGAGTGCTTTCCATCAAGAACAATTTCAATAAAGGAATCAAATGTCCGCGCATTATACATTATTTTGTCTTTTGGTATTCCCCTTAATATATCTTGCCGAATTTTATTTTTGACAAAGTAATCCTTCGGGCCAAAAATCATTGTATCAAAAATAATTGCAGCCAATACGCTCTCTCTATTTCGATTAACTAAAGACGGAACCATTAGAGCACCAATGCTGTATCCAAAAAGAATCAGTTTTTTCCCAGAGGCAACAACATGATGCATGGCAGCGTCGTATAAGTCAATTATGTCGTTGAAACCATATTTACCACATTTATATCCGTCACTATCACCGTTCCCAAATAGTTCGACCCTTACCGTAGGAATCCCAAAATTGCTCAAGCTATATCATATCATGCTATCAACAATCTGTCCATTGGCATTTAATACACTTGTCATTTGACGACCTTGTGCATATTGTACAAGGTTTTGCGGGAGCCGTGATTGATATTTGCATTGAGCAGCAGTTGCATACAAGGTCTCTATGTTCGCGCATCGAATTTTTCAAATTTCCAATTGTTATCGACTCAGGGACTGTTAATTTTAGTTATATGTTGTATTATGTAACCTTTGCAAATCAAATTATCTGTACCTTTTCATTAGTATTGAAATCTCCCTTAGTAAAATTTGCAAGATTGTTGTCAGTCTATCTATAGCAGTCCGATCAAATAAAGTTACAACTTGACAAAAGGTGTAAGATTGAGTCAAAGAGGCGATTCAAATGTTGCACAATGAAGCAAGAAAACTTCTGATTCAGGCATTGGAAAAAACACACAATGCAAGAGAAGTCGCTGAAAACTTCTCTGTCAATCGAGGCACGGTACAACTCTCCTTTCAGGGCAGTTTCGCTTCTTCGCAAAAATAACAGGCGCGTTGTTGACACGGGTAACGGTTGTGCCGACCCAACCAATCAAAACATTGAATCTTTTACGAAGCGAACGGACGGTCTACGCTGTTAGTAATTCCTGAATGGAAACCAAGCAAGCAGTTTTGCCACTTTCAGCCCCAGTTAGTACTTCAATATTACTATGTTTTGGAAATCGGCACAACCATATAACCGTCTGTGATGAAACTATTTTTGTTTCATCGATGACATTGTACCAGCAAGCAGTGCAGACGTATATACATCTGCTTATTTTGCGTTGCAAAATGCTTGTTGGGGGAGTGCCCCAAGCCCCTTTAGTCTGCATTTTCCAATGCAGGCTGCGCATCCCTGCGGGACGCTTTTTACCCGGTGATGTGCTCTGGGTCGTTCAAAACTTGCATGAGGTGAGAAGCGGCTTCTGCAAGAGAATCGTACTTCATCTGTTCAGGAACAGGCGCATCCAGAAGCGTAATGCCCCATTTCTGCATACATTCAGCAAGCTCCTTCTGCGCCAGCAGTGCAGCCTCCCAGCGCATTTCCGGGGAAGTGTTTCTGTCCAGAACGTAGGCAGTATTAAATCTGCCGTTGCGATCTTCCGTCAACTGCACCATGGAGTAGTGTTCCTCCCAGTAGTGGCAGTACCAGACTCTACCGCCGATGTTCGCCATGTCATGATGCAATTCTTCTTCGCTGCTCCATTGTGGAGTTTCGGACAAAATGCGCTCCAGTTCCGAAAGAGCCTGCTGTTCTTCGTCCGATAACTTCTGACGGTGACATTCACGGTATAGGTCGTTCTGCCAATACGGACTCAGCTTTCCATTCCGGGCATCTTCCATTGCTTCTTCGATATTGGGTAGGATTGTCATGTCGTTCACCTCAAACACTCACTGTTAGCGTTATATGCACGCTTATAGTGTTAATTATAGACTATTTGTGGGCAAAAAGAAAGAGCGTCAGCACGTTTGCTGGCGTTCTTTGACATAGGTGTTATTTTGTAATATAGGGAATGTTGTCGGTGTATGCATTCAGAATGTCAATGGCAGCTTTCTTCTGCCCCGGTGTGAGCTGGCTCAGCTTTCTGCTCAGTTCGTCATCTGCCACATGGGATGCGGATGGAACGGAATCCCGGATCAGCACATCAGCAGATACGTCCAACACCTCTACGATTCGGATAAAGGTTTCCAGTTTGGGGATTTTTACTCCGCGCTCTAAATCTCCAACATAATTTGCTGACAAATCGACCCGTTCTGCAAACTGTTCAATCGTCCAGCCTTTTTCCTTGCGCTGCTCTCGTATTCGTTGACCCAAAAGCGTATTCATAGCGACCTCACATTCTAATTGTGTTTGTTGCACACCAATAGCATACCTGTCGCAATTTTTGTTATACACAATCCATTTGTGTTCATTCAACGCTATTCGGGTAATTTCAAGGTGGAAAATTTTTGTGCGTATCTTTGGTCAAAAAAACAATGGTCTTTGGGGACGGTACATGATACAATAGCAAACGTTGTGCCCCTTGGCACATGAACGAAGGTAAAAGGAGCTGCTGAACGTGGATACGATCTATCTGCTGCCCGGTGAGGAACGCTTCGTTGATTTTCGAGATGCCAATGGAGTCCCGAAGGTACACTACACTTACTGTTCCATCCGTGGCAAACTTTTCAACTGCACCTGCTGCACAAAGGATGAAGCCCAGCGGCTGTGTGAAGATTGGCTTATAAAACAGGACCGCTGCTATATAAACTAAAAAAGCCGCCGAGGACATCTTCCCAAAATGGGAAGAGTCCTCGGCGGTATTCGTTTATCGGTGTGCTGCGGTCTGAGAACGTCCTTCTGCACAGCTTTCTGTCCGCATCAAAGGTATTTCCGGATGGTCGGCACAAGGACATTCATATTGATCGGCTTTGCAACATGGTCGTTCATCCCGGCATCCAGTGCCGCCTGTTTATCTTCGGAGAAGGCATTTGCAGTCATAGCGATGATGGGGATGCCTGCCTTTTGAGGGTCGTCCATCTGCCGTATCTTTTTTGCCGCATCGTAGCCGTTCATCACCGGCATCTGGATATCCATAAGGATCAGCCGGTAAGTTCCGTTCGCAGCCTTTTCCAGCATATCCACGCATTCCACGCCATCTTTTGCGCGGTCTACCGCGCAGCCTTCTTCCCGCAGCAGTTCGGTGGCGATCTCTGCATTCAGGTCGTTGTCCTCGGTCAGCAGGATCTTTACACCGCACAGGCTCTTTTCGTCCGAAGGAGTGGTCTCTCGTTTCGCCTGTGTTTCCTCCTGCGATGCAATGCGGCTGGGAATGGTGACAGTAAATGTGGAGCCCACACCGATCTTGCTCTCCACTTCCACGGTGCCGCTCATCAGCCCGACCAGCTTTTTCACGATGCCCATTCCGATGCCGCTGCCCTCCACCTTGCTGACGGTGGAAGTGCGTTCCCGCTCAAAGGGTTCAAAAATGTGCTTCTGAAACTCCTGCGACATCCCGATGCCGTTATCGGCAACCGTGATCACCGTATCGCACCAGTCCTCTTTTTCGCCGGGCTTCTGCGTGACATCGCAGTGGATCGTGCCGCAGGCACCTGTGTATTTGACCGCGTTGCTGACGAGGTTTGTGCAGATCTCGGTCAGGTGCGGAATATCCACATAGACATACGGATACAGCAGATGTGTTGTCACCGTAAGCGTCTGTCCCTTGCTGTCTGCCTGATTCTGGAACATCGCAATGCAGTTACGGAAATCCTTCTCCACATCCGAAACAGAATATTCGATCTCCGTCCTATCGTTCTCAATTCGGGCAAGGTCCAGCACATTGCTCAGCAGCACCAGCAGGTTCTGTCCGCATATCTGAATATTCTCCATGTATTTTTCCAGCTTTGCAGGGTCATCCAGATGCCGGGAGGCAAGGTCTGCGTAACCGATAATGGCGTTCATGGGGGTGCGGATATCATGGGACATATTGAACAGGAAGGTGGACTTGGCGCGGTTCGCACTCTCTGCTTTTTCCACGGCGACCTGCAATTTTGCATTCAGTTCCTGCGTATCGTTTGCGGCTTTCCTTGCAGCAGCTTCGGCTTTACGCGCCTTCTGGAGCAGCATCAAAATCGTGAGCAGAACAACTGCAACAGCAATGCTGCTGATCAACATAACCTTAAAGAAGTTATCCTTTATAAAATCGCTCAGGGTAACCTTCCGCGCGGAGCTCTTATACATCGCAAGCGCGCCGGCAAGCATATTAACAGGCATTGCCTTGATCGTTTTGTTCAGGATGGACAACAGGCTGCGGTTTCCGCTATTGACCGCAAAGCAGGATTTTACAGGGTTCAACAGCGGAACGCTGTAAAAGCTGTATTTCTTGCTGTATTTATTCTCACTGCTGATCCCGGTAACAAAGCAATCCACCTGCCCGTCTTTGACCAGCTTTGCGGCATCCTCCTGTGTATCGCAGTCCACGATCTCCCACTGCGGATAATAAAACGCAAGGTACTTTTTCAGGGAGAGTTTGTTTTGGGGAACGGCAATGCGGTTTACATTGTTTTCGTTAAAGTGCTGTTTGTTCGTGACTGCCATCAGGTTTGAGGTCCATGTTGTGTTGGTACAGGCAAAGTGATACTCTTCCGCCAGATTGGGGTTCTGGTCGACATGGAAGATCATGTCGATCTCGCCCGATTTCAGCGCATCCAGTTCTGCTTCCTTGCTGTCATAGCCGACCAGCTGGAATTCCAGTTCCTGATTGCCCAGACAATCTGCTGCAAACTGAATATAGTCCGTGATTACCCCGATAAACTCCCCGGTGGCAGGGTCAAAGGTGCTGACGCCGCTGTCACTCATCAGAAAGCCCATCTTGATGGCGCCGTGCTCTTTGAGCCACGCCTTTTCCTCCCCTGTAAGGATGGGCGTATAATCCATTGAGAAATACCGTTTATACAGATCCGCCGTATAAAAAGGCGCAGCTTCGTCCAATGCGCGCATCGCATCGTCCAGTTCTTCCTTGATATCAGGCCGGTTTTTGTTGATCGCATAGTAGATGCCGGATTCTCCCACACGGGTTATGGTCGAGATGCCACGCTCTGCCCAGAAGGATTCTTCCAGCGAAACAAAGCAGTCGATCTCGTGGTTTGCCAGCTTTTGCTTCACATCCTCGTTGTTGGAGATGTTGACGTGTTCCGTTTCCAGGCCGTATTTTTCTTCCCACTCGGTCAGCATCACTTCCGGCTCCGTTCCCATCAGAACGCCGATCTTCTTGCCGTTCAGCGTCTTGAAGTCGGAGGCGGAGATGTCTGCGCGCGAGAGATCGGCGTAGAGGTAATATTTTTCCACTCCCATCGGCTCGTCTGAAAACAACATCTCCTCGGTGCGGTCCTCCGTATAGGAAATACCGCCCATAATGTCGATCTCGCCGTTTTTGAGTTTTTCGAAGCAGTTTGACCAGTCGCAGGTCACATACTCGAACTGCCAGCCTGTGTAGCCGGATAAGGTCTCCAGCAATTCGTAGCCGTAGCCCTTTCTTGCGCCCTTTTCGTTGACATAGTTGAAGGTGTCCTCAAACGAGCCGACACGGACGACCTTTGCAGGGGCGGTTTCCGCGGCAGCTTTCACAGGGAGCACGACTGACAGTAGCAACAGTAGGCTCAGCATCACACAGGCGCTTTTCCGCGTCAAGGTCTGCATAGTTTCGCTCATTCCAGAGTTTTTCATTTTATCCAATCTTTCTCCGCCCCAGACGGTCTCATTCCGGCTTTATTTTCACTTCACCGATTTCAGGAAGGTGCTTGCGCAATATCATTCTCGTTCTGCTGTCAGCAGCTTTTTTGAATATATATATACTATTATATAGTATGTATTGTAACATTATAACAAAGGCGTTTCAAGATTTTTTCTCGTAAAGAGAACCTATTTTCTATGGAACGCTTTTACCCTATACCGACAAAAAACGTTCATGGCAAAAAAGCAATAATTAGTGCTTGTCAAAAAAAGTCGCCGGGGAAGCCCTCTAAAACAGGAAGATTCCTCGGCGGTATTCGTTTATCGGGTCTGCGCTTTTTCGATGATGTCCTTTTCCTCCGCAAAAAATCGTTCTACGTTTTTCTGAGCCCGAACCAGTTCCTGCATCTCGTTCAGTGTCATAAAGTGCATCTTCTAAGACGATGATTTTCTTGTCATCTCGCTTTGCTCGAATCTTGTAGCTAAAGCATTTTTACTCCACCAACGGAGCTGGTGGTTGTCACTCGCTCAAGCTACCCAAAACAACATGGGCGGACTGTTGATTTTCCTTGTTGTGGGACTTCTTGGCGACGGTGCAGCCCTCTACTACTTTAAGTTTAGAAAACCGAAACAGAGCGTGAAAGGCAGCACCGACCTTGACGAGGTTGATTTTGACGAATACGACGAGGACGAGCTGGAAACCGACGACATACTTGTAGAAGAAGAATAAGAGGAATAAAAAGCACATCTGCCCCGTTTGAGTGGTAGATGTGCAAAAAGCTTAATAATCTAATGATTATCGTGTTCTCCATGTCCGTACTTATACGAGCCGTCGCTTTGCTTGTTGAGCCATTCGTGATGATGTTTATCGTCACTGCTTGAAGACGGCGATATGTTACTTAGCCGTCTAAGAGAGCCGTCATCATCATAATCGGCACGGCCACTGTTTTTTGTACGACCATTCTCATCAGTGTTGCGGTACTTATCATATCCCTCATGCTGTGTGTATTTATCACCCATGAAAAATCACCTCACAAATTCTGATGTTTTGATTATACTACAATCTTTATAATAATTCAACTAGCAAACAACGAAAGGAGGCATATAAAAATGAGATTAGTCATTGCAGAGAAGCCCAGCGTTGGGGTGGCGATTGCCGCCGCCCTTGGCATTTCGGGCAAAAAGGACGGTTATATCGAGGGCAGCGGTTACCTCATTTCTTGGTGCGTCGGGCATTTCGTGGAGCTGACGCAGGCCGCAGCCTACGGGGGCAGTATCAGAAATGGCGGCTGGACACCTTACCGATTTTGCCGCAGGAATGGCAGTACACCGTAGCTGCCGACAAGGGAAAACAATTCAAAATCTTAAAAGACCTCATGCACCGCGCCAACATTTCGGAAGTCGTGAACGCCTGCGACGCAGGGCGCGAGGGTGAAGCGATTTTTCGCCGTGTGTATGCTCTTGCCGGAAGCAAACTCCCCATCAAGCGGCTGTGGATCAGCAGCATGGAGGATGCCGCCATCCAGCAGGGCTTTGAAAACCTGAAAGATGGTGCGGTGTATGATAATCTGTTTGCAGCGTCCGAGTGCAGGGCAAAATCGGACTGGCTGATCGGCATGAACGGAACCCGTGCTTTTACGAAAAAGTACGGCAGAAAACAGACCATTGGCCGTGTGCAGACCCCGACGCTGGCGATGCTGACCGAACGGCAGACCAAAATCCAGAACTTTGTAAAGGAACCCTATTATAAAGTGGAACTGTCCGGTGGGGGCATGGTCGCAGTATCGGAACAGATGGCGCAGGAGCAGGATGCCGATACCATGCGGGCTGCCTGTGACGGGCAGTGCGCGGTGGTCGGCAGCATCGAGCGAAAGAGGGTAGAAAAGAAGCCCCCGAAGCTGTATGACCTGACAACTTTGCAGCGAGAAGCAAACCGCTATTACGGTCTGACCGCCAGCCAGACCTTGCAGGCGGCACAGGAACTGTATGAAGAAAAGCTGGTGACGTATCCCAGAACGGACAGCCAGTTCGTGACCGAGGATATGCGCAAGACGGTGGAATCTCTGGTGCTAGCCTTAGATGAAGCGGCGGCAGGCGTAAGCTGCGTTATTGACAACAGCAAGGTCACAGACCATCATGCGATCCTGCCGACTATGCGGGGTGCAAAGTGTGATAAGGAAAAGCTGTCCGAAACCAAGCAGAAGATTCTTTCGCTTATCATCTGGAAACTGGTACAGGCTGTGCAGCCGCCGTTCATCTATGAGGATGTGCTGGTAACAGTGTGCTGCCAGGGCAGAAACTTCACGGCAAAATATAAGGATGTTCTGCAGCCCGGTTATACGGCAAAACCTGTTCCGCTTGTGGAGCCGGAGGAGAACAAGGATGCGTCACTTCCGAACAATCTGGAACAGGGGATGGTTATTCCGGTGGTACGGGCAGAGAAAAAGCAGGGCTTTACTTCACCGCCGAAAGTCTACACCGAAGATACCCTGCTGTCGGCCATGGAAACAGCAGGCAACAAGGAATTTGAAAAGGACACTGAGAAGAAAGGTCTGGGAACCCCTGCAACGCGCGCTGCGATTCTGGAAAAGCTGGTATCCTCCGGCTATGTGCAGCGTAAAGGCAAGCAGATGATTCCCACGGAGGACGGTGTGGCCGCAATCCGCAATATCCCGGACTACCTGAAATCTGCCAGTATGACAGCCGAATGGGAAAATGACCTGCTGCGGATGGAGCGCGGTGAGATCAAGCCCCATGATTTTATGCAGGGCATCCATGGACTGCTCGATAAGATGCTGGCTGACCTCCGGCAGATTCCTACCGTCGCGGCAGCTCCCCATCATAATAAGGTAAGCGTAGGAAACTGCCCGGTCTGCGGAAACCCTGTACATGAGAGTAAGCTCAGCTTTTGTTGTGCAGACCGCAGCTGTAAATTCGCCCTTTGGAAAGAAAGCAGATACTTGTCCAACATGAGAAAAACGCTGGACAAGAAGATGGCGGTAGACCTTTTGAAGAAAGGCCGCACCCACATAAAAGACTTTTATTCCGCGAAAAAAGATAAGACATTCGCCGCTGACCTTGTGATGCGCGTCGAAGATGGCCGCGCACAGTACAGCCTGGAATTTCCTAAAACACCGATGAAAACGAAAACGTAAAGGAGGTTTGACCCTTGCCACAGATTAACGATATTCGAGAATTGGCGCAGCAGAACGCCCGGTATGTCAGTAATTCGCCACAGGACTGGATGAGCTATCTGGATGTGGCGGCGCGGCTGTACCGCTATTCGTTCACCGATACGCTCCTGATCCACGCGCAGCGGCCCGATGCAACCGCCTGCGCAGAAATGGAACTCTGGAATCAGAAAATGAGCCGATGGGTCAACCGTGGCGCAAAAGGCATCGCGCTTCTGGATGATACCGGACCGCGTACCAAGCTGCGGTATGTGTTCGATATTGCTGACACTCATCTGGTGCGCGGCGGAAAAACACCGCTTTTATGGAATCTGGATAGCCACGAGCATGAGCAGATTATCCTAGACCATTTGGCAGATATCTATGGTTTATCCCAGACAGTCAGTATGAACGCTGCCCTGCTGGAACTGGCGCAGCAGTTGACCGCCGACAATCTGGATGAAGCGATGGACGGTTTGGCCTATGAGGTGGCGGATACGTTTCTGGAAGAACTGGACGAAGATAACATCCGCGTCCGCTTCCGGGAATTGATGACCAACAGTATTTTCTATACGCTTTCCCGGCGTTGCGGGCAGGAGCCTATGGATGTGCTGGACGATGATGACTTTATCCGCATCGTGGATTTCAACAAGCTGCCGGTGCTGTCGTTCCTTGGCAACGCGGTTTCCGAACAGTGCGAAGCGGTTCTTTTTGACATTGGCCGAGAGATGCGGAAAATTTACAAAAAAGAAATCACGCAGCAGCTTGAAAAATCCGTTGACAGCTTGTATAATACCAATACGGACTTTAATGCATTAAAGCACGAAACTGAAGAAAACACGACCAAAGGAGGACAAGAAAATGGAGTTGACGTATTACCGCAAGGGAGATTATCTGTTCCCGAATCTGGCCGTGAAGGACGAGCCGCAGACCATCGGGAAGTACGGGATGCTGCGCAGGACGTACCTGAAAGAGAACCGCAAGAACTGGTATCAGAGTATGCTGATGAGCGGCAGACTGAACCAGCATCTGGCGCAGATCGAGGAAGCAGCGGAGAGCCGGGTGGAAACCCTGCTGGACAGCCTGAACGAGAAGTTTCCGGCACCGAGCAAGGAGAAAGACCCGCTGGCATGGGCGGCACATCAGAACAGCCTGACGGCGATGGCAGAAGAGATCGTCTTGAAGGAATTGGTGTACAATTAACGGAAACAACAACGGAACAGGATTTGAGCGAAGCAGAGGAAGAAATTGCCTCTGCTTTTTCTTTTCCTGATTTGCCGACCGTGGAACAGCAGATCCGCGCCATTGAAGCACCGATCCAGGCGCGGTATACGGATGAAATTGCACTTGATCCCGAAGTGGTCGATGAAATCCTGCGCACGGGCAGCAACCGCAGCAAGGGCCAGCTGCGTCTGATCTACAATTTCATGGTTGAGAAAACCCCAGAAGAATACACAGAGTTCGTGAAAAACGAATACGGTACTGGCGGCAAAGGCTTTGAAATTGACGGTTCAAAGTATGCAGGCTGGTTCGATGATTTAGGGCTGCGTATTGCAGTAGGCAGCACGGCAAAGGGTGGCACGATTGCCAATGCGTTTTTATCCTGGGAGGATGTGAGCAATCGTATCCATGAACTGCTCCGGCAGGGCGAGTATGCGCCGCAGGCGGTTCTGGACGCTGCGCGGCAGAACGCCTTACAGGAACACGCGCAGACGTTGGCTTATATGGAACGTGATTTGGCCGATGGCGTTGCCGAAGCAGTGTTTCAGGATACAGAAATCTTCAGGGGTGGTTTCCCGGAATTGACGGACAGGCTGGCGGGCTTGCTGGATGATACGGATTTTCTGACTGACCTAAACGACAGATTATCTGCGCTGGGGGAAGCCTACGCCGAAGATAAAGACCTGATGCGGATGCACTTTTATAAGCCGGATAAAGTGGCAGCTCTGTTCCAGCAGTTTGCAAAGCCTTATCAGAACTACTCGGCGCGGGATGGCTTTCACTGGAATGAGTATAAGAAGTTCATCACGGAAGATGAAATAAACGCTTATTTCACACGAGGCAGCAATTATTCGGACAGTCGGCTGGCAATCTATTCGTTCTTCCTGAATCATGAGGACAAGAAAGAGCGGGCAGACTTCCTGAAAGACCATTACGGAATCGGTGGTAGCAGCCATGCACTCTGCGGGGCAGACGATTCTCACGAAGATCACGATGGCAGGGGTATTGCTTTGGAGCGTGGCGCATACGGGAACCCGGATGCAAGTGTTCATCTGAACTGGAATCAGGCCGCAGGCCGAATTGATCGGCTTATCCGTGACAGTGAGTATTTGAAGCCGGCAGACTACTCCCGGATGCCTGCTTATGAACGGGAACAGATGGCAATGCGGGTGATGGGATTCTATCACCATCTGCCGAACGACGTGGAGCGGCCTTATCCGCAAGACCTTTACCATGAAGAAGGACGAAAGGCTCTCGTTGAAAAGCTGGAAGCCCATGAACAGACGGTGGAACTGCTGGAGCAGATGGACAATGCACTGCTGTCCGTGCCGCTGGATTCGGAAGAATATGAGCGTAAGGCAGAATCCCTCTCTATCCTGCACCAGTATGTTGAGGGAACGTACACGATTTTCCCGGAAAAGAAAAGGGCTGTTGAGATTGCGGTTCCTGAACAGGGGCAGATTTCCATGTTTGACTTCATGGAGCAGGAGCCGCAATCGAAAGAGCCGTCAACCGCCGCAGCGGTTGAGAACTCCCAAAAGGCAAAAGTTGTTGCGCGGTATCAGTCAACGGTGATGATGCAGGCAGGATATATCGAGGATATTGCAATTCTGCAATATCCCGATGGCAAGTTCTATAACCATTACAATTATGACGAAGAAACGGGAACAGGTACAGCAGAAACAGGGCCGTTTAACAGTCTGAATGATGCAAAGGCGGTTGTTCGTCAAACGAGAGAAGATGCAAAAGCAGTAGAATCGTTTGAAAATCAGCCCAAGCAAATGTACAGCAGAGAAAACGGCAGTTTTCTGTATCTGGACAACGACCATCTGTACCGCATAGAGCGTTCCAATGCCTACGATGTGTACCTGAAAGACATGGAAAATTCGGCGGTGGCTGGCCGTGTTATTTCGGTGCAGTCTTATGATGAAACACTGGCGAAAAATCCGCTGAACGCTTTCCTGAAACTGGATGCCGACCAAGCGCAGAAAGACAGCCGCAGCATCTATAAAGAATGCCTGTACACGCTGCTGGAAAAGGTAGAGCGCAGCGAAATCTATCCGCTGCTGCGTGACCGCGATACCACCGAGGAAGAAGCGGAAAATCTGATTCGTGAGAAAATCGAGGATTTGTTTGCTTCCGGCGAGGTGGAAAATGCCGTTTATTCCGAAGCCATCGACACATGGACGCACTTTGGAGAGTGGATTCAGGAAGATATTTTCCAGCGCACCTATCAGGACGTTATTACGGATAGGCGGGATGCCGTTGCACTGTATCAGGATAGTATGGACGCACCGCAGTGGGTGCGCGGCATTATGGTTCCGTATGCAGCGGAAGAAAAGACCGTTGAGCCAGCCTTACAGCCCCTGCCGCTGGATGCCGCCAACGAGTATAACGCTTTGAAAGAGCGTTACCCGGATGCACTGGTCGGCTATGAGCAGTACGGAAACTTTGAGTTCTACGGCGAGGATGCAAAGCGCGTTTCGGAACTGCTTGGCAGCAAACTGTTGGAAAAGAAAACTGCACTCGGCAAAGTTGAGGTATCTGGTTTTCCGCGTGAACAGTGGGTTTCACAGGCAATGAAGCTCTGGAAGCAAGGGGAGAACGTCTATCTGTCCGGCCAGCAGGAAGATGGAACCCATGCCCAAACGAAATACTTCCGCAGAGAGGAATATCTGCCTGTTAATACCATCATCGAACTGGACGATAGAGAGTTCCGTGTGGATTCGGTGGACTTTGGAAATGGAACGGTCAGTTTGCAGGACATGACCCTTGCAAAAGAAGCCCGGTATCCGATTTTCCGAACGGAACAGCTGGAGTACATTCGGCATCTGTACGAACAGGCAGATGTACCGATGGAAGAAGCGGTTGAAATCACAGTCTTTACGGCTCTGCACAATGCGGGTGTGGCCTACGAGGATTTCTCCCCGGAGCAGATGGATGTGATCTATTCGGTGGCAGAAGCAAGCGGCGAGTTGGAAGAACTGCTGAATCCTGACTTCCCGCCAGAACAGATGCAGCTGATCGCAGATGTGCAGAACCGAACGGATGCCATCAGCCGTGCAGCAGCAGAGGAAGCCCTTGAACCGCTGACCCAGCAGCCTATGACCCCGGCAGAGGTCAACCATGCACGGCGGCAGCACAATCTTCCGCTGGACAGTGGAGCAGAAACAGAACAGCCTGCACAGCCCAAACAGAAACCTATTAACTTCCGCATTACGGACGATGATCTCGGCGCAGGAGGGCCGAAAACAAAGTATAAAGCCAACGTGGAGGCCATTCGGGTGCTGCAAACATTGGATGCAGAACAGCGGCAGGCCACCGCAGAGGAGCAGGAGATTCTTTCTCGGTATATAGGCTGGGGTGGCATTCCGCAGGTGTTCGATGAAAACAACGCAGAATGGTCGAAAGAGTATGCCGAACTACAGTCCCTGCTCACGACAGATGAGTATAAGGAAGCCCGTGCCAGTACCCTGAATGCGTTTTACACTTCCCCTACGGTCATCAAGGCAATGTATGAAGCCCTGGGCAATATGGGATTGTCCAAAGGCAACGTGCTGGAACCATCCTGTGGTGTCGGCAATTTCATGGGTCTGGTGCCGGACAGCATGGAGAAGATTCGGATGTACGGTGTGGAGTTGGACAGCATTTCAGGCCGCATTGCACAGCAGTTGTACCAGAAAAACAAGATTGCGGTGCAGGGTTTTGAAACCATGCAGTTTCCGGATAGCTTCTTCGACTGTGTTGTGGGCAACGTACCTTTCGGCAATTACAAAGTACCGGACAAGCGGTATGATCGCCACAATTTCCTTATCCACGATTATTTTATCGCCAAGAGCCTTGACCTTGTGCGTCCGGGCGGTGTGGTAGCGGTGGTAACGTCCAGCGGTACGATGGATAAGAAGGATTCCTCTGTCCGTGAGTATCTTGCCAACCGTGCCGATCTGGTAGGTGCGATTCGACTGCCGAACAATGCGTTTCAGCGCAATGCCAACACCGGCGTGGTGGCTGACATTCTGTTCCTGCAAAAGCGTGACCGTGCAGCGGTGGAGCGGGCTGACTGGGTAGATCTCGGTGAAACACCGGAGGGCTATTCCATCAACCAGTATTTTGCAAAGTATCCTGAGATGGTGCTGGGCGAGATCACCACGGAAAGCACCCAGTACGGCAAGCAGGAAACCACGGTCAAGCCCATCGAAGGCGCAGACCTTGCCCAGCAGTTGAAAGAAGCGGTCAGCAACATCCATGCCACCATCACGGAGCCGGAAATCTCAGACGATGAACTGGATGTGCAGGAAGAACCTATCCCGGCAGACCCCAGCGTGAAGAATTTCAGCTTTACGAACGTAGATGGGCAGATTTACTACCGCGAAAATTCCTTTATGAACAAGGTGGAACTGCCTGCCGTGACAGCAGAGCGAGTGCTGGGCATGATCGCTCTGCGAGAAACCACCCGAAAACTGTTGGATTGTCAGCTGCATGATGGCTCGGATGCGGAAGTACAGCTTTTGCAGAATGAACTGAAACAGCAATACACCGCATTTAAGGCGCAGTATGGCCTGATCAACAGCACCGCCAACAAGCGGGCGTTCCGACAGGACAGCAGTTATTGTCTGCTGGCATCGCTGGAAATTCTGGATGAGGAGAAGAATCTCAAACGGCTGGCCGATATTTTTACAAAGCGCACCATCCGTAAGCCGGAACCTGTTACCTCAGTGGACACGCCCAGCGAAGCCCTGGCACTTTCCATTGGAGAAAAAGCAAAGGTGGATGTGCCGTTTATGGTGCAGCTCTGCGGTAAACCAGAACAGGAGATCACGGATGAACTGGCAGGTGCGATTTTCCGAAACCCTGTGACACAGCAGTGGGAAACCTTGGATGAATACCTGTCCGGCAATGTTCGTGAAAAACTGGCCACAGCAGAAACCTTTGTGGCAAACCATGCTGAATATCAAATCAATGTGGATTACCTGAAACGGGTACAGCCCAAGGATTTGGATGCTTCGGAAATTGAAGTGCGGCTTGGTGCAAACTGGGTTAAGCCGGAGTACATCACGCAGTTTATGAAAGAAGTGTTCAAAACACCGAACTACTATGCCGGGATTGACATTAAGGCAACCTATTCCGAAATTTCTGGTGCATGGAACATTTCGGGCAAGTCGCTGGATCGCGGCAATCCGCTTGTCACCAACACTTACGGAACCCTGCGCGTCAACGGCTATAAGCTGCTGGAAGATGCGCTGAATCTCCGCGATACCAAAATCTACGATACGATTCACGATGCGGATGGCGACCATCGTGTGCTGAATAAGCAGGAAACCATGCTTGCACAGCAAGCGCAGGAATCCATTCGGGAAGCGTTTAAGCAGTGGATTTTCAAAGATTTAGATCGCCGTGAGGATTTGTGTGCGACCTATAATCGGATTTTCAATGCGATTCGGCCCCGTGAGTACGATGGCAGTCATATCCGCTTCGAGGGCATGACCCCGGAAATCTCTCTGATGCCGCACCAGAAAAATGCGGTAGCGCACATTCTGTACGGCAACAATACGCTGCTGGCGCATTGCGTGGGCGCAGGCAAGACCTTCCAGATGATTGCTGCCGGCATGGAGAGTCGCAGGCTGGGCCTGTCGCAGAAGAATCTCTATGTGGTACCGAATCACCTCACGGAGCAGTGGGGCGCAGATTTCCTGCGGCTCTATCCCAATGCGAATGTGTTGGTGGCAACGAAGAAGGATTTTGAACCCAGCAATCGAAAGCAGTTCTGCTCCCGTATCGCAACCGGCGATTACGATGCCATCGTAATTGGTCATTCGCAGTTTGAGCGTGTGCCGCTTTCCCCGGAACGGCAGAAAGCCATTGTAGAGCGTCAGATCGACGATATTACGCTGGCTCTGGCCGATGCCCGGAGTGAGGATAGTCGCAGTTTTACGGTCAAGCAGATGGAAAAAACAAAGAAAATGCTGGAAGCAAAGCTGCAAAAGCTGAACGACCAGACGAGAAAGGATGATGTAGTTACATTTGAGGAACTGGGTGTTGACCGTCTGTTTGTGGACGAGTCACATTTCTATAAAAATATGTTCCTCTACACGAAAATGCGGAATATCGCAGGTATTGCCCAGACCGATGCGCAGAAGTCCAGCGATATGTTTGCAAAGTGTCAGTATCTGGACGAACTGACAGGCGGCAAGGGTGTGACCTTTGCAACTGGAACCCCGGTCAGCAACTCGATGGTGGAGCTGTACACCATTATGCGTTATCTCCAGTATGACACCCTGCAGAAGATGGGATTGAGCCATTTCGATGATTGGGCGGCGTCTTTTGGTGAAACCGTTACGGCAATCGAGCTTTCCCCGGAAGGAACCGGCTACCGTGCGAAAACACGTTTTGCTCGGTTCTTCAATCTGCCGGAGCTGATTTCTCTGTTCAAAGAATCGGCAGATGTGCAGACGGCGGATATGCTGAACCTGCCTGTGCCGCAAGCAGAGTACATCAACGAAGTGCTGAAACCCAGCGAAACACAGGAAGAAATGGTAAGTTCTTTTGCAGACCGTGCCGAGGCCGTGCGCAATGGAAATGTGAATCCTAGATTCGATAATATGCTCAAGATCACCAACGATGGCAGAAAACTGGCACTCGACCAGCGTCTTATGAACGAGATGCTGCCGGACGAGCCGGAGAGTAAGGTGAACCGCTGTGTGGACAATGCGTTCAAGGTCTGGGAAGAATCTGCGGCAGATAGAGGAACACAGTTGATTTTCTGCGATTTATCGACACCAAAAGCCGATGGCACATTCAACGTCTACGATGATGTGCGGGAGAAGCTGGTGGCGAGAGGTGTTCCTCGTGAGGAAGTGGCGTTCATTCACGAGTTCAACACGGAAACGAAAAAAGCAGACCTGTTTGCAAAGGTGCGTGCCGGACAGGTGCGTATCCTGATGGGGTCTACTCCGAAACTTGGCGCAGGAACCAATATTCAGAATCGGCTGATTGCCCTGCATCATCTGGATTGTCCGTGGAAGCCGTCTGATCTGGAACAGCAGGAGGGGCGTATTCTTCGGCAGGGAAACCGGAATAAGCAGGTAAAAATCTATCGTTATGTCACTGAAAATACGTTTGATTCGTATATGTGGCAGATTCTGGAAAATAAGCAGAAGTTCATTTCTCGGATCATGACTTCCAAATCGCCTGTCCGTGCCTGTGATGATGTAGATGACACCGCACTGTCTTATGCCGAAATCAAGGCACTGGCAACCGGCAATCCCTACATCAAGGAAAAGATGGATCTGGATATTCAGGTCAGTAAGCTGAAATTGCTGAAAGCCAATCACACCAGCCAGATTTATAGCTTGGAATCGGATATTGCGCGCCGCTATCCGCGAGAAATCGCTGTGGCACAGGGTCAGATCGAAGCACTGAAAACCGATATGGAAGCGGCAAAACCGCTTCTGGCGCAGGATAAAGACCACTTCGCTATG
>ENA-ORMR01001026-ORMR01001026.1-human-gut-metagenome-genome-assembly--contig:-NODE-1026-length-23595-cov-2.680544_pt1 | contig 23595 bp, 25 predicted proteins | sample MGYA00242107_ERZ509003 | MGnify/ENA primary metagenome ERZ509003 (study PRJEB26280, sample SAMEA2338699) | human gut metagenome | biome: human gut; feature: human-associated habitat; material: faeces... | reverse complement strand
AGAGCCTCCTCCCCTGGAGGGGCGGAATGTGTGCTGCAACTGGACAGCCTGGGCTCCTGCCGTCTGTCCTTTCCGTCCTTTCCGTGGCGGTGGTCGCTGCCGCTGTTGTTTTTTATGTTTTCCGGGGCCTGTGATGTCTTCAAGCTGGAATGGTCGCGCCATCGGGCGCTGCAAATTGTGCGGGAAAAAGCTGCTCTTGAATGACGAGGGCCTGTGTCTTCCCTGCGAGAATGACGAGCTGAGGCGCCAGCTCGTGGAATCTGATCTGATCCTGGCGCAGTGCCGGCGGGAGAAGAAAGAGCTCTATAACTCTCTGATTGCAGAGAGAAACCGTCGCCTGTGCTGCGCAGAGGAGGAGGGATAAGACGATGCGTGAGGAAAAAGGATATCAATGCCCTTCCTGCGGTAAGGCCACGACACACGTCATCCAGACGTCGTCTCTGTCATCCTGTATCATCAGGATCCGGCGGTGCAATCTGTGCGGCTATTCCCACGAGACCGTGGAAGTCCAGATGGATATATCAAGCTCGATTCGTAAGGCCGCTGATATCCTGCAGCAGGCAAAGGTGGCGGAAGCATGACGACAGATAAGGTAAAGAAGCCCAGAAAGAAAAGCCAGCCGACCGGCAGGAAACGCAGATTCACCAAGGACCAGGTCGAGATGGCAATCATCGAGAGCAGGGGATGCAAGATTGCCGCGGCACGGGCCCTTGGGTGCTCCAGGACGACGCTGGACAGCTACATCAGCAGGTACCCAAAGCTGGGAGAGGTCTACCGGGATCTTGTTGACGCAAACCTCGACGAGATCGAACAGGTGGTGTTCAAGAAAGCCAAGGCCGGGAATCTTTCTGCGGCCTTTTTTGTTTTACGCACCCAGGGGCGGCATCGTGGCTATGTAGAGGCTAGCCCGCAGTCTGTGAGCGAGAAGATGCCCCCCGACGCGCAGAAAATCCTAGCTGATTTTCGGGACGGCAATATCAGCGCGAGCAGGGCGGCGCTTGATCTGGAACTCCTTGGGGTTGCTCTTCCCGAATCCCTCAAGATCCTGCTGGCAAAAGAACAGCCCGAGCCCGTGGATCCGTCAGGAGGGGCATATTGTGTCATGACAGATGAGGAGATGGAGAGACGGGTTGCTGAGCGCAAAAAGGCCCAGGATGCGCAGCGGGAACAGCTGCCGGCCCGCCGTGCTGAGATGCACGAGCTGCATAAAGAAATGTCTGATTCCTTCGCCGCCGGAGCTACGCCCAGGGCCATCACACCCGCAGCAGAAGAGGATGCGTGATGGCTGTTCGGTGTCAGAATATTTTGTCCGATGCACGCTACCTCAAATTTCGGGAACGGTACTATGACGATTTCGCGGCCTACGTGTTGGAGAACTGTCCCGAGACTCCTACCTGGCAACAAATGGAGATGATCGAAGCATGTTCAATGCCCGGCGCCAGGGTTGCCGTAGCCAGCGGGCACGGGACAGGCAAAAGCTGGGTGCTCGCCTGGCTGCTGGATTGGCACCTGAGGACCTTTCCGCATTCGAATGCCATCCTCACAGCAACTAACATCGAACAGGCCCGGTCTGTCGTCTGGAAGTACCTGGATGGGGTCATCGAGCGCATGGAGACGATGTACCCGTGGATGCGCGGCTTCTTCGTCAAAGAAACACGTCGGTACTACGCCAGGCCTTTCAAAGATAGCTGGTATGTACTGCCCAAGACAGCCAGCAAAAGTGCCCCGGAAAATATGGCGGGCCAGCACAACAACAATCTTCTGATCGTGGTCGATGAGGCATCAGGGGTAGACGATGCGATCCATGGTGTACTTCGTGGTGCTCTGACGCACCGTCGTAACCGCTATGTGATGACATCCCAGCCAACACGCCCCGGAGGGCATTTCGCGGAAGCCATGCGAAACCTTGCCAGAAAAGAGGGGAATGGCAGCGGCGGCATATACACGGCCATTACGATGAACTCCGAGGAATCGCCTTTGGTCTCCCCGCAATTCATCCGGGAGAAGCTGTACGAGTACGGCGGCCATCATTCTCCCGAGTACCAGATCAAGGTTCTGGGGCGCTTCCCCGATAACATGGGGGGATACCTTATCCCCAGGCAATGGGCAGAGGACTGCCAGTACACGAAGATCACATTTCCTGACGATGACTGGGGGTACGTCCTGCTCTGTGACGTCGCCGAAGGTGTCCACCGGGACTCATCTGTCGGTCATCTTGTCAAAATGGCCGGCAGGGATGACAAGCGGCTCGTCCAAAGTCTCCTCTGCGAAGAGTTCCTGGATCTCAATGAAAAGGAGTTTGCCCGCTGGATAGCCAGCAAGTACCACGAGTATCCCAATTTGACCGTGGCCGTTGATGGTGACGGCGCCGGCAGGACGGTTATCCTGGAGCTGGAAGAGCAGGGGATCCCTGTCGTCAGTATCCATTGGGGCCTTCCCTGCCACACTACAGCTGCCCAGCGGCGATATAGCAACCTACGTGCTTTCGCCCATTGCAAGCTCAGGGAGGCCATCTTCGAGAAGCGCTTTCGTGGCCCTCATATGCGCAAGTTCGTGGATCAGGTCTCGCAGCTACCGTACAAGCTCGACGAGCGTGGGCGCTATGCCATGTCGCCGAAGGAAAAGATGCGAGCCGAGGGGATCAAGTCGCCTGACCTCTCCGACACGTGCTGCTTTGCTTTCTTGGTCGACTACATCCCGGCTGGCGTGGGAGATAGCGCCAAGAGCAGGCAGAGCAAGTTCCTGGAAATGGCCAAGGCTTGGGTGGGGGAGTAAAAAAAGGGGCTACCGCGTACATAGAGAGGTGGAGGTAGCCCCATATTCTTTGAAGGCGGAATAATTTATATGGTTATTGTGTATTCTCCTTGGTATTTTTTTATAGATGCTAGCTTATCATGCTCTTCTTCAAGTATTTTTTTTGTATGATCTGCAATAGATTCTGTTAGTTTTTGGGCTGTAGTATCTATGCCAAGAGAATAAATTTTTTCAGCTTGTTCAAGCCGATATATGTCGCTGTACTCAATACATAACTTTTTTAACGCATCCTTTTGCTCTGGACTTGGGATTAGTTCTACAATATCTGCAAGAAGCATTTCATACATCTGGAAATGGTCGCTAAATTTTATATCCGTTATGTGCCTACCACAAAAGCGATATTTAATTTTTTTCCAATGTGTAGCCTCTATTGGATTAAATCTATTTAGGACTTCTTCTTTTAGTTCCCGACTGAGATTTGATATATTTTCTCTGTGAGTAGTTTTGTCAAAACGTTTAATAAATTTTCTAAGATATTTATTCCGTAGACGTAGGCGATAATCATTTATTGAAGATTTATCTATAGAGATTTTATCATCATCCATTACGTGAAATATGTCTTTTAGCGTCCTTTTTTCTTCTTCATCAAATTTGTAAACCCCACCAATAGGCTGGTATTTGCCAGTACCTCTATCATTTTTAATTAAAAAATACTCTCTTCCAATTTTTATTCTATAGAGATATGCGAAAGAAATGCGGACAATGGAGTTTCTTGATATAAAACCGCCTCGTTGGAGCTTCCTTTGTGAGCTTTTCCAGCCAGTAGTGTCACAAAGATCCTGTAAAGCATGATAAAATTGTGTAAGGGCAATACCTAGAATTGGGCCTATTAGGGTACTTAGTGATGAAAATGATTCTTTTTTAAGAAAACCGCTACCATACGCAACTATGGCTATTATGAAAAGTATGCCAACGGCTTTTATCCATTTCTTTAACATTATACTCTCCCTATAGGAATGTTGATTCTCTGTCTCGCAACACATATTATCTTTTATAATATAACATTCTATGTAATGGTTTCCAAAAAAATTGGTGTGTTCTGTTATAGTTTTTCCCCTTTCATAAATCTGTCCTCTAAGCTGATCTCTACGCGCAGCCTCTGGTCCAACATTTTTGACTTTCCAATATATCTTATATGGTTCTGGACATGATGTATATTCCATAGTGCATTGGATTTTTAATTTGTGGGGTAAGTAGCGTTGAACTTTTGAAAGAAAAGTGCCTAGGGGCTGTGGTCTCCAGCCATCTCTACTAATTAAGCAGGATACGCTGCAAGAGTGAGTTATATTCATAGAGAATATATCTTCAATATACTCCTCAGAGTCATTGAAGGTATAAACACGGTTAGCAGACAAATTTTGCGAAGATGCTCTTTCTTCTGCCTGCTTGCTCCAATAATCATGATTAAAAAAAACCATACCAAGCTTGAAGGGCATCAGCTTGGGTGCAATCATCTTTAAATAAGACATCTAAATCTTCAAGTTTACTTTTTAACCTATTTTTCCAATTTGACATTCTCGTATGATCAATTTTTCTTGGCGTTAAGTCGCGACCATTATCAACAGGAGAATTAACTTTAGTACGTAAATCAAGACGTGCTACAACTTCCTTCATTGTATAGTAAAATAATTCATCAATACGACAATACAATGTTTGCAGCTTTTCATCGCATAATACGGTTTGAAGTAGGCCGCTTGGCATATTTTTCCATGACTTTCGTGATTTGCAGAACATTTTGGATAAACGCACAACCCTTCTGAGCTTTTTATCTGTCTTATCGTTCTGCTCAGAGAACCATTCTGTTAACCCTTTGAGTTCACGTTCATTCCAATCAGCACCTGCATGTTCGTAGCAATATTTCCTACTTAGTATATTATAATATCTTCTGTAGACAGCAAAATCAATATGGTATCCTTCTGCATACTGTATTCGAATGCAGCTTGTTTTTACTTCTGGATCTGTCTTAAGCAGTTTTGTCTTTTTTTTGAGAGCTGCTGCGACAATATTTCTTGTCGCTAAAGCTCCTTTATCACCAAGATCTGATTTATTAAATACGACGGCAATATCTATATCGTAGTCACCATCTTCATTCTGAACGATAGTAGACATTGCCTTGCTTCCTTGTATGCATGACTCAACTATAGAATATGAAGTGTCATTTTCATTGTTGTATTCTACAAGTCCATCCTTAAGGCGTTGAAGATTTAAGTCAGCTTTTTCGCGTAAATCTTGTTGCTTTTCACTGGAGAGGACAACATGGTCATCATAGAATTCTCTAAATTTAGATGATAAGTCGTACATTTATATCTCCATATTGTTTTTATGTGAATATATATAAAAAGAACCCAATTTTTGTTTCGTTGAAAGGGAGCTCGCTTAGAGGCTAGGTCATTAGTGTACAAAGGCTGTGAGGATCGCTTTTTCCTCATACCTCTTTTTTCCCTACATATGCCATATCTAGTTCATTTGTGCTGCGCAGGAGGTGGAAAATCTGCCATGATATCGGCCGGTAGGATCACTTATGGAAGATTCACGGAAACGGATACTGGCAATCGCTCTCGAAGGTAGCAGCAAGGTCCAGGCAATCTCGGTCTGGGATGGACAGCATTTGATCGTCATCGAACTACGCGACATCAAAGGAAATCCAGAAGACTGGCTCGAAGTTATGGGGCGGGATATCGAGACCAAGGTTAAGGGCGGCTGGGTCGTCATGGTCGAGGACCGCACGGCGTCGTTTTCCAGCCTGGCTACGTCTTTCAACTTTGATGCTCCCGCCGAGGATGGGCGGACCAACCTGCAACGGGCGTTGGACTGGTATTTTGCACTGGAATCTCGCGGAGGCATCATCCTTGGCGAAGGGATGGAGCGGTATGCCATTCGCTTGAGCGGAGAGCTTGGGCTCATCGATGCCGGAACCGATGAGAAGGGCCGGCTCGTATACCGTGTGGACTGGCGCAAGTTCAACTCTGGTCACAAGGCCTTGCTGATGTGCGTGGCTGGGGCGGTTATGGAAGAACCCCTTTCCGAGCGGTGGCTGCGCGTGATGGCACGGTGTTCGGCACGGAAGCGCAACGACGATGCTCTGGCGGTCATGCGGACCATCAACGCTATTACTCGTGGCCACGACCGCACCCGCGCCATGCGCTACGAGATGAAGCGTGAGGCTTTGGAGGGAGGCTGTGTTTGATATTTTTTCCTCTGGTTCTCGGTTGTCCCCTCTTAATATCCCTGATCCGTTGCTCCGGGTCGAGCTCTACAGAGAGATCCGGGCCGCCCAGACGGACAGAACGAAACGCAGCTCTGACTGGGGATCCTATGTCATTCAGCCAGCAGACTGCCTTTTCCCGGAGCTCGTAGCCTACAAGGTCTATGGTCTGGACACCTTGAAGTGGGTCGTGATGATGGCGGCGGCGCTGGACGATCCTCGTGAACGGTTGCAGGCCGGCCAGACTATCTGGCTACCCAAAACGCCGTGGCTGCGTGAGCGTATCCGCAGCTATGAAGCCCGTGGGATGCGCGCATGAAAAAGCATGACCTCAGGGAAGCCTTCCAGGAGTTTGAAAAACTCTCCCAGCAGCTCAAGAAAGAGGCCAGTATCAGGCGTGGTGATGCTGTTGGTCTTCTGACGCCAGAACTGCTGGAGCGCTATGCTTCTGGAGATCAGGATCTCGTCCTGGCCTATGGACGCAACGGAAAGACCGTCAGCTATTCCCCTGAAGAGCTCCGCGCCTTTCTTGAGGCCAGGAAAAGCAAGGGGAAAAGGTTCAAGAGCTCCATCCAGGGCGTTCCGTACACGTCCCTGATTCGGGCCTCCCTCCCTGTTGATAAGCAGCGTGCCAAAGAAGTGCGCAGCGCGACGTTCTATCAGCGCAAGGGTGGCCTGCTCTTTTTTCAGGTCAGCGGGAATACGCAGCGATACTATCGCGTCCAAATCCGTCTTGAGGGGTGGACAGAGGCGGTCATGGCTACGACGCCATCCTTTCAGGCGGCGAAAGCCCTTGTCAGTGGGCGCCTGTCGTTTGAATGCCCCTGTGGGCGCCATCAATATTGGTATCGGTATCTGGCGACATTGGGAGGCTATGCGATTGAGCCCCTGGAACGAGATTTCCCCAAAATCCGTAACCCGCGCCTGACAGGATGTTGCTGCAAGCACGTCCTGCGTGTGCTCCAGGAATTCAAGAAAAATCGAGTTCTCATGGTCTTGGCCCGCGAATTGGAAAAAGAACGTGGGCGACCAGGCTTCAAGAGCGCTGTCCGTAAGAGCACGCTCTCCAACGCGAATCTCAGGGCCGTCATGGATCGTAAGACCTTGAAGGAGGCCCGGGCCGCCCTGGAAGAGCACCGGAAGGAGTCGGAGAAGCTGAAAAGAGAGCTGAAGCCACGAGGGAGCGGTAAAAAGACGCTGGTAGAGAACAAGGCGCTTGTGGCTGCGGTGGAAACGATCCTGAAGGCTGCCAAAGCGGCGAATCTGTCCCCTGATGCCATGCTAGGTGGGGTAGCAAAGAATTTCGGTGTCACCCGTGAGCAAATCGACGCCATTATCAAGGAGAGGAAGTTGTGAGCGATGCCCGTATTCCCCGCAGCTACCAAGCAACGGCTGCCGCTTTGAGCCATACGTTTTCTGTGATGCTCCAGAGCCATCCTGAGGCATTTGATTGTCTCATCTTTCCGGCCCAGCCTTCGGAGCAGAATGAAATCATTGCCGTGGATAGCCCTACTGTGACGCTTCTTGATCGGGATGAAAGGGCCCAACGATACGGAGCCCCTATCAAGGCCAGGGCAATGCTCGTCCCCGATGGGGAATGGGCCTTTGGCGCTGTCGATTCCGGGCTGTACGAAAGTTTCCATAGCGATGAAGAGGCCATGCTCCTACTGCTGTCTGTGCCGGGCCTCCGCACCTTTTCGTTGGTCCAATGGCTGGAATACCTGGATATGGCCTCTCAGGAGACCGTCGAACGCACTGTATACATAGCGGAGAACATCCCGATGGGCAGGACCTTGGGAGCGGGCATGGTCCACAAGTGCTATCCGTTACCTGCTTCAGGAGAGATCCCGAGTCTGGAAGATGACACTGGAGCTGAAGACGGTAGCACAGGCAGCCAGGAACAGCAGATAGGAGTGCTATGATGGCCAATGGTGAAGACCTCACAGATTTGCAGGCCGTGGATTTTGCTTTGGGTGGGGTGATTGCCGGGGCATATGAAGGGCTTGCTGACGCGGGCCCCCAGGCCTTTCGTCGATTCCTGGCACGCCCGGTCAAAGAAAAAATCTACTTCGTGCAAAATGATGACATCCAGAAGGTGCTGCGCAAAGTTGCCGGTCGAGAGAATGAGCCCGGGAGGCCGATGCCAGATCTGCCACTGATCGCTTATTATCGAGAGCAAGGCGTAGCAGCGGATCCAAACCAACCGGTCGTGCTTTCTGAGGCTGTCCGATTTGTCAATGAGGAACGTGTCTGGGGGATGGACAAGGCCATGAGGCTCACCACCATTCCCGTGGCCCTGACGTACTCCATTCTCATGCTGGGATGGGACAGGGCCACGCTTGACCGTATGACCCTGGCCTGGTTCGGATATATTGCCCCCTTGTACAGAAAGCACAGCCGGTTCGTCGTGCCGTATATTTTGGACGGTGAGAAGGTAGAGGTCAGAGCCTCCATAAGTGCTCCCCGGGAAGTGCTCACGTCGTCAGAGCCTATGCTGGATGATGGGAAGCGCCTTTGGGGGGCCCGTACCATGGTCGAAGTCACGACGCAGGCCTTGTACGGTGTCACAACTCAAATCCAGGATTACGTGACCGTGGGGGGCGTTGCGGAGATGCTGGGGGCCTGACATGCAGAGCAATGTTTGCATTTTCACCAAGATCGTCCATGTGGCTTCAGGAAAAGAGATAGACCCCGGCCTGCTGCAAGAAGGGACGTACATCGAGGCGCTGTCTCTGGATAGTCCCAAGCTCATGCTGGTTTTGAGGGATCATGGCTCCTACCTTCAAAACCAGCTCCGTTTGCAGGAGTTTGATGAGCTGTCTATCAGCTTGGGAGATACATGGCGGGAAGATGGCGTGAGTAGTCAGGAGACGTTCGTCGTTCTGACAAGCCGTCCCATGCCAGATGGAACGGTCAGGTTGAATTGTCTGGCAAAACCCATCTTCGATATGAAGAAGATCGCGGACAGGACCAGGGTGTTTACTCAACGTGGTGTGCAGGAGATTGCCGCGGCATTTGCCGGTGGTTTGAAGAGAAGCATCGGTCAGTTCGCCGTGGTCGAGAACTATCACTGCATCGCCGGTGAAAGGCCAACAACGATGTTGCGCCAGCTGGCGGAGGAGCAGGGGGCCCATGCGTGGGTCGCACGGGGGACCTTTCATCTCAGGAAGTTTGCGGAGCTCCTTGCCCAGGATCCGGCTATGACCTTTCATTACGCTACCATGGATTCTGGCTTCCCGATTCTCAAGTACACCAGGCCATCTACCCAGATGCACCTTCAGGAGAGCGCGATCCGGTCATTCACTGGCTGGAATGAGACCCTAGGCCGGGTGAAGACATCCAGCTCCATTCCTTTCCTAGCTGGCGCGAAATCCACGCCACCCATGATAACTGGCGCCGCCGCTCCTTACGTACTGGGGAACAAGCCTGTGACGAAGCAGACTGCTATCGACTTTGTGACGCTAGGAAATTTGAGCATCACGCCGGGGCAGCTTGCCAAGCTGGTATGGCACCTCCCTGACCCGGAGAATCCTATCGACGAAGGGTTGCCGGAAAGGGTCGTTATCGAATCCGTAGCGCACTGGTATTCAAGCCAGAAATACTACTGCCGTGTGAAAGGAGCTGTAGCACTTGAGCCACGATAAGCACTATGCCGGTCGCTTCATCGCGGAAGTCGTCTCCGTCGATGATCCCGAGAAGCGCTGCCGTATCAAGGTCAACGTCTATGATATCTTTGACGGTGTTCCTGTCAGGGACTTGCCGTGGGCTGTCTTCAGCCTTCCGTTGGGCTCACGGGCAGGGGAAGGGATGCTATGCCCTGTTCGGGTCGGGGATATGGTGTGGGTAGAGTTCATTGGTGGAGATACTCGCCGGCCGGTCGTCGTTGGAGGGGCCCACGCAAGCCCTGGAGGCGTTCCAACCCTTCCGCCGGAGATATTCCAGGGGGCCGGCCAGTTTGAGCACAAGCGCACCCCTGATGAGCCTCCTGTTCAGCCCCCTCCGTACTACGAGGATGTCGTTTTCTGCCAGAACCGGGCGCTAATCCAATTCTGTCGTTCCGGCCATCTGCGCGTGACCCAGATGGATTCCGGGTCGGCCATAGAAATCTTGCCAAGTGGGGATATGGTCGTCCATTGCGAGGGGAATATGTATGCCTCCGTCAAAGGGAATGTCCTGGAGGCTGTGGAGGGTGACTACACGCAGAAGATTTCAGGGAGTTTTACTCAGACTGTCGAAGGCCAGATGACGTTTTCTTCAGGTGGAGAGGCAAGTTTCGGCAGTACCCAGAGCTCCTTGTCCCTATCAGCCAAGACCCATGGTGAGATGACAGGCGGTGGCGGGCTGACATTTAATGGCGATACGACCATGCGGGACAATCTTACCTGTGAAAAGCATGTGGAGGCGGACAGTATTCATTCCAGCGGAAATATCATCGCGGATGGCAGCAATTCCAACCATCATTCACACTAGTCGCATCTATATGTGCCATATCTAGTAAAGTTTTTCTGTCAGTAACTTTAATCGCTTGCCACACTCTTCGTAACCGCAGGTGTTGCGGAAACAAAAACACGGAGAGTGTCATGCCCGAAACTTATGAGAACCTCGTCACTGATATCGCACGTCGAGCCTCATCCATGCGGAAGACCCTTGTCGATCCCTTCAGGAACGATGATGGCTCTTTCATCATGCCCACGACGCGCAGTGAGCAGGAAAAACGCAACAGGATTCTGGAAAGTGCCATTTCCGACAGCCACTATTCCATGACCGAAAACGGCAAGATGATTGCCGCTATTCATGCCCGTACCCTTCAGGGGTATGAGCAGAAATATGGCCGCCTGCCATCCGATGACCTGCTGGCTTCCTGCCATAAGGCCGTTGAGAACGCGCTGATGCTCAGCACGCACAAAAAGGATGCCGGCGGTGTATTCGAAAGCGCGGAAATGATGTCCACGACCCAGGGCATTATGATGCGCGACCGTCTGGTCTCCCTCATCCTTCCGGTTTGGTTGCAGACGATTACCGCCAACATGGCCACGTTCATGCCCGGTGAGTTCAACCAGTCCGAGTTCTTCCGCATCAAGCGTGTGGCCGGATCCAAGTTCGGCAGCTTCATCAAGGGCCAGGAAATCGACTACAACTTCTCCGGCCTCTACTCGGTCATGGACCGGCGTGAAGAGCTGGGGAAGGGCGATAGATCGACCAAGGACTTTACCTTCACCTCCACCACCAAATACGGCTCTGCCTACCCCTTCAAGCAGAAACGTACCCGCATCTATGCTGACCGGGTTCTTGTCGCGGAAGATAATGGCTCCGGCGTGATTGCTGGCAGCTTCACGCTTGGTGGTTCCCCCTGCGTGGTGTCTGGCACGGTCGAATATTCCACCGGTGTTGTCAGCGTGAATTTCTCGGTGGCTCCGGCCAGTGAAATGGAGCTGCATGTGGGTTTCGACGTGGACATCGAAGCCAATCCTGAGCTGATTCCCCGCGTCGATCATCGTATGGAATCGCGCACGCTTTACCCCCATGAAAGCGCCATTGCTGGCAATGCGACGGTTCAGGCTATCTGGGCGCTGCGCCGTGAAATTGGTCAGGACATCGAGAACCTGACCATGCAAGCCCTGCGCAACATCCTGGCAGCAGACAAAGACCGCAAGCATCTGAATGACATGTTGTTCCACGCCAAGGATGTGGTCGAGTGGAATCGTACGTGCAGCGAAAGTCTGACCCTGCGCGAACATTACGAAAGTTTGCAGGCGGCTCTGCTTGAAGTGGATACGAAGCTGATGTCTGGCAACGGCGTGTCTGGTCTTGTGGGTATCGTCGGCGGGACCAGCGCGGTCAATATCTTCCGCTATCTGCCGAACCCCTACTTCCAGCCGGCTCCTGGCTATCGTTCCTCTGCCCAACCCCACTACGTTGGCCGCGTCTTCGGCCAGTTCGACCTGTACTGCAATCCCCAGATGGAAGACCCCTGGTCCTGCCTGTGTTTTGCCCGTGGTGCGGATTATGGTCAGACTGCCTACGTGGCCGGTGATGCTGTTCCCGCTCTGACCTTCCGCCATCCCATCCTGGGCGATCTCGTGTCCAAGGGGACCATGTGGGATCTTGCCTACCGTGACATGCAGCCGTTCGATGGTGCGAGCTATCTCTGCAAGCTCATCTTTACCGACGCCTAGGAGGTTACGATGAAGCGCTATCATGTAAGCAATAACAGCGGCCAGTCCATCTGCCTTATCGGCCGGCGCCGCATTGATTTCCCGAAGGGCAGCAATGTCATCGTGGATCTTCCCGATGAAACCGTTGCCAGACTGAAGCGACGTTATCCTCTGCTGCGCTTTTCTCCGGTTGAGCAGCCAGCTGCTTCCCAAGAAACAGCTCAGGCTGAGGATAAGCCCGTTAATCAAGGCGCAGGTCCCGAGGATTCCCAAGATGTCTCTCAGGAACGGATGTCGCTGGAAGAGTTCTCCCAAAAAGCCAAAGTCGAGCGGACTGGTGCCGGATGGTGCGCCGTGACCCTGCCCGGGATGACGGAAAAGTGGACGGTGCGCATTACCGCTGAAGAGGGCGATTCTGACGCTATCCAGCGCGCCTATGCCAAGTATTGCGGCAAAGAGGAATAGCGATGAAATCGACCATCACTAACGCTGCGGAAATCACCGTCCTTGAGCCGATCGACAATAACTACAAGACCGGTGGTGGTGATATCTCTGTGGGGGGATGCCTTGTGGTGGCATCTAAAGGAAAGCCCTTCACTCCTATGGCGGTTTATGGAGGCACCACCAACCTCGAAGACAAATTCGGCTCTCCGCTGCCCAAGAAGGCCATGGGGATGGAAGGGCTGCGCCATGTGCATGATGCTGCGGAAGAATGCAGCTATGTCAACGTAGTGCGTGTGGTGAACGCCTTGGGCTACCGCTTCCCATCTTTGACCTTCCTGATCGCCTACGACTCCGAGCAGGAATGGGCTGACGCCGCTGCCTACACTGCGGGTATGGTCGTGTCCAAAGATGGTCAGAAGTGGTTGTGCGCCACTGACCATACGGCCACGGCTGAAAATGCTCCTGGCGTCGAAGGTGGGCAGGATTGGCTGCCTTTTACCGGCCATTCCATAGCCGGCACCCATCGGTATGACGAAGCTGTCGTTGTCGAGGATGGGGCCTTTATGACCCTGTATCCTATCGACGGCGATGAGTCCAAAAATCGTCGTATCCAAATCTGGGATGTGGATAGCGAGGCAAAGCGCGTTACCATCAAGATCCTGGACAAGGACGCCATGGGTGAGGACTATGTCCTGGAATCTCACATCGTTGGCGTCGATGAGGATGATACCGACGATATGGGGATGTCGGCCTATGCGGAAACTGTCCTGGAACGGGATTCGAGCCTGTTCCGATGCGATTTCCTTGAAGGTACGACCTGGGAACAGGTCGAGCCTGTGCTGAAGGCTGTCGAAAGCACCAGGGTCAAGGAACAGGATTTCCGCTTCGAAGGCGGTACTTCCGGTGGAGATCCGACCATCAGCGACTGGCAGTTGGGCGTCAATGTGTTTCGCAATGAGCGGATCGCCCTGAACCTGCTGTTCGCTGCCGGGATCTATGAGCCGGATGTCATCGTGTCCCTGGATAGCGTGGCCAATGAACGCCATCTGCCATTCTTCTATGACGTCCCGCCTCAGCTCAAGTACGCAGAGGCCATCGCCTGGAATTCTGACATCGGCCTGAAGAGTCGTCATGCCCGGGCCTACTATTCTCCGTATTCCGCCAATGACCAGTGGCGGGGAGGAAAGACGGTGTGGGGGGTATCGGGGGCCAGGGCCGCCGCGAAGGCCCGCTGCAACAAAATCGTCACCGTGGGATCCACGCCTGGGGTGCATTACGCCCCTGCGGGGGAAAACCGCGGCTACCTGTCGCGGACGGGGTTGGCCCAGCTGTTCCCCGAAGATCTGCTTAACCGTGATGCGCTGTATGAGGCCAGGATCAATCCTGTGGTGCCTCTGCGCTCTGGCGGATGTGGAGCTGATGACGACCTGACGCAGTGGTTCAAGACAAACTATCTGCGCTTCGGGTGGATCAACGATGTGCTGGATTACATCGACCATCGCTTCTATGAGGGCGCATCTCAGGTGAAACATGAGCCTGACGGTCTGACCAAGACGGCTCTGACCAACATGATGGTGGATATCATGGAGCAGCTGGTCACGTCCGGTGCTCTGGTCACGCCGCGAGATCCTGACCGCGATGGCGTCTCTCCCTATGAGCTGAACATCGAGCAGCTTGAGATTGACCTGTGGAAGGTGACCTGGTCTGTCTGCATCACCGGCGCCGCACGCAGGATCGTTGGTCAGCCGAAACTCATCAAGTAGGACAAGGATATGCCGAATATTAAGTTCGAGGATGACTTCATGTTCCCCGTCAGTACGCAGGGGATGAAAAAGGCCGGTATGATTCTTGAGTCTGCCGAGCCTAGTGATACCGACCAGGATCAGGTCACAGATCTTGCTCGCACCCAGGCCAGGATCAACGCCATGACGGCAGTTCTCCAGTGGGTGAGCCTGGAGGACTACTCCTATAATGCCCTGGACGAGCTGGTGCTTGTCGTTGCTGACCTCGATGGAGACTTCGAGATCTCCGAGGAAGAAGAAAACGCCTATAATGCGATTTGGGCTGAGGTTCCCGATGCTCTGCTTTCCCTTGGCTGCGACAAGAAAGATGTCGAGACCTGTGTCAATGGGACCAAGGATGATGCTGATGGCGCCGCTGCCAAGATCGGCAATTACCTGAAAGAAGAGCTGGATACCGTGGAAGCCGATGACGATGAAATCATCACCGGTTTCGCCGTTGGCGAAGAAGCTGTCTTCGAGTCTGCGGCGGGCGATGATGTCCGTATCGGCATTCTGGAAGCGACGTACAAACGCAAGAAGGTCGTGCGCGATGGCCAGGTCGTTAGCGTGCGTAAGCGGGTCAGTGGCAAGGTGCGTGTGTCTGCGGCCCAGAAGGCAGCTCTGCGCAAAGCGCGGCGCAAGGCCCATACAGCGGCGGCAAATCTCGCCCGCCGTAAGTCCATGCGTGTGCGTAAACGTCGGGGCCTGTAATGAGCACCGAAGAGGCCAAAGAGGCTAGTGTCAAAACGACAAAGGACGGGGGGGGAGCCTCAGTCCTTGGCAATACTGACAAACGCCTCAGTGATGCCCGAAAGATCTGGATCGCGGATGACCAGACAACGATTGTCGGGGCTTATGGACCAGGCACAAGCATGGAGATCACAGCCAACTGGATGTCTCCGTTCGAAGCCGCGACACTTGGTAATACTCCGCTCAGGACAGGCGCAGCATTCGCTCAGACCATGACCGGAATGACCTTGGTCTCGACGCTGAATACTAGGCAGGCTTGGGAAGGAAATGAGCCGACACGCTTCAATGTGGAGCTGATGCTCTATGCCCTTCGCGATCCAGATCTTGAGGTCATGCAGCCTCTTCGTGCTCTTGAATACATGATTGCCCCTGATGTGAACGATTTTTGGGGCGTTGGCGGCAAGATTGCCAAGGCGTTGCAGCTGAATGTCGCAAACAGGATCATCTACCAGTACCTCGTCCTGGAGAATCTTTCAGCTCCCTTCGATAAGGAAATGGATTCTCAAGGAAGATTCGTTCGTTGCACTGTCAATCTGACGCTGTCTACATTAACCATGGTAAGCAAGCAAATGCTCAAAAAAGGCTATGGCGTCAAATCCGAGTATCAGTACGAGGAAAACGCATAGCGCGAGGTAATATATGGGCAATATCTTTGACGTTACGGGTAATGTCCCGAAGGTCAAGCAGGGCTATAAAAAACTGCTCGGCCTTGGGGAGGGGGTTTCAGCAGATGAGTTCATCATGAGCTTTGAGGGCAATGATGATATCCGCTGGCTTGTGCAGTCCACGCAGCTTCCGGCCCTTGCACGTGAAAACATCGAATCATACGGCCCCATTGGCGTGCAGTTCAACCAGCAGGGCCGCTTCAAAAACGCCCAGGACATCTCCATCACTATCAAGGAGACGGTCAAGGGCCACGCCTACAAGTTCCTGCGCGATCTGGTCAAAAACAAGCGGTATATCACCATCTATCTGTCGCTTGCTGGGGAGTCATTCCCGCATGGGAACTCCAGCAATACCGTGAAGCTCGAAGACTGCTGGATCGAGCTTGAGGGGGTGGACCTGTCCGTTGAAGACGGGGCTACCCTGGTTCGGCCTTCCGGCACGATCCACGCCAACTGGGTCGGATGGTGCGATGATGAGACCTTCGATGCCGGCCTGAGCCTGTAGCCATGACTCCGTCAGAACTTCTTGAGGAAGTGAAGGGGCGGTTCGTGGTCCTGTACCACGACGCCCCTGAAGCTCTCGACAGGCTTCTGAGGCAGGCCATGGCCAAATTCCAGGACAAGGCAGGAGTCTTGCTTGAGGTATGGTCAGAGACACCGGTTATCCCTTTGCCGGCCCACTTCAAATCTGTCGCGACATGCTGTGATGCTAAGCGTCGGTATGCCGCTTTTAGAGTGGAAGCAGCGGAAGATGGACAACCAGAGATCCACGTCATCTCTCGTGACAAGCATGAGCCCCCATATTGCATGGTCTACTTTGCCGACCTGCGGTCATGGCCCCTCGGTGAAGCCTTGCCCCAAGATTGTGTTCCCCTTCTTGCTGACTACCTTGAGGCCCTGATTGCTCTGCCTAATACGCAGCGCGAGCGGCACGCCTATTTGCTGGCTGGTATGAGCCAGAGTGCCTCAGAGCTGCCGTCTGCCCAGGATCTTCGGATGCGGATCGGTGAGATAGAGCAGGCCATGGAAGAGAACAAGGCCCTGATTCCCCCTGCATCGCATTTTTGAGGAGGGCCGCGATGATAGGTGAATACGGCGGGAGTTCATGGGGCACGTCCGGTGGGCTGCGCGGAGGGGGGACAGAGGATTTCAACAAGCTCCGACTCCTCACGAAAACCCTTGTAAAGACAGACTTCCAAAAGGACTGGCTGTTTCGTCTAGCCATCGATGGCGAACCCAGTGAGTTCGATCTTTTCGTCAAGGATATCTCCTATGGCGTCTTCGAGACCGCAACGGATGAAGAGCAGTATGGTTCAGCTTCGATAGCCTGGCCGACTGCTAACCAGACGATGAAAATCACGATGACAGTCCGCGACCATATCGACGGGCGTGTCCAGGCGTTCCTCAAAGCATGGAACGGCAAGGTGGTTCACTCTGATGGGACCGTCGGCCTTCCTTATGGCCCGGACGGCTATGTGAGAAACGTAAAAATCTACAATCTGACCGAGGCTGGCGGCGAGTCCCTGACCTGTTCCTATGAGATGTACCCCATTCAATGTGGCGAGGTCGCAAGATCGCGTGAGAAGGGGGAGTTCATGGAGTTCACGGCCACTTTCGTACAATTTTCGACGCTTGTTTTTGCAAGCGGCGCACCTGCCGCAGGATCTACCACGGCGCTTTCCGGTAGCTCGGGAAGCAAGGAGACTGAATAATGCTGTGTGAATTTTCTCTCCCTTCGCAGCCTGAGAAGAAAATCCGGCTGAAGGAAGCCACCGTATCCGATGCCATCGATTTTTCCGGTATCGATCCTGACTGTGAGGAGCAGGCTACGACGGTATTCCTGGAACGGGTACAAGAACGGGATACTTATTCCGACCCCCGTCTTTGGACGGGAGAAGATCGGAGATTCGCGCTCTTTACCTACTTTGTGCATACAGCCAGGGATCGTAGTGTCCCGCTGAAATACACCTGCGGGATTTGTGACGAAGAACATACGGTCGATATCGAACTGGCCCGCATCATGGATACCTACACCCCCATCCAGGGAAAGGCCTTCCGCGAGTTCGTCCACTATGGGCATAACGTGATCGTTCATCCCATGCTCGGGAGAGATTTGGAACTTCTGGAGACCTACCGTTACGACCTGCGCCTGACAGAGGAGAAGCTGGAGCATGATGGTCTTACAGCGTCTGAGTTGCGCCAGCTGACTGAAGAGGTGCGCATGAAGCGCGTCCGCATGGGGCTTTTCCGCGTCATGTGCTGCATCGATCTGCCTTTCCTGGATGCAAATGCGAGTCCTGAGTCCCGGCGCCCCCAGGTCGAAGAGTATATTAAACAGCTGCCCGCCGGTGTATTTGGTGAGTTTTTTCAAAATGTTCAGGAAAAACTGCGAGAAATGCGCCATGGATTGAAGTCTGCTTTGATTGACGGACGGATCTACCTCCAGATTCCTGATGTGCGTTGCGAAAACGTCCCGGACGCTCCGGGGGTCGTCCTGCACTATCCGTTTCGGCCTTTCAGCATCATTCCTACCCTATAGCGAGCAGGGCTGGAATATCATCATTGAAAACCTGTGCCTGTACGATGGGCAAGATATGGGAGGCATTCTAGCCTGTCCCGTAAGCCGTGTGATCGCCCTGAATGAAGGAGCGCTGCGCAAGGCACGCCTCATTGCTGCGGAGCGGCGAAAAATGCGGAGCTTCCGACGATGACCGAGACTATTCTGGCACGCATCTTTGAACGCCAACTTACCCTGGATCGGAAGATCCAGAAAGACGTCGAGCAAGGCCGGTCCTTATGGGAGGATATGGCCAGATCGCTTGCGGCAATAGCCGCGAATACTGCGATCGAAGGTCCCAGAGGGGGCCGTGTTGCTATCGCAGAGCGATCTGCTCCATCAGGTGGTATCGGCGTCGCTGAGAAGGGAGACCAGCGTGCCACTTTTAAGCCCCGGTCCCCCAGGCCAGTTGAGGGGGCCCCTCGGCAAAAGAAGCAGACGGCGGCATCGGTAGGGAGTGTAGAAAGGAAGGAAAGGGACGGCAGTCGCAGCGGTGCCAGTCGAAAAGTGCCGGACCGCCGCCATGATCCCGTCGGCAAACTGGCTACGAAGCAGAATCCTCAGGTCGTCGGGGAGAACCAGCCCCGTGGAGGTACGGAGCAGACCAAAGCCCAGGAACAAATGGCCGTGGCCAGGCAGAAATCTTTGGCGCAGCTGCAAGGGAAGAGCTTTGCCGAAAGTATCATGCCGTATTTCTCCAGGCTCGGGAAAAGCCTTGAAGGCAGAGAATCGCTTGATGAGGCCGCAGGAATTGCTGCCGGCGGCCCCATTTTTACTGCCTTGAAAGAGGTTTCGGACGTCCTTGGAGATGATCTCATCTTCCAGAAGAAGGAAAGGAAAAAAGACCCGCGCCGCGACAAGAACGGCCGATTCCTCCGTAGCTCTCAAACTGCCCAAGAGAAGGAACAGCTTGATCTTGCGGCAAGGTCTCTGTCCTTGGCTACCACAGAAGCAAGGGAGGAAGATCGGCGCCATAAAGAGCTCATCAGAGCCGTGCGTTCCGTGTCTGGTAATGGCGGATCAAGCCTGTTGGATCGTTTGAGCAGGCGTGGTTCCCGCGGTCGCGCCGGAAGGGATGGTAGGCAGGTTGACCTAGATCTCGGTAAACCCGATCGCAGAGTAGCCCGCAAGGAGAAAGGTCGCCTGGCCCGTGCCAAGGAGGGCCTGGGAAATCTGCTGCGCGGTAGCGGGCAAAAGGCCGCTAAAGCCGCGACCGTGGCGACTGGCGTTAGCACTGGATTGATAGCTACAAGTGCTGGTGCCTCAGCACAACGCGCTGAGGGGGCAGCATCAGCTCTTAAGCTGGGGCAGGAGGCTCCAGCAGCGGTGAAGGCCGTCGGCACTCATCCCCCTGCTGCCGCATCAGCAGGGGCCGAGAAGGGGGCAGCATCCATCGTTGGCAAGACTAGCGCTGTCTTGGGAAAAGGCGCCGCTGGTATGACGCGGATGATCCCGGTCATAGGTCAGGTTGTAAGTGCTGGGCTGGCAGTTGTTGATGGTGTCGAGGGCTGGGCAGATAGCCAGATGCACAAAGATGCTTTCGCCTTGAAGGACGGCCAGGAAGCCACAACGGCACAAAAGGCTTCAGCAGCGGCAGCCAATATCCTGGATATGGGAGGTCTCCTTACAGGAGCCGCCAATCTTGTCGGCTTCGACGTGGACACTGCGGATCTTGCTTCCGGTATTTATGGAGTTGGAGAAAGCGTCGGCAACCTCGCTACAAATGCTTGGGACAGTATCACAGGATTCTTTTCGGGGGCCTCTGACACCTCGGAAAGCAAGGAAGGTGACTCAGCAAGAACAGGTGAGCATCCTGGTTCTGGAGCGTCAAATTTGGCTGAGGTGCTCACAGGCTCTTCCGAGGGAGATACGGTCAGTCTGTCTCCTGACGGTCAGACAGCCGGGCTGTTTGATGTTCTTTCAGCATCACTTGAAGAATTATCCGATACCATTGCCGAAGAGATCCAGAGCCGGAAAGAAGAAGATGGCTTTTTCCCTGAAGTAACAGGGGCTTTCTCCGGCATCGCCCAAGCCATCGGCAACAAGATTTCATCTATTGCTGGAGGCGGCGGTGGACGATCCCTAGGGGGAGGTGGCTCAACAAAAAGTTCCTATGTGTACAACCCAAATGCCAAAATTGGGGATGCCATAGCCACGTTCGAAAGTGGCACCGAAGGCGTCAAGAAAATCGGGTATGATGGCACTGGTGGAACGTCCTATGGGAAGTGGCAGCTGTCATCTACCACGGCCAAGGGCGGAGAAGGGTCCATGCAGGCCTATCTTCGTTGGATGCGGAAGCAGGGCGGCGAAAAGAAGGCCATCGCGGAGAGGATCGCGGCAGCCGGTCCGATGAATACAGGCGGCCGGCAAGGAGCGGCGGTCGAGCAGTATCAAAAGGAAGTCGCGGCCAATGCCTCGCTGATGGAAGAGAGTCAGCGGCAATTTCTCATCGAGAGCCATTATGCCCCAGCGATGAATCGTCTTTCCAGCGATGGGCTGCGCAAGAGGATAGAGGGTTCCAAGGCTTTGCAGGAGGCCATGTTTTCTACGGCTGTCCAGCATGGCGCCGGCAGTGGAAAAATCGGGGATGCCGGTGCTGCCAGCATTTGGAATAAAGTCTACCGCGAAGGCATGACGGCTGCTTCGTGCCGTCTATACCGAACGTGGAACGCGATTCGGTTCGTCAACTGGGGATATCCAGGCCAGTGTCCGCAAGCGTTTCGGCCCCGAGATGGATCTCATCGCGTCCATGCGGACGACCGAGCAAGCTGGCAAAAACATCTCTGCAAGCCTGGATATGTCAAAGCCGGCTGGCGCCATCCAGGCTGCTGCCTCAGCCTCGCTGATGGCAAGTACCCAGGATGCTCTGGATCGTGGTGTGGGCTATCGTATGGGGAGCAAGAACAGCCAGCGGGGTGAGATCGATTGTTCCGGATGGGTCGCCGAAGTCAATCGTTCGCTCATGAACAACGTCAATGCTGCCATGGGAGAGCAGATATACAGCGGCGAGGCCAGAAAGGTGCTTGAGCGTGGGGCCAATGGAGGAGCCGCAGGGCTGATTCAGTCTGTGAGCCAGGCGACCGGTGAGCTGCTGGGCAATGCGGATCTATCTCCAGACAAGATCAGGGCTGGTATGATGATAGGTCTGGATACCGGAGAGCGCGGTTGGGAACGCGGGCGATTCAAGGGCATCGACCATATCGCCCAGACATATGTCGATCCCCAGACAGGCAAGATGATGGTTACAGAGTCCACATCACGCACCGCCAATGGCGGACGTGGGGTGCAATCAATTCCGTATGAGGAATTCTATGCCAAATGGTCCAACCGGGCAAAGCTCTACGGCACGGACGTCACGAAACTTGCCGATGCCTCCAAAGTTCCTCAGACGGCATTGGCTCAAGCTCCTGCGGGCTCTCTGGCTCAGCCGGCATCCATGGCCCAGGGGGCTGTGGTCGCTGCGGCACAAATGCCTGTAGAGCGGGCACCGGACTCTGTTGGGCAGATAGCACCGCCGCAGAATACCGGCAACAATATCCTGGAGACAGCCGGTATTGAAAAGTTGCTGCAAGCCATCCTGGAGACCATGAAAAAACAAGGAGGGCAGGGGAGTAGTGGTGGTGACAGCCCTCCGCATATCAGTATGGAGTTTGATGATCCAGCAGCACAGCAATTAGCCCAGTCCTAAGGAGATACCATGCCGCTTGAAGAAGCTAGTTACCGGATGCGTTCCGCCCCTGAAGAAGATCTGGCTCGATATCAGAATGGGCAGGCCATGTCTGAGCGTATCAGGGAGTGGCTTGCGACCCCGGAAGGTTCTGTCGCCCATGACCCATCATGGGGGCACAGACTTGATGCCTTCAAGTTTTCGCCTCTTTCCAAGGGGAATGGCCTGGAGACACTGATAGAGCTGTCCATCACGCGCAAGCTACCTTTGGACGTCGAGGATATCACGATTCTCGCTGTGAAGGTCGATGTCCTGGATATCGACATGTTCCTGCTGACCATCGTCCATCAGTTTGGGAAGGATGCTGTCCAGGTCAAACTGTAGGAGACCGATATGATTCTTAGCGATACCGTAGCGGAGAAATTCAAGAAACTGCTATCCCTTGCCCCCTCATGGCAGGATCTGACCGGCTCCCAGTTCGTAAAGCATCTGGCCATATTTCTGGGCTGGGCCATTGAGGATTCGGCCTACAAGGTCGAACGCGCCCATCAGGAAGGATTCATCGACACGGCTTTGAATCGAAGCTCCATCCTAGCTCATGGAGAGGGCAGGGAGTACATGCCACGTAAGCCATCCCCTGCCACAGGCAAGGCCGTTTTCTTCAATCAGGGCGAGTATTCCTTTACCCTGCTCCGTGGCTATGAGCTCATGTCTGATGCTCAGGTTGTCTATACCTTGGAAGAGACAGTCGTGGTGGGGCCCAGGGAATCTGTATCCGCCGTCGTGAGCCAGCGAAGCAAGTCGATCTTGGAATTTTCCATCTCAGAGGAAAAGCCCTTCTATGAGCTTCTGCTGGGGCAGGATATCTCTCCCCGGATCGTGAGCTTCAAAGTCTTTGTCCAGGAAGAGGGACAGGAGTTTGAGGAGTGGGAATACAGCCGGCTGCTGACGAACTCCTACCCCGAGTCGCACGTCTATGATGAGTTCTATCACTTCACAGACCAGATAGGGATTCGCTTTGGCAACGGGGATTTTGGCAAGATTCTCCCGCAGGGTACGAAAGTCCGGGTGGAACTCGTGCAAACAGAAGGCGATACCATTTTATTGGAGAAGCAGAGCCTGTGGCCCGTGGAAGAGATCCGGGACGCGAATGGCCTGTCAGCCCAATATCAGATTACGGTTTCCCAGACCATCCAGAACGGGGAAGCGCAGGAGGGCACCGAGGAGATGCGCCGGAACCTGCATTACGCCCCGGTGTACAATGAACGTCTGGTTTGGGATAACGACTACGAGTATTTTCTGCGCCGCCGCTTCCCTGAGATCGTCTTCACTCGGGCTTGGGGGGAGGAAGAAGCAGAGAAGATGTGGGGATATAACGTCGAGCACATCAACAGAATTTGGATCTCGGCCTACAGCCCGGAGAGAGATATCCGAGAGCTGGCTATGAAGGCCATCCAGGATGTGCCGATGATGTGCCGCAATTTTCAGTGGTATGAGCCAGAGCACATCGAGTTCTGGCTTGTCATCTCAGGCCGCATCCTGGAAGACCGGCTGGTG
>ENA-ORMR01001025-ORMR01001025.1-human-gut-metagenome-genome-assembly--contig:-NODE-1025-length-23610-cov-2.421651_pt1 | contig 23610 bp, 32 predicted proteins | sample MGYA00242107_ERZ509003 | MGnify/ENA primary metagenome ERZ509003 (study PRJEB26280, sample SAMEA2338699) | human gut metagenome | biome: human gut; feature: human-associated habitat; material: faeces... | reverse complement strand
TTGGGCGAATTTGCTCCCACAAGAACATTTAAGGGCCACGCCGGCAGCAAAACGGCGGGAGCTAAATAGGAGGAATAAAGATGGCTACAAGAAGTAAAGCAAAAGCCCTTGTGCGCGCCGAAAATAAAGACAGACGCCCCAAGGCAATAGCAAAGTACATCCGCATATCTCCTTCCAAAGTTCACGTTGTGTTGGATCTTATTCGCGGTAAAGACTACAAAGACGCGGTCGCAATTTTGAAAACAACGGCAAAAGCCGCTTCCGAACCGGTACTTAAGTGCCTCAACAGCGCAGCCGCTAACGCCGAAGTTAATCTCGGTATGAACAAAGATACTCTTTACGTTGCCGAATGTTTCGCAGATCAGGGACCCACTCTCAAAAGAATGCAACCCGTTTCTCGCGGCAGAGGTTATCGTATCCTCAAGAGAACAAGTCACATCACCGTGATCTTGGACGAAAGAGCGTAAGGAGGAGGAAGAAAAATGGGACAAAAAGTTAATCCTCATGGACTGAGAGTCGGCGTAATTCAAGATTGGGATTCCAAATGGATTGCCGACAAGAAGAACTTCAGCAAATTCATCAAAGAAGACGACGTTATCAGAACGGCGCTCAAAAAGAAGTACTATCAAGCAGGCATCAGCAAAATCGTGATCGAAAGAGCCGAAAACAAGGTGATTGTCGACTTGCATACCGGTCGTCCCGGCGTGCTTATCGGTAAAGCCGGCGCAGGTGCCGAAGAAATTAAAGCAGACGTAGCAAAACTTGTCGGCGACAAGAACGTCGTTATCAACATCGTGGAAGTAAAACGCCCCGATATGGACGCTCAATTGGTGGCAGAGGGTATTGCCGCTCAATTGGAAAAGCGCGTATCTTTCCGTAGAGCAATGCGTCAATGCATGGGCAGAGCAACTCGCTCCGGCGCAAAGGGAATCAAAACCATGGTTTCCGGACGTTTGGACGGTGCTGAAATTGCCAGAACAGAACAATATCACGAAGGTAGCATTCCTCTTCACACTCTCCGCGCGGACATCGACTACGGCTTTGCAAAAGCATTGACCACGTTCGGCGTAATCGGCGTAAAAGTGTGGATTTACAGAGGCGAAGTGCTTCCTAAGAAGAAAAAGACTGTTAAAAAGGAGGTAACTGAATAATGTTAATGCCTAAAAGAGTGAAAAGACGTCGTCAATTCCGTGGCAGAATGAAGGGCGAAGCGCACAAGGGCAATTCGGTTGCTTACGGCGAATACGGTCTTCAAGCTTTGGAATGCGGCTGGATCACTTCCAATCAAATAGAAGCGGCACGTGTTGCAATGACTCGTTTCGTAAAACGTGGCGGACAAGTTTGGGTAGACATCTTCCCTCACAAACCCGTAACAAAAAAACCCGCCGAAACCAGAATGGGTTCCGGTAAAGGTAGCCCCGAATATTGGGTAGCAGTAGTAAAACCGGGCAGAGTAATGTTCGAAATGGCAGGTGTCCCCGAGGATATCGCCCGTGAAGCATTGCGTCTTGCCAGTCACAAATTGCCCGTTAAGTGCAAATTCGTGAAAAAAGTTGACGAGGTGAATGCAGATGAAAGCAAGTAACGTACGCGATCTGAATAACGAACAATTGGTAGCAAAGCTTGCCGATTTGAAAAAGGAATTGTTCAATTTGCGTCTTTCTCACGCAACCGGACAACTCAATAACCCTCTTGCGCTTGCATCGGTCAAAAAGGACATCGCAAGAGTCAAGACTGTTCTCCGTGAAAGAGAACTTAAGGCGTAAGCGGAGGTACGGATAAAATGGAAGAAAGAAACAGCAGAAAAGAGAGAGTCGGTATCGTAGTATCCGACAAAATGGACAAAACCATCGTTGTGGCTATTGTCAACAAGTACAAACACCCTTTGTACAAAAAGACGGTTTCCACAACTAAAAAGTATAAAGTACATGACGAAAACAACGAATGCGGAATCGGCGATACCGTTCGCATCGTAGAAACGAGAAAACTCTCCAAGGATAAGAATTGGCGTCTTCTCGAAATCGTCGAAAAGGCTAAGTAATAGGAGGACGGTACAGTGATTCAACCACAAACAAGACTTAAAGCTGCCGATAACAGCGGAGCAAAAGAACTTATGTGTATCAGGGTCCTTGGCGGTTCCTTCCGTAAGTTCGGTAATATCGGCGACGTTATCGTTGCCAGCGTAAAAAGCGCAAACCCCGGCGGAGTCGTCAAAAAGGGCGACGTCGTTAAGGCGGTAATCGTAAGAAGCGCGTCCGGCGTAAACCGTAAAGACGGCACACATATCCGTTTTGACGACAACGCAGCAGTTATCATCGACGCGCAAAAGCAACCCAAAGGCACTCGTATTTTTGGGCCTGTAGCAAGAGAACTTCGTGAAAAAGACTACATGAAGATCGTTTCTCTGGCTCCGGAAGTGCTGTAACAGAGGAGGACACGAAAATGGCAAGTATGAATGTCAGGTCCGGTGACACGGTCGAAATCATTGTCGGCGGAGTAGAAAACGTCGGCAAACGCGGCAAAGTCATCGTAGCCGATCCCAAAGCGGGAAAAGTAATCGTTGAAAATCTCAACTTGGTTACCAAACATAAGAAACCACGTTCAGCACAAGAGCAAGGCGGCATCGTTGAAAGACCTCGCGCTATCGACGTATCCAACGTTATGCTCGTTTGCCCCAAATGTGGCAAAGCCACTCGCGTGGCGCACGTCCTCGGCGATCACGGTAAGTATTTGCGCGCTTGCAAAAAGTGCGGTGCTACCATCGACGTAAAAGCAGAAAAGAAAGCAACCAAACAGGCTGCTAAAAAGACTACAAGAAAGTCCAAAAAGACCGGAGAATAATTAAAGGAGGAACAAAATGGCTACAAAAAAACCCGCTGCAGCAGTCAGCGAAAATAAACCGGTTGAATGTAGATTGAAGGCATTGTACACAGAAACTGTCGTTCCTCAACTCATCAAAGAATTCGGTTATAAAAACATTAACGAAGTACCTCGTCTGGAAAAAATCGTTATCAACAGCGGTTTGGGCGACGTAAAAGACAACGCTAAGTCCTTCCAACTTGCAGTTGAAGAACTCAAAGCGATTTCCGGACAAAAACCGTTGGTTACCAACAGCAAATTGTCCGTTGCAAACTTCAAAGTAAGAAAAGGCATGGCTGTCGGCGCAAAGGTAACTCTTCGCGGCGAACGTATGTACTCTTTCTTCGATAAACTTGTCAGTATCGCTCTTCCTCGCGTGCGCGACTTCCGCGGAGTTAACACCAACCTCGACGGACGCGGCAACTACACGCTCGGTATTCGCGAACAACTCATTTTCCCTGAAATCGTTTACGACCAAGTGGAAAAAACGCGCGGCTTTGACGTTACTTTCGTAACCACTGCCAAAACCGATGCCGAAGCAAAAGCATTGCTCAAGTATTTGGGAATGCCTTTCAAAGCATAGTTGGAGGAATGAACAATGGCAAAAAAATCTATGATTAACAAACAACAAAGAACGGCAAAGTACAGCACTCGTGCTTACACTCGTTGTTCTATCTGCGGTCGTCCTCACTCTGTTTTGAGAAAGTACGGCATTTGCAGAATTTGCTTCAGAGAAAAGGCGTACAAGGGCGAAATCCCCGGCGTTAAGAAAGCAAGTTGGTAAGGAGGAAATACAAATGGTTGTTACAGATCCTATTGCTGATATGTTGACTCGTATCAGAAACGCTATCACTTCCAAACACGCCGACGTAGAAATCCCCGCTTCCAAAACCAAGAAAGCAATCATCGATATTCTTGTGGAAGAAGGCTATATCGCCGGATACGAAGTAATCGAAAAAGAACTGCAAAACTCTATCAAAGTCACTTTGAAATACGGTCCTCACGGCGAAAAAGTCATCACCGGGCTTAAACGTATTTCCAAACCCGGACTCAGAGTATACGCAAAAAGCGAAGACCTTCCCAAAGTTCTTAACGGATTGGGAATTGCAATCGTGTCCACAAGCAAGGGCATTATGACGGATAAGAACGCTCGCAGTCAAAATTTGGGCGGCGAAGTTCTCGCATACGTTTGGTAGGAGGTAATGGCAATGTCAAGAATCGGAAAGAAACACATTGTTATGCCCGCCGGCGTGTCTTTGTCCTATAACGACGGTCTTGTTACGGTAAAAGGTCCCAAAGGCGAACTTTCCCATAACATCGGCAACGTTATCGGTTGCCAAGTGGAAGGTAACGTCGTAACAATGATCTGCCCGGAAAATGCCGACAGCAGCGTGCAAGCTAAACACGGCTTGTACAGAGCAATCGTTCACAACATGGTAGTGGGCGTTCATGACGGTTTCACTCGTAACCTTATCATCAACGGTGTAGGTTACAAAGCAGCCGTTCAAGGCAATAAATTGGTGCTGAACATCGGATATTCTCACCCCATCGAAATGGAAGCTCCCGCCGGAATCAAGTTCGAATGTCCTACTCAAACGGAAATCGTAGTTTCCGGTTGCGACAAGGAATTGGTCGGACAAACGGCTGCAAACATCAAGGCAAAACGCCCCGTCGAACCTTACCACGCTTACGGCGTCCGTTACAAGGAAGAAGTCGTACAGCTTAAGGAAGGCAAGAAGGCAGGCAAGTAAGGAGTGTAGAAAATGATTAAAAAGATAAATAAAAACGCGGATAGAAGAATCCGCCACGAGAGAGTCAGAAAAAAGGTTTTCGGAACTGCGGTTAAACCCCGTCTTTCCGTTTATCGTTCCACAAACTACATCTACGCTCAAATTATCGACGACGTAAACGGACTAACGCTTGCGGCATCTTCCAGCCTTGCACTCAGTAAGGAATGCGAAAACCTTAACAAAAAGGACGCTGCAAAACTCGTAGGCAAAGACATTGCCGAAAAAGCAGTTAAGTTGGGCATCGAAGAAATCGTATTCGACCGCGGCGGTTATATCTACACCGGTAGAGTGGCTGCATTGGCTGACGGCGCAAGAGAAGCTGGACTTAAATTCTAATCGGAGGCATCAATATGGAAAACGTACAAGAAGTAGAAGTTGTCGCTACTGAAACGGCAACGGCAGCTCCCGCTCAAAACGCGGAGCAACCCAAACGTAATTTCCGCGAAGGACGCCCCGAAAGAAAAGGCGGCAGACGTCCCAATCGCGATAGAGACAACAAAGAAGACGACGGTCTTATCAAAAAGTTGGTTGCCGTTAACCGCGTAACCAAGGTTGTTAAGGGCGGACGCACGATGCGTTTCTCGGCTTTGGTGGTTGTCGGCGACGGCAAAGGCATGGTCGGTATCGGTATGGCAAAGGCTGCGGAAGTTCCCCAAGCCATCGAAAAGGCTAACCTCAGAGCCAAAAAAGCAATGGTCAAAATCTCGTTGGTAGACACAACGATCCCCCACGAAGTTATCGGTAAGTTCGGCAGAGGCAAAGTTCTTATGTTGCCCGCTCAACCCGGTACCGGCGTTATCGCAGGCGGCCCCGTAAGAAACGTGTTGGAAGCAGTAGGTATCAAGGATATTCGTACCAAGTCCTATGGTTCCAACAACCCCATCAACTGCGTAAAGGCAACCTTCGACGGACTGGTTCAACTTCGTACGCGTGAACAAGTTGCCGCACTTCGCGGTAAAAGCGTAGAAGAAATCTAGGAGGAACATTATGGCTAAAAAGACTAATAACGAAGCAGTAAAAGCTCCTCTTTACATCAACGGCAGATACGTAGTGGAAAAGCAACTTACAGCTAAACCTCAAAAAGGCGATGCTCCCTATGCACCTGCTGAAAAGCAAATTAAGGTAACTTTGGTAAAGAGTACCAACGGATGCCTCAAAGAACATATCGCAACCGTAAAGGCTTTGGGACTTACAAAGATTCGCACGAGCAACGTTTTGCCCGATAACGCAGCAATCCGCGGAATGATCTTCAAAGTTAAGCACCTTGTGGTTGTCGAAGAAGTAAAGTAGGAGGCTAACAATGAGAATTCATACAATTCAACCCGCTATCGGAGCAACAACCTCCGAAAAAAGATTGGGTAGAGGTATAGGCAGCGGCTTGGGCAAAACCAGCGGCAAGGGCCACAAAGGTCAATGGGCTCGTAGCGGTGGCGGTGTTCGCCCCGGTTTCGAAGGCGGGCAAACCCCCATTTCCAGACGTCTTCCCAAACGTGGTTTCAACAACAAGTTTGCAGTTAAGTACGACGTTGTAAACGTAGAATCCCTCAACATTTTTGAGGACGGTACTCTGGTTACGCCGGATTTGCTTGCCGAAATGCGTATCGTAAACGGCAAAAACAACGGCGGTGTCAAGATTCTCGGCGCCGGAAAACTCAACAAAAAGCTTACTGTCAAGGCAGATAAGTTCTCCGCTTCCGCCAAATCGGCAATAGAAGCGGCAGGCGGCGTTGCAGAGGTAATCGAATAATGTTTGAAACCATCAGAAATGCCTTTAAGATAAAGGACGTACGCAAGAAAATATTGATGACCATCCTGTTTGTCGTTTTGTACAGAATCGGATGCTACATCACGGTTCCCGGACTTAGCGATATTTCCGCTTCGCTCGGCTCCGACCAAGGAATCTTTGGCTTGCTCGACTCCGTAACGGGAAGCGCGCTAAGCCAAGGCACGCTGTTCTCTCTCGGCATTTCGCCGTATATCAACGCATCGATTATCGTGCAGTTGTTGACGGTAGCCATCCCCGCACTCGAAAGAATGTCCAAGGAAGGCGATGAAGGTAGAGAAAAAATCAATAAAATCACTCGTTGGGTAACGTTGGTGTTGGCAATCGTAAGCGCCGTAGGCGTGTTCCTTACACTTCGTTCTCAAAACTCAGACTATATTAACAAGGCTTGGTTGGGATCTCAATACGCAGATTTCTTCGGCACGACCGGCGGACAATGGATCATGGGCGTCTACGTAGTAGTTATGCTTGTAGGCGGCAGCATGTTGTGCATGTGGCTTGGCGAACGCATCACCGAACACGGTGTGTGCAACGGTATCTCCATGATCATCTTCGCAGGTATCGTAGCAACGGCTGCGGAACAACTCGGTATCTCCATTTCCGGTATCTTCTCTTCTACCGGATCCTTGGATAACCTTTGGTCGGTTCTTCTGTTTATCGTCACGTTGGTGCTTGTATTTGCATTCATCGTTTGGGTAGACGGCGCCGAGGAAAGAATTATGGTCAGATATGCCAAGCAAGTTAAGGGCAACAAAATGTACGGCGGTCAATCCACCTTCATCCCCATCAAAGTTAACGCTTCCGGTGTTATGCCCTTGATTTTCGCTTACGCACTTATGAGCTTCCCTCAAATGCTCATTTCCACAATCGACCCCAACACGACGGGCAGTTTCAGTAAGTGGTGGATCAACTGGCTAACCACAAGCACCACAACGGGCGCACCCGCTGCAAGCACGATTGTCGGACCTATCGTCTATAACGTAATTTTGGCGGTATTGATTTTTGTATTTGCGTACTTCTATTCGCAAATCCAATTCAACCCCGTGGAAATTGCTCGTAACATTCAAAGCAACGGCGGCTTCGTGGGAGGCATCAGACCGGGCAGAGAAACTGCAGAATACTTGCAAAAGATTGTTTCTCGTATCACGTTCTGGGGCGCGGTATTCCTTACCATCATCGCGTTCGTTCCGTCCTTGCTGTTCAGCTTGTTGCCGCAAGCATTGGGTTTGCAACTCAACAGCAAACTCGTCGGCAGCTTCAGCGCAACAGGTATGTTGATTTGCGTATCCGTAGCGTTGGAATTCAACAAAGCGTTGGAAAACCAAATTATGATGCGTCACTACAAGGGACTGCTCGGTTCGGGTTCCAAAGGATTTTTGAAATAATACGATGAAGATAATTTTTCTGGGCGCGCCGGGCAGCGGCAAAGGCACCATGGCGCAAAAGCTCACAAATGATCTATCTATTCCGCACATCTCAACCGGGGATATCTTCCGCAAGCATTTGAAGGAAGGTACTCCCTTGGGATTGCAAATCAAGGACATTCTCGCTGCCGGACAACTCGTTCCGGACGAAGTTACGGTGGAGATTGTCAAAGACAGATTGTCTAAAGACGACTGCGCAAACGGTTACATATTGGACGGATTCCCGCGCTCTTTGGCTCAGGCAAAAGCGTTGGATGCGTTCGATGACGTAGATTACGCAGTAAACCTTTCGGTCGATTACGACACGGTTATAAAGCGTCTCTCCGGTAGACGTTTTTGCCCCGATTGCAACGGCACGTTCCATATTTCCGCTTTGGAAGACGAACACTCGTGTCCTAACTGCGGCGGCAAACTCGTTGTCCGAGACGACGACCGCGAAGAAACCGTTCGCGAAAGGTTGAACGTCTACGACGAAACGACTTCCCCGCTGGTCGATTACTACGACAAGCAAGGAAAACTTATCACTGTGGACGGAAACGGTTCCGTCGATTCCGTCTACGGCAACATACTCGCCGTTTTGAAAAAATGATTCTTATCAAGTCAAATTCGCAAATAGCGGAGATGCGCAAAGCCAACCTCATTGTGAGAGATACCCTCAATATGCTCATCGAGCATACCAAACCGGGTGTTTCCACGTGGGAGCTGGACAAACTTGCGCACGATTATATCAAATCTCATAATGCCGTTCCCAGCTTTTTGAACTACAACGGCTTTCCGGCAAGCATTTGCGTGTCCGTGGATTGCGAAGTCGTGCACGGAATCCCTTCCAAACACAAGATTTTGCAAGAAGGTCAAATCGTCAGTTACGACTGCGGTGCGATTTTCAACGGGTGGCACGGCGATGCGGCAAGAACGGTCGGCGTGGGATTCATTTCCCCCGAAGTTCAACAGTTGATAGACGTCACCGAACAGTGCTTCTTTTTGGGAGCAAACAGCATAGTTCCCAATCATACAAGGCTTGGCGACTTGGGCAGTACCATTCAGGCGCACGCCGAAAGTTACGGCTACGGTGTGGTGCGGGAATTGGTCGGACACGGAATCGGCCGCCAAATGCACGAAGATCCCAACGTTCCCAACTACGGAACACCGGGACACGGAATGAGGCTTTCGGTCGGCATGACAATCGCCATCGAACCGATGATTGCTCTCGGAACGGAAAAAGTCGATTGGATGAACGACGGCTGGACGGTAAAAACAAGGGACAGAAAGCCGGCGGCACACTACGAAAACACAATTGCAATAACCGATAACGGTATCGAAATACTCAGTTTGTAGGTGTGTATGAACGAATGTGACATAAAAGTGGGCAGTGTTGTTTTGTCCACGCAAGGTAGAGATAAAGGAAACTACTTTGTTGTCGTAAACACGGAAGGCGATCGCGTTTACATTGCGGACGGCGGCTCCAGAAAGCTTGCCTCTCCCAAAAAGAAAAACGTAAAGCACGTTTCCCGCAGCGGCGTGGTTTTGGAAACCATTGCCAAAAAGTTGGAACAAGGTCAAAAAGTGTTCGATAGCGAAGTTAAAAGTGCTTTGAGACAGTTTATCGAAAATAATTAGGAGAATCACATGTCAAAAGACGATGTAATCGAAGTTGAAGGCGTAGTTGTGGAAGCATTGCGAAACGCCGAGTTCCGCGTAAAGCTTTCCAACGGGCACGAAATCACTGCTTACGTTTCCGGAAAATTGAGAATTCACTCAATAAGAATTCTCCCCGGAGATGCCGTTAAGTTGGAAATGAGCCCCTACGACCTTACCAAGGGAAGAATAGTTTGGCGTTCCAAAGGCGTTCAACAATAACGTACAACATCACAATTTTTTGCGGGGCATATGCCCGTGTCAAGGAGGACAAAATGAAAGTAAAACCGTCAGTAAAGCCTATGTGCGACAAGTGCAAGGTAATCAAACGCAACGGCAAAGTTATGGTTATTTGTTCCAAATATCCAAAGCATAAGCAAAGACAAGGCTAACAGCCCTCGGAGCATCGTCGCCCGATGCGGCAAACGCTCGAATATGTGCGGGCGGTTGCGGCATGCGGTCGGCGAAAACTCAGGATACAATCGCCAAAGCGCGGTCAAACATCATTCCACTAGGCTTTGACTGTGAACTTGGGCGTAAAAATATATATCGTATAAAATTCATTTAAGGAGAAAATCAAATGGCTCGTATTTCCGGTGTAGATTTACCCAGAGAAAAACGTATCGAAATCGGCTTGACCTACATTTACGGAATCGGACGTACCACTGCTAAGCAAATTCTTGCTCAAACAGGCGTAAATCCCGATACTCGCGTTAAAGATTTAACAGAAGACGACGTATCCAAGATCCGTGAATGTATCGAAAAGAATATGCACGTCGAAGGCGACCTTCGTCGTGAAGTTTCGTTGAATATAAAAAGACAAATAGAAATCGGCTCCTATCGTGGAATTCGTCACAGAAAGGGCTTGCCCGTAAGAGGACAATCCACGAAGCAAAATGCCCGCACAAGAAAAGGTCCCAAACGTACCGTTTCTCGCGGAAAGAAAGCCGCAAAGTAGTAGGAGGATAGCGTAATGGCTCAAAAGAAAGTCGTCAAAAAGAGACGCGACATAAGAAAAGTCGAAAAAGGACAAGTTCATATTCAAGCATCCTTCAACAACACAATCGTAACGTTCACCGATATGAACGGTAACGCTCTTGCTTGGAGCAGCGCAGGTAGCCTCGGCTTCCGCGGATCCCGCAAAAGCACCGCATTCGCCGCTCAACAAGCAGCCGAAGTTGCAGCCAAAAGCGCAAAAGAATACGGCATTCGTTCTGTAGAAGTCTACGTAAAAGGCCCGGGACAAGGTCGTGAATCCGCAATTCGCGCTCTTCAAACCGCCGAAATCGAAGTTACGCTTATCCGCGACGTATCTCCCATTGCTCACAATGGTTGCCGTCCTCCCAAGCGTAGAAGAGTTTAGTTAAAGGAGATATCGAAATGGCTAGATATACAAGCGCAGACTGCCGTCAATGCAGACGCGAAAAATGCAAATTGTTCCTCAAGGGAGAAAGATGCTATTCCGAAAAGTGCGCGCTCACAAAACGCGGCAAGATCCCCGGAGTTCACGCCGATTCTCGTAAAAAGGTTACCGAATACGGCTTGCAACTTCGCGAAAAGCAAAAGACCAAGAGAATTTACGGTTTGCAAGAAAAGCAATTCCACAAGTATTACGAAGAAGCCGAACGCCGTCAAGGCGTAACCGGTGCCAACATGCTTATTTTGTTGGAACAAAGATTGGATAACGTTGTTTATCGTATGGGCATCGGCGTATCCCGCAGTCAAGCTCGTCAGTTCGTTAACCACGGTCTTATCACCGTTAACGGCAAACGTGTAACAATCCCCAGTTATCAAATCAAAGTCGGCGACGTTGTTTCCGTCAAGGAAAACAAAAAGGAACAAGCTCACTTCGTTGAACTTAAACAATCCAAAAAGCCGGCTAACCTCCCCAAATGGTTGGACTTCGAACCCGCTGAACTTACGGGAAAAGTTTTGGCAAAACCGACGAGAGAAGATATCGACATGACCATTGCCGAACACATGATCGTCGAATTGTACTCCAAGTAATAGGCTTAAAACGAGTTGTCGCCATTGCCGACGCCTAGTCGGCAACTGTCGGCGGCTATCGCGAAAGTTTGCCGCGCAAGTTCAAACAAAATTTAATTAAAGGAGATTGTTGTCCAATGATGGAAATAGAAAAACCGGTAATGACAGTTGAAGAAAGCGGTCAAAACGCCAGCATTATCAAAATCGTTGCAGAACCATTGGAAAGAGGGTACGGTATAACTCTCGGTAATGCATTGAGACGTGTCTTGCTTGCTGCTTTGCCCGGTGTGGCAGTTGTGGGCCTCAAAATAGACGGCGTTCAACACGAATTTTCAACTATTCCCGGTGTCAAAGAGGACGTTACAGACATCATCCTGAACATCAAACGTTTGGCTTTGAAGTCGGATAATGAAGACAATGACTTCAGAAAGACAATAACCATAAATAAGGTCGGCCCGTGCGAAGTACACGCCGGCGACATTATCACGGACAGTGAGGTGGAAATTCTTAATCCGGATTTGTATATTTGCACTCTGGAAGAAGGCTATTCGCTCAACTGCGAACTCTACGTAGGTCGCGGCTGCGGATATAACTCCATCGAAAAGAACAAAGAACGCAACAAAGAGCTGAAACTCAATTATCCCATCGGTTTCATCCCCATCGACTCTATCTTCGGGCCGGTTAAAAAGGCAAGTTACAACGTGGAAAGTGCGCGCGTCGGTCAGGACATCACTCGCGACAAGCTTATCCTCGAAGTTGAAACAAACGGTGCCTTTTCGGGACGCGAAATCGTTTCTCTCGCGGCAAAGATTATCGAAGACCACATCAAAATGTTCGTCGATTTGTCCGAGAACTTCAACCGTGACATTTTGATTCCTCGCGAAAGCGACAATCACAAAAAGGTGCTGGAAATGAACATCGACGACATGGATTTGTCCGTCCGTTCCTACAACTGCTTGAAGCGCGCCGGCATCCAAACGGTGGAAGATTTGACTCGTCGCACCGAAGACGATATGCTCAAAGTTCGCAACTTGGGCAGAAAGTCCTTGGACGAAGTAATTGCAAAGCTCGAAAGTTACGGTCTGTCTTTGAAAAATAAGGATGAATAGGAGAATTGCACAATGGCATCACATAGAAAATTAGGAAAAGCAACCGACATCAGAATGGCTCTGCTTAAAAACCAAGTTTCCCAACTTTTGTGGAACGGCAAATTGGAAACGACTGCGGCTCGCGCCAAGGAAGTTCAAAAACTTGCCGAAAAGTACATCACGTTGGCAGTAAACACCTACAAAGACGTTATCGAAGTGGAAAAGACCAAGATCGTGAACGGAAAGGAAACAACCGTAAAAGTTGTTAACGACGGCGCAAACAAACTTGCTGCAAGACGTCAAATCATGGCAGGCGTTGCCGACCTCAAAGAAGCACGTCTTCCCAAGGAAAAGGGAACGGAATACCGTCTTCGTACCAAGAAGGTTAAGCACCCCGTAATCGAAAAGATTTTCAACGTGTATGCTCCCAAATTTGACAAGCAAGCGCAAGAAAGCGGTCAAAAGGGTGGCTACACGGCTATCTACAAGATGAATCCTCGTCGCGGTGACGCAGCCGAAATGGCTCTTATCGTTATCCTGTAGGAAACACACGCAAAGCAAAACGGCAACGTCCACGCGATATTGCCGTTTTTCTTTACCTCGGCAATGTTTTTTTGCCGTTGCTACAAAAATCGAGTGCGTTATGAGTAAACAAAGTTTATCGTTGAAAAAAGTTATGCCGAGTGCTGCCGAATTCGACATTGTTCTGGATATTTTGCAGGCAAGTTTCCCGCCGATTGAAACGCGTTCGCGTTCGGAGCAAATTGCCGTGGCAAAACATCCGGACTACAACCTTTGCCTTGTTTTGGACGGGGCAACGCCGGTGGGCGTTGTGGGATATTGGCAAATGCCGCAGATGCTGTACTTGGAAAATTTTTGCGTCGCGCCCGAACTGCGGAACGGCGGCTACGGTGGCGCAATCGTAAGCATGCTTGCAAACCTTGCCTGCGGCAATCCGTTCGTTTTGGAGGCGGAACTGCCCACGGACGACCTTGCGCGCCGTCGCATCGGGTTCTACAAGCGCAACGGCATGGTGGAAAACGCGTATCCGCACATTCAGGCGCATTTGCGCGCGGGCGATCCGGACTTGTCACTTTTGGTACTTTCCTACAAGCAGCCACTTTCGGAAAACGAATATGCGGAATTCAGAAAATACTTGAACGATAACGTGGATATTCGTTAGGTTTTCTTCAAAATTTTGCTCGTAAAGTCGCTTTACACAAAATTTACAATTTGTAAACACAATCATTTCCCTAAAAACGTTGACTTTGCTTTGTGCTTGACTTACAATTGTGGCACAAAGGTGAAACGGTTGCCTGCACGGGCATTAAAAGGGAACGCGGTGAGAATCCGCGATTCAGCTCACTCTACTGTATTTGGCTAATTATACGGTGCTACTTGTCACTGACGTACGTTGGGAAGGCATGCCGTATGGTGTCGGACGCCATAAGTCAGGAGACCTGCCGAATTGCCTCGAAAGTATAGGCTTTTCGGTGAGGCGAGGTTTATGCGACGGATACTTTATTATGCTCGGCTTTTGTCGAGAATTTTGTGCAGTCCGTCCGATATTGACTTTTACAACCGCCGAAAAGGGCGGTTGTTTTTTTATGCACGGGTAGTTGTGTCCTCCCCGGGCATGTCGAATGCGTGAACGCGCCGATTATCGTCTCCGATTGGCGCTACAAAGTTTTGCGATTGACTTTGCACGCAAAAACTCAGCCGATTTTGCCTATACTTTTTGCGATAATAAGCCGTAACAGGCAAAAAATATAGGAGTAAACAATGAATAAAACACTCAAAATCGTTTTGATTGTCGTTTTGTCCGTTGTGCTTGCATTGGGAGTATTTACCGCATGCACGCCGGATAACCACGACAACGAACATAAATGTACAAGCAAATGCCAAGTGTGCGGAGGCTGCAAAAACAGCACCTGCACGGAAGATGCTTGCAAAAACAAATGCACTTGCAGCCCCGTTCCCGTGCAATACACCGTTTTGTTTGACCTGGTCGGCGGCAATTGCAGCGTGGATGTATCCGGCGGAGTAAAAGTCAACAGCGGTGCGGAACTGGATCTTTCCTCGTATGCCGTAACCAAGCAAGATTACGTTTTGGAAAGTTGGACGGACGGCACCAACACATACGAGCCGAACGCAAAAATCACCGTCAGCGGCGACCTTACTCTCACTGCCAATTGGAAGCGCAACGTATTTGCCGTAACTTTCGTTTTGGACGGTGGCGTTTGCTCCAAGGATGTTTCCGCCCCTCTTAGCGTAATTGCAGGCACCGAACTCAAATTGACCTCCTACGCGGCAACCAAGGATCAATACACGTTTGCAGGCTGGACGGACGGCACCAACACCTATGCAGCCGATGCAACCGTGACGGTAAACAAGGACATCACTCTTACCGCAACTTGGCAAATCAACGTTTACACCGTAACGTTGGACGTAAACGGCGGCAGTGCTTTGACTACGGCAACGCTTTGTGTAAACAGCGGTGACGAAGTTGACCTTTCCGCATACGTAACCACAAAGAAAATCAACAACCTAGTTGGTTGGAGCGACGGCACAAACACCTATGCGCCCAACGCAAAAATCACGGTAACAGGCAACCTAACGCTCACCGCTCAATGGCAAATTGCCACCACGGCGGAATCGGAATTCAAAACCGAAGACGTTGAAGGAGGCGTTTCCATAACCGGTTTGGTGAAAGATAGCGCCGTAACGACGGTTGTCGTTCCCAAGCAAATCGGTGGCAAAAACGTTGTAAACATCGGCTACGGCGCATTTTCCTACAACAGCACAATCGAAGAAGTTTATCTGGATGCCGCAACGGAAATCACCGCATTGGAAAACAACGTTTTCAGCAACGCTCAAAACCTTCGCTTCGTAAGCCTAAAAGGTCTTTCCAAACTTCAAAGCATCGGCGACAGCGCGTTCTACGGCGTGTACGACTCTACCGGCAAATACCAAGGCTCGGTTTTGGAAACCGTCGATTTTACCGATTGTACGGCGCTTAAAACGTTCGGACAAATGGTGTTTGCCTACCAATACAAACTTCAAAGTATCGATTTGTCCGTTTGTACCTCTTTGGAAACAATCGAACGTCAAATGTTTGACTTCTGCGTGTCCCTGACCGACGTCAAATTCCCCGCCGGTTTGCAATCTATTGCCAACAACAGCGACTTCTTCCGTCATTGCTACGCTTTGCAAAACATCGAAGTTGCCGAAGGCGGCATCGGTTTTGAAAGCCAAAACGGCATTCTTTATACCGTAGGCAAAACCGAACTTGTCAAATTCCCCGCACAAAGCGCTCAAACGGAATAAGTTGCCCCCGCAACCATCACAAAAGTTTGGGGACAAGCGTTCGACGGCGCAAGCAAACTTGCTTCGGCAGATTTCTCCGCCTGCACAAACATCGCTCTTATGGGAGGATATGCGTTCGAAGCATGCTCCAAAGTAGTAATCACCGTTCCCTTCACTTCCGACGGCAGATTGGAAGACGGCGCCCAAGTGGAATTGGGCAACAGTTGGTACGGCTCGGCTAAAAAGGTCAACTATCAAACGTACACCTTTGTGGAAATTTCCTTCAGCGGCGTAAAGAATAACTCGGTTGTATCCGATGCTTCCGCAAGCCTTACTGCTTCCGCAACCTACGGCTCGGAATCCGTTCCCGTGGTCGTCACTCTCAACGGTGAGGAAGTCAGCGGAACCGACGGCGTATACGCACTCACTTACAAGCTCGGCGAAAACACAATCGTCATCACCGCAACCAACGGAATAAAATCCGCAACCGAAACAATCAAAGTCACCTACAAAAACAAACCGACGGTTTCCGCAACCTTGGAAGAAGGTCAAGTGTTCTACGGCGACACGATCGAGTTCGACGTAACCGCAAAAACTGCAACCGGCGACATCCTCACCAAGGACAACGTAACCATTCAACTTAACTTCAGCGGAACGTATATGACTCCGTTCATGGGACTTACCGTTGCCGACGCTCTCGGCGGAAAAGTTCACGTTAGTATCGATATCGCATCGCTTATCGATATGGGCTACTTCGATGGCGGCGCGTTCAAAATCAAAGTAATCGCTTCGGACGGCGGTGTAACGGCGGAAATCGTATTCAATGTTGATCACAAGGATGGTCCCGCTCCCGTTCCCACAATTTCTTCCACTTTGGTAGACGGCAAAACCTACTACGGAACGATTGCATTCGATATAACCGCAACCGACGCAAGCGGTAACGCATTGACAAAAGACGGCGTTGAAGTCGGAGTCAAATTTTCCGATAGTCCCAACTTCTTCGTGCCGATGATGGGCTATACTATCTCCGACGTTGACGGTAAAGTTCACGTCGAGTACGATATGGCAAGCATTTATTCAACGTACTTTTTCGATAAAGACTTCCAAATCCGTATTGCCATAAAAGGCAGCGAAGTGGAAGTTATCTACAACGTAACTTGGCTGGAAGGCGAAGAACCTCATGCGGAATTTTCCGTAACGGGACTTACCGACGGCTACAAATTCAGCAAAGACTTCGATGTTACTGTTACGGCTATCGACGAAAACGGCAAAGCGATACCCTCTTCTCAAATCGGCTTCCGTATGACTCTTTGGGCGGGCAACTGGGTAGACGTAACTGCTACGGTCAAGTCGGAAAGCAACGGCGTTATCGTGTTTACTGTAAGTTACAATAGCATCGCGAGCAACTATCAAAATGGTATGCTTGATCCGTTTTCCTTCTCGGTAGACCAAAAGGACGCAAGCGGAGCAATTGTCAACTCCGTACAATTTAACAACGTAGATCTTGCATAATTAAACTATGAAAAACACAACAAAATTTTTTGCGGTCGTTTTGGCGCTTGTGTGCATGCTTGCTTTGTTCGTGGCGTGCGACAGCAACGTTCCGGACGACGACGTAACGCCCGAAACTAAAGAATTTGTGTATGCAACCGACCTTGTCGACGGAATTACCGTCGACAAGGCTTTGTATACTTTCACGCTTTCCGCAACCTACGGCAAAGAACTTTGCCAAATCAAAGTTTTTACGGGCGGCAAGGAAATCGCTCCGCAAAACGGAAACTACTCGGTTGAACTTTCGGAAGGCGCAAACACCGTTTCGGTGGAGGCAACCGCAGGCGGCGAAAATGACCAACGCTCCTACACGATAAACTACGTCGTGCCTGTGTTCGTCATCGAATGCGACGCAGCCAATGCCGAAATTCAAGTTGACGGAATGATAGAGTTTTCGGTAAACGCAACTTACGGAAGCAACGCATGCACGGTGCAAGTGTCCTGTGGCGGCGTGCTTGTAAGCGTCAAAGAAAACGGCAAGTACACCGTTCAGTTGGACGAAGGAATTAACACCATAACGGTGGTTGTCGCAAGCCAAGGTAAAAGCGAAAAACGCACGTTCGACGTAACTTTCCGCAAGGATTTTGCTTTTGTTTGCGACGTGGAACAAGCCTCGATAACAAACGACATCGTATCTTTTTCCGCCTCGGCAACCTTCAACGACGTAACTTGCGCCACAATCGTAAAACATAACGGCGAAGTTATTACGGCAAACTCGGACGGAAAATATACCGTCACGCTTGCAGTGGGTAAAAACGTATTTTCCGTCACCGCGCGCAAAGGCGACTTTGTGGAGGAAAAAACCTACGAAATAAACTATCAAGGTTTTAGTCTCACCACAACGCTCAACGACAACATCACCACGATGAACTCGTCCTTGCGTTTTAACCTTTCGGTTCGTTACGGCGAATCGGTTGCGGATTTTGAAGTTACGGCGGAAGGCGCAACACTCGCTCGTCCTTCGCCATTTATGTTTATACTTGTGCTTCCAAAGGCAGGCAAGTACGACATTAAAATCACCGCAACAAACGGCAACGCATCTTTTGATAAAACGCTATCCGTAACCTACGTAACCGATCCTCCGCATTTTGAAAGTATTTCACTGGTCAGCGGAAAAACATACAAGGGAGAGTTGTGCTGCTTCGACGTGGAAGCGCAGGACGCTCTCGGCAACAAAGTGGACGACTCGGCGTTGTCCTTCTATGTGGACGTCGGTCAAACGGGCAACTACACAAAACTTACCTCTGCCGACATCACCAAAGTGTGGAGCGATTCGGTAAAAACAAGTTACCGCTTCAGTTTCACAAACGGCGCGTTTGTCGATTGCATAAACAAAAAGCTCAACTTCAAAGTGCAGGTTACTTCGGCATTGGGTTCTAGCGAGCAAGTGTTCGAAATGACCTACGTCGGCGCCGATCCGGACGGAAAAATCGGACAGGTCGTGCTTTCGGTAGAAGGCTTTACCATCGGTTGTAAATATTTTTTGGAGCCGACTCTCGTTGATATCTACGCTGGTGAAAATATGGCGCAAGCCCTCACTCGCGTACTGACCGAAAAAGGCTGGGCGTACACAAACACCGGCACAATCGAAAAAGGCTTTTACCTTGCCTCGATTGTCGGTATGGATTTGAGCGGCAACGCCATCGATGAGGGGCTGCTCGCAATTCTTCGCAAAACCGGAGCAACCGTGTTCAAAGAATCTATCACCGCAGGGGACGACGGCAAATATTCATTGGGCGAATTCGATTTTACTCAAGGTTCGGGCTGGATGTACAGCGTAAACGGAACATACCCAAACTACGGTTTTGCCGATCACTATCCGCAAGACGGCGAAGTGGTGCGCGTGCAGTTCACTTTGGCGTACGGCAGTGACCTTGGTGGCGGTAGTGCCTTGGGCGGTGGCGGAGCCAACTACAACGTTGCTTTTGGCGATTTTGCCGCAATTCACACCGCGTTTGCAACCGTAAAAGCAAATAACTACTACGGCAAGGGCAACCAAGTGTACAATCAAGTTTTGCAAGCCGTAGCACATTGGGACGCCGACAACAAGTTGCTTGACGAGCAACTGGCGATTCTAAAATCGGAATACGGTATTTAACAGCATAAAGCCTTGCGGAATTCCGCTTGGCTTTTTGTCCGCTTTCGGCTATGATTAACATCAAGCCGATTTGCGGCGCAAAAAGGAATTATTTTATGAAATCTACAAAACTGTTATGTTCTTTGCTGGCTTTGGCAATTTTGGCAACCTCGCTTGTCGGCGCAGTAAACTTTACCGCACAAGCCGAAACAAGCGTGGATTACCTTCAAATCGCGCAAGGAATAATAAATTGGAAAAAATTCGACGTCGGTTCTACGCCGGACGGGTACCTGATTAACGACCAATTGTTAAGTGTTGCAGGCACCACCCCGGGCGATTGGTATCCCGTTGGGCTGGGCAGGTTGGGCATTGCCGACAACCAAAGCGGCTATCTTGCCGTTATTGCCGACAACGTTTCCAAACGCTACAAAACAAAAGATAAATTGGACGCGGCAAAAGCAACCGAGTGGCACCGCATAACGCTGGCAATGCTGGCGTGCGGCGGCAATCCCAAAAAGGCGGGCAACGACGAAAACATAGACCTTATTGCCGACGGCGTGTACAATCGCACCGACGGCACAAACGGTATTTTGGGCAGGCAGGGCATCAACGGATATATTTGGGGACTAATCGCGCTGGACAGTCTTAATTACGAAGTGCCAAGCAGCGCATACTACACCCGCGACGACATCATTTCGTCGATACTCAAATGCCAACTGGCAGACGGCGGTTTTGCGCTTATCGGCACGGTGTCCGATCCGGATATAACGGCAATGGCGGTGCAAAGTCTAGCACCATACTACAACAGTGAAAAAGAGTACAACTACACGGATAAAAGCGGCAACCCGGTAACCAAAAAAGTTCGCACTGTAATCGACGAGTGTATTGCGTGGCTGTCAAAGGAGCAGCAACCGGACGGCGACTATTTCAGTTGGGGTATGGCAAACGTGGAAAGTACCGTGCAGGTTGCGGTTGCATTAAGCACTTTGGGTATAGACGTAACCACCGACAAGCGGTTCATCAAAATCGATGCCGACGGCAAAAGCAACACTTTGGTTGACGGAATTTTGAAGTATCGCACAGAAAGCGGCGGGTTTACCCACTCTTTCAAAAACGATGCGGACAATCCCACCGCTGTGGCAGGCGAGCCAAACACAATGGCAAGCGAACAAACGTTGTACTGCATGGCGGCACTCATTCGCCTGCAACAGGGCAAGCGCGCCTTGTACGACTTCCGTGAGGAACAGTCCGATGCTCTCAAAGCGCAAATAAGCAACGTTACGGGGCAGATAGACGCTCTTACGGAGATATCCTCAAAAGCCGACGTGAAAGCCGTTTACGACGCCTATTGGCAAATTACGCCCTCCGAACGCCGCTACGTGTACAACTACTACAAGTTGTCCCGTATAATGCAGTTTGCCGAAGTCCCTTTTAACGAGGAAAAAATGGACTACAACAGCGGCGGCGACGAAGAAGCACCCACCGAATACTTCGACTACGACGATCAGTCTGCCGCAAACGCTTTGCCGAGCGACGACCGACTTACGACGCAATACCGTGCCGAAGTGTTGCGTCTTTTGAACAAAATCAAGCACAGCGTGGATTTTGAAGGCAAACAAGCGCTTACAATCAAGTTGGAAAAAGCAAAAAACAAAATTGACGAGTTGCTTGCCGAAATTGATGATATCAAGGCGCAAATCAAGGCGGAACTATATCCGTTTAACAGCATAAGCCTATCCAAAAAACAAACGGTATATGCTTTGTATAACCGCTATATGGCGCTTTCGGAGTACGACCGCACGGCGTTTGAGGCTAGCGATGTGGAAGGGTTGCTAAAATGCAAAACCCAAGTCGACAATTTGCAAACCGCGCTCATAATCACTGTTTGCTGCGTTGTGGCTGCGATAGTGCTTCATATCAAAAAACGTCGCAAACTTAAACGTGAAAAACTTATGCCGGAAAGCGACGAATAGTAACAAAATTAAACGATAATCGGGCAATGGTTTGCTCGACTATACTACAATGAAAAAAGACTTAATCGCAATTTGCATAGTGGTGGTATTGCTGATATTCATTTTCAGCGGCACCAAAATACAGTCGGTGGACGACTACTACCTAACTCACCTCGACGACATCAAGGAAGACAGTTTGACGGTGTTCTTGTCCATCGATTGCAGTACTATTTTGAACAATTGGGACGATTTGGACCCCAACCTTCGCAAGGAAAAGTACGTTCCTTCGGATGGGGTAATTTTGCCGCGCACGGAATACGTTTTGCGTAACGGCGACACCGTCTACGATATTTTAAGCCGAGCCGTGCGCCACAACAAAATTCAAATGGAATATCAGGGCGCAAACGAAAGTGCCTACGGCAGTGTGTATATAAAGGGTATCAACTACTTGTACGAGTTTTCTTGCGGCCCTTTGTCCGGTTGGATGTACAAGGTCAACGGAGAGTTCCCCGGGTATGGCTGCAGTAAGTACGTTCTAAAAGACGGCGACGTTATCGAATGGGTGTACACCTGCGACCTGGGCAGGGACGTCGGCAGCGACTGGGAGGAAATGATAAAATGAAAGCGTTCGAATCCTTCCATCCCATTTTGTTGTTCGTCTTCTTTTTGGCGACGATATTCGTCAGTATGTTTTGCTTCAATCCGATAGTTACGGCAGTATCCTTTTTTTGCTCGGTGTTCTTTTGCGGAATGCTTATCGGCGGCAAGGAACTGGCAAAAAGTTTGGCGTATGCCTTTGTGATGATATTGCTTATTTCCGTCACAAACCCGTTGTTTTCCCACAACGGCGAAACGATGCTGTTCTTTTTGAACGATAACCCCGTAACGTTGGAGGCCATCATGTACGGCGTGAACGTTTCGGTGCAAATAATGGCGGTAATTTACTGGTTCAAGTGCTATCACGCCGTTATGACCAGCGACAAATTCATCTATTTGTTCGGCAGAGTAGTGCCGAAGTTGTCCTTGCTGCTCTCAATGACGATAAACTTCATTCCCAAGTTCAAACGCCATTTTGCCGAAATCGACGAGGCGCAAAAGGCTCTCGGGATGTACGCGACCAAAAGTTTTGTGGACAAAATCCGTCAAAAAACCCGTGTGTTGGGCATTTTGATCAGTTGGAGTTTGGAAAACTCCGTTCAAACAGCCGATTCCATGCGCGCGCGCGGCTACGGACTTAAAGGAAGAACAAGTTATTCCATTTTCAGGTGGACTGTTCGCGACACAGTCACGATAATCATAACACTTGTGCTTATTGCGGCAGTGTGCTATTTGGTTACAGTCGTACCGAGTTATTCGTTCTATCCCACGTTTGCGCCGCTGGCGTTGGACGCGTTTGCAATCTCGTTGTACGCGTGCTTGTTTGCGCTTATGTTTTTACCTACGATTTGTGAAATAAAGGAGAATTTGTCGTGGCAATACTTGAAATCCAAAATTTAACTTTCGCGTATAGCGGGGCAACGGAAAACGCGCTTAGCGACGTGTCTTTTTCGGTGGAAAAAGGTGAGTTTGTCGTGCTTTGCGGCGAATCGGGTTGCGGCAAAAGCACTCTCCTCAGGCTTATCAAAAAGCAACTTGCGCCTGCCGGAACAACAAGCGGAAAGGTGCTGTACTGCGGCGTTCCCGTTTCGGATTTGGACGAGCGTTTGTCGGTTGCCGAAATCGGTTTCGTTATGCAAAATCCGGAAAATCAAATCGTAACCGACAAGGTGTGGCACGAACTGGCTTTCGGTTTGGAAAGTTTGGGCGTTGGTACGGACGAAATTCGTCGCAGGACGGCGGAAATTTGCGGCTTTTTCGGTATCGGAGATTGGTACAACAAAAAAACGTGCGAACTTTCCGGCGGTCAAAAACAATTGCTAAATCTTGCCTCGATAATGGTTATGCAGCCCAAAATCCTTATTTTGGACGAGCCTACTAGCCAACTGGATCCCATTGCCGCAACGGACTTTATTGCAACCGTCAAAAAAATCAACAGCGAACTGGGCGTAACCGTGCTTATGGTAGAACATCGTTTGGAAGAAGTGTTCCCCATTGCCGACAAAGTTGTGCTTATGAACCGCGCGGGCATTTTGGCTGTCGGAACGCCAAAGCAAATCGGC
>ENA-ORMR01001023-ORMR01001023.1-human-gut-metagenome-genome-assembly--contig:-NODE-1023-length-23622-cov-4.322018_pt1 | contig 23622 bp, 17 predicted proteins | sample MGYA00242107_ERZ509003 | MGnify/ENA primary metagenome ERZ509003 (study PRJEB26280, sample SAMEA2338699) | human gut metagenome | biome: human gut; feature: human-associated habitat; material: faeces... | reverse complement strand
AAATAAGGAAGGCCTGAAAGAGGTATTGGGTATGTGGGTTGGTAAAAATGAGAGCGCTGCCTTCTGGATGGGCGTTTTAACGGATCTCAAAGCTCGTGGTGTAGAAGATATACTGATTACGGTTACTGATAATCTGAATGGATTTACAGAAACTATCAAGAGTGTGTTTCCAACATCTACCACTCAAATATGCGTAGTGCATCAAATAAGAAACTCCTGTCGGTATGTGGTCTGGAAAGAAAAAAAGGAGTTTACTTCTGATTTAAAGAATATCTATAATGCACCTACTAAAGAAGCCGCAAAGATGGAGTTGGAGAACTTTGAGCAAAAATGGGGGACTAAATATCCATATGCGATACGCTCATGGAGAAATAATTGGGAAGAACTCACCGTATTCTTTGACTTCCCGGTTGAAATTAGAAAGATCATATATACAACGAATCTCATTGAGAATCTGAACGGAAAAATTAGAAAGTACACCAAAAACAAGCTATCATTCCCAAATGATGATGCCTTGAAAAAGTCTGTGTATCTGGCTATTACAGAAATAGAAAAGAAATGGTATCAACCTATTTGGAATTGGGCATTGATTTTTAATCAATTTATAACTATATTTGAAAACAGGATTCAAGTATAAAACTCGAATCCTCTAGTTTTCTATTTACACAAAATCGTGGACAGTGCCCATTTTTGAGAAATCAGATTCTGCCAACAGAGATTTCTATTTACAGGAACTCCTTTCTCCAAGGTATTTCTCGGACGAAATTCGTAGACGTATAAACGACATAAACAAAGACTTACAAGGTATTTAAAGTCCTTAGATTAAACCCACTTTGATTAATTTCAAGGTGGGCTTTTTCATAAATCTATTTAAGCCGTACCACTATTCCCAGCTCCAGCAATCTATTCAGTACTTTCCTTACCTTTAAAGATGGTGTTCCAACTTCAAAATTATCCATTGACCTATTAAGAAAGTCTATTTCATTCTTATTTAAATCGAATTGGCTTATGTCCACATCTCTATCTATTCCGTAAGATTCAATATTGCTTTCCTGACTATTAAGTAACAAGCCATAGGCTATATCATTCTTATGTTTCAAACCAGCTTCAATACCTTTACTTATTGCTTCTGCTATATTCTCATTACTAACAGTAGCAACCTTATTAGACTGCTCAACTTTACTAGTTTGTTCAATCTTGCTAGCTTCTGTTTCTAGCATCAAGTTAGCTGCATCTTCTGAACTTATTTTAGCATATTTCTTAAATGCCATTTCTGTAGTATGCCCTGTTATTCTCATAAGTATATGACTATCATAGCCACGTTTCAGCATATTACTAATGAATGAACGTCTTCCTGTATGTGTACCTATCAATTCATATCTACAATAAGTAGTATTAGTTATTTTTGAACCTCTATCTTCTGTTACAATATGTTTACCTGTTATACCTGCCTTTTGTCCTGCTTCCTTTATGTATTTCAACATAGTATTTTCACGTACCTTTGGCAATTGATAATTATACTTTTCCAGTATCTCTAAAGCAATAGGAAACAACGGTATCGAAACTTTATGTGCTCTTTTCTTTTGCACTATTTCCAATATCTTCCCATTATCAAAGTCTTTAATAGTACCATTATTTAACAATTGCATATCACTGAACCTCTGCCCTGTCCAACATTGTAATACAAAAACATCTCTAGCCTTTTCTTCTAAGCCTTTGAGTTCTAAAGCATACATTTTGCTTACTTCTTCTTCTGACAGATATATTTCATTATCATCACCTTCCCTACTTTTGGGCTTCTTATACAGGTTCAACTTCGCTGCTGAAGTGTCTATTAAGCCGTATGGTTCTGCTCTCTTTATAATTGAAATCAAAGCAGTTACTTTATTACCAACAGTACTTGTTTTAGTAGTCTTACCTTTACCTACCTGTTTATTAAACAGATAAGTTTCATAATCTTTGATTAGAGCCAAATTTATGTCAGTAAACGTTATATCCTCTCTATCTGTTGCTTTTAAAAATTCTTCAAATACTTTTAAATGTCCCAAATAAATAGCCAATGTATTCCTTTGTCCATCTGATTTTATCGTTTTATCTTGGCTAATAGCTCTACGAAGCCACTGAACAGGCTTCTGCAATTCTTGTTGTTTCATCATCCTATCTTTGTAAATATATTTCTTTAGTAAAAATAAGCTATTATCAATCTCATTTGGATTATCGCAAATATAACGCTTAAAATCAATAAAATCTGCTTTGAGTTTATTTATCTCATCGTTTACTATTGCGTTATTTATATTATCCAACTCGGTTAATCTTGGACTTACATACGCTTCCTGCTTTTTAGTATTCCATTGGTCGGGATACACTCTTACTCCTGTAGATAACTTTACCTGCTTTTTATTTATTCGGCATACCAGATATATATTCGTTGGTCTGTCACTTTTCGGCTTCCTCAAATTAAAACTAGCTTTGACTTCATTAAAAAAAATCTGCCCTATCATAATCGGTTCTTTAAAATGGTTCTTTTTTATTGTTCTTCACTTTGGTTCTTTTAGGGCTGAAAAGTGACATATTGATAACCAAACCATATTTATAAGTTACTGATAACAAATAATTGTTACTTCCTTTTGAATGTGCAGGAAAAAAACTAATTTTACGTCGAATTAACAAGATTGAATATGGACGACTTTTTTACATCAGAGGAAAAGAAGGAGCTTTTTTCACTCTACAGGCATCTGTTGCAATCTGCCGGAGATACGATTTTCTGGAGGGATTGCCAAAAATTAAAGAAACATCTTATCAAAGCCGCCCAGTGTAACGGGCTGCAACGCAATAACTTCGGGATGAATCCCGTCATCAGAGATTTACAAACGGCAGTTATCGTAGCCGAAGAAATTGGCATGAAAGGTTCGTGTCTGGTCGGCATCATGCTTCACGAAATAGTGAAGGCACATATCCTGTCTATCGAAGAAGTGAATGCCGAATATGGCGAAGATGTAGGCAGTATCATCAAAGGACTGGTGAAAACAAACGAACTGTACTCCAAAAGTCCGGCGATAGAATCGGAGAATTTCCGCAATCTCCTGCTCTCTTTTGCCGAAGATATGCGCGTCATCCTGATTATGATCGCAGACCGTGTGAACATCATGCGCCAAATCAAGGATACAGGCAACGAGGAAGACCGGGTGAAAGTAGCGAACGAAGCTGCTTACCTATATGCTCCGCTGGCCCACAAACTGGGACTTTACAAGCTGAAATCGGAATTGGAAGACTTGTCGCTGAAATATACGCAGCGGGAAACCTACTACTTTATAAAGGAGAAGCTCAACGAGACGAAAGCATCCCGCGACAAGTATATCGCTTCTTTCATCGATCCTATCCAGAAGAAGGTAAAGGAAGCCGGACTGAAGTTCGACATCAAGGGACGTACCAAATCCATCCATTCCATCTGGAATAAGATTCAGAAGCAGAAGACTCCGTTTGAAGGTATCTATGACTTGTTCGCTATCCGTATCATTCTGGATTCCGAACCGGACCCGGCCAAAGAAAAGCAGGAATGCTGGCAGGTCTATTCTATCGTAACGGATATGTATCAGCCGAACCCGAAACGTCTGCGGGACTGGCTCTCGATTCCAAAGAGCAACGGTTATGAATCGTTGCACATTACCGTGATGGGCCCGGAAGGAAGATGGGTGGAAGTACAGATCCGTACCCGCCGGATGGACGAGATCGCTGAACGGGGACTCGCCGCACACTGGAGATACAAAGGTATCAAAGGGGAAACAGGACTGGACGAATGGCTGACTTCGGTACGTGAAGCGCTTGAAAATGCGGATAACGACTCACTGAAAGTGATGGATCAGTTCAAGATGGACCTTTACGAGGATGAGGTATTTGTATTCACGCCTAAAGGAGACTTATTCAAACTTGCCAAAGGAGCTACTGTGCTCGATTTCGCATTCCACATCCATAGCAAACTGGGATGCAAGTGTATCGGTGCGAAAGTAAACGGCAAAAATGTACAGCTCAAACAGAAACTGAACAGCGGTGATCAGGTAGAAATCATGACGTCGAATACCCAGACTCCCAAACAGGACTGGCTCAACATCGTGACGACTTCCAAAGCCCGCACCAAGATACGGCAGGCACTCAAAGAGATGGTAGCACGCCAGCACGATTTCGCCAAAGAGACACTGGAACGGAAGTTCAAGAACCGGAAGATGGAGTATGACGAAGCCACCATGATGCGCCTGATCAAGCGGCTGGGCTTTAAAAATGTGACAGAGTTTTATCAGAAGATTGCTGACGAGACATTGGATGTCAACGACATTCTGGACAAATACCTTGAACAGCAGAGACGGGACAATGACACGCACGATGAGATTGTGTATCGCAGTGCCGAAGGATATAATTTGCAGGCAACTCAGGAAGAACCTAGTTCAAAAGAGGATGTACTGGTCATTGATCAGAATCTGAAAGGACTGGAATTTAAACTGGCCAAATGCTGTAACCCGATCTATGGGGATGATGTATTCGGATTTGTAACCGTGAGCGGAGGTATCAAGATTCACCGGGCAGACTGTCCGAATGCCAATCAGATGCGCGAACGGTTCGGATACCGGATTGTTAAAGCGCGTTGGGCTGGCAAGTCAGTCGGTACGCAGTATCCTATTACGCTGCGCGTAGTAGGTCATGATGATATCGGCATTGTTACCAATATTACTTCCATCATTTCCAAAGAGAATGGAATCAGTCTGCGGTCCATCGGAATCAATTCTAACGACGGACTATTCTCCGGAACGCTTACGGTCATGGTGGGTGATACCGGACGACTGGAAGCGCTGATCAAAAAGCTGCGGACAGTGAAGGGAGTTAAACAGGTAAGCAGAAACTAAGCACTCTATGCTAACAACAAATCTGTTGACAGGTCTTTAATAAAAAGACTGGCATTATCTCCGTCAGGATAACGCCAGTCTTTTTATTTATGATAGACAATCATGTCACGGAAATAGTGCGAAACGATTTATCTCACTTTCTTTCTCTTATAATATGGATATGTAACCAGTATAAAGAAAATCAAAGCAATCACAGCTACCACCTGTCCTGTATAGAGCATCTTATCCGCTTCCAAATCGAAGTAACACGCAACAGCTATTCCGGATGCGAATCCGACTTCGCTGGCCAACAGATGAGTGGTATTTGCCGTACCCCGCTGACAATGATGTGACAGTTTCACGAACATGACCAGAAATTCCGGCATCACCAACCCCAGTCCCAAACCCAAGAGTATGGAAGGTACGCCTACCGGGAAACCGGAGGCCAGCAGAGTGATGGCTACAATCTCCAGTATGATGCCGACGAGCACCAGCCGCAGAGTTTTTTCTTTCAGAATAAACAGACGCGCCAGCAACAGGGAGGCAAGATATCCGATGCCTGTACCGACAAAGAACGGTATAGGGATTCCACTGCTTCCCAATACGGAATCGTTAAGGAAACGGTGTACAAGCGGAATCAACAATCCCGGAACGAAGGTGATCAGAATCATATTGATGGCAGGCACCCATCCACGCAACAGCAAAAAGCGATCGAATGAATAAAGCCTGGTCACAATCGGTGCACGGAAAGGCACATATACTCCGGATACCATCAAAACACCTGCTGCTCCGGTAATCACCGATACAGACAATAGATTTTTAAAGGAATAGCTCTGATAAAGCCAGACACCCAGAACAATGCCTATAATCATCCCCAGACGTGCCATCCAGGAGAAACTGACATTTCCGGCACTGCGAAGTGTAGCGTTCGTTATGTCAATGGCAAGTGTGATTCCTGCGGTGGTAGCGATTCCGAAAGCCAGTCCCTGTACGGTGCTCAACAAGATAAGTTCCGTGATGTTCGTCACAAAGGCGTATCCTGCCGTTGCTGCCACCATCGTGGCAAAAGAGAACATACATACGTACTTACGCTTATAAGCATCTACGAGATAAGCATGGAACGGACCGATAAGGAACATTCCTAAAGTGAAAAAAAGAAAGATCACTCCTGTCTGTGCCACCGGTACTCCGAGACGGTCTGCCATCTCAACGGAAAGTACCGGAAACAAGATATACAGGGAGATAAACAACAGCAAATTAGCTACGCATATCCGCATAAAATGAACTGTCCACAATTTAACTGCCATATACTGTTTTAATATTGTTCCTTCTCGTTAGGGAAGTCGCAATTCTTCACGTCGGATACGTAACGGCTGATAGCGTCAGTCATCACCGTATACAGGTCTGCATAACGACGTAAGAAGCGCGGACGGAATCCGTTGTTCATTCCAAGCATATCCTGAATGACCAATACTTGTCCGTCAACATGACCACCGGCACCAATACCTATAATAGGTATCGTCAGTTCGGAAGCCACACGTTCTGCAAGAGTAGCCGGTATCTTTTCGAGTACGATGGCAAAGCAGCCTGCCTCTTCGAGAAGATGAGCATCACGAATCAGCTTTTCAGCTTCGCTGTCATCTTTGGCACGTACCGTATAAGTACCGTATTTATTAATGGACTGAGGCATCAGTCCCAAGTGTCCCATCACCGGAATACCCGCGCTGATGATACGTTTCACCGTATCGATGATTTCTTCTCCACCTTCCAGTTTCAAAGCATCGGCATGGCTTTCCTTCATAATGCGGATGGCAGAAGCAAGACCTTCCATTTCGTTACCCTGATAAGATCCGAAAGGCATATCGACTACAACCATAGCGCGTTTTACGCCACGTACCACTGATTTAGCGTGATAAATCATCTGGTCGAGAGTTATAGGCAATGTAGTCACGTTACCTGCCATCACGTTGGAAGCGGAGTCGCCTACCAAAATTACGTCCATTCCCGCACCATCTACGATCTGTGCCATTGTGTAATCATAAGAAGTAAGCATAGATATTCTTTCGCCTCTTTGCTTCATTTCAACCAGGCGATGAGTAGTCACCTTTCTTGTGTCATCTGATATATAACCAGCCATGTTTCTTAAATTTTAAATTAAAACTAGAAATTAAATAAGGCGTCAACGCCATCAAAAATTGCGGCAAAGTTATAACATTTCTTTCATAAGTGAGAAAGAAAAAGAAAAAATCCTTTCAAACACCTCCCCAAGTTAATGAGAAGGCGGCCAAAAGGACAAATCAAGAAGATAACAAGAAAAAACTAACGATGCAAAGCCAATAAGTGTTCAAAGGTCATTTCCGAAAAGTCATCTATTATATAATGTGCCTTTCCGGTGATGGCCTCTCTTGTATTGGTAGTGGCAAGACCGATAACGGTGGCACCGGAAGTCATTCCGGCTTGCAGACCGTGGAAGGAGTCTTCGAACACGTACGAGTTTTCGGGAGTAGCACCGAATATTTCCATACCGAGCAGGAAACAGTCGGGAGCGGGTTTGGAACGGGCAAACATTTCTCCGGTCAGGATGCGGTCTACCATTCCTTTAAATTCGGGATGGGCGTTATAGACGTTTTGCATCTTCTCTTCGTTGGAGCTGGTTACAACGGCTATTTTTGCTCCGTGTTTACGAAGATCGGCAATAAAAGCTTCTACACCGGGGATGTACTCATAGGACATGCTTTTCTCATAAATATTGAGTCCGGCCGTAATCTCTTGTTGAGCTTCGGGGAGGTCCGAGAAATATTTCTCGTAAATCTGGGTCAGCGTCTGTCCCTTGATACGACGGCCGAAGTCTTCTTCATTCAGATATTTACGCCCTTGTTCATCCCAGAAAACAGTGTACTGTGTTTCCGTATCCATGATGACACCATCAAAATCGAACAGTGCCGCAATTGTCTTTGTTGTATCCATACGTAATCTTTCTTTTTACCTAAAACGTTAAACCTTGTGTATTGAATTGTGCAAAGTTCCGAATAATCATCGAATCAGGCAAATAATTCGTACCTTTGCCCCACTTAAAAAAACGTAACATTCGTTTTCATCCAACAATCCATACGAGCGCATGAGCAAAAACGATCCGCACATATTAGGAAAAGAAAGCATCGGTAAACTACTGTTGCAATACTCCATTCCCGCTATCATCGGGATGACAATCACGTCTATCTATAATATCATCGACAGCATCTTCATCGGTCACGGTGTGGGTGCGATGGCTATTGCCGGACTGGCGGTGAGCTTTCCTCTGATGAATCTGGTCGTTGCTTTCTGTACACTCGTTTCGGCGGGTGGTTCTACCATCGCTTCTATTCGCCTGGGACAGAAAGATATGAAAGGGGCTACGGAGATTCTGTCACATACGCTGATGCTCTGTATCACAAATTCTTTCTTTTTCGGTATCCTGTCTTTTATCTTTCTTGATGATATACTGACTTTCTTTGGTGCCAGTCCCGACACACTGCCTTATGCACGGAGTTTTATGCAGGTGATTTTATTGGGAACTCCCATCACATACACGATGATCGGTCTGAATAATGTGATGCGTGCCACCGGATATCCGAAGAAAGCGATGCTTACTTCTATGGTAACGGTAGTAGCAAATATCATCCTCGCTCCTATCTTTATCTTTCACTTTGAATGGGGAATGCGGGGAGCGGCTACAGCAACGGTTATCTCACAGCTGATCGGAATGGTATGGGTGGTGAGCCACTTCTGCAAGAAAGACAGTACGGTGCATTTTGAGGGAAAGGTCTGGAAAATGAAAGGAAGGATTGTAGAGAGTATTTTCGCTATCGGCATGTCTCCTTTCCTGATGAATGTCTGTGCTTGTGCCATCGTTATCGTGATTAATAATAGTTTGCAGGAACATGGAGGCGACATGGCTATCGGTGCTTACGGAATCATCAACCGGTTGCTGACGCTTTATGTCATGATCGTATTGGGACTGACGATGGGCATGCAGCCGATTGTAGGCTACAACTTCGGAGCACAGAAGATAGACCGGGTGAAACAGACGCTAAAGCTGGGAATTATTTCCGGTGTAGTGATTACAAGCAGTGGCTTTCTGATTTGCGAGTTTTTCCCTCATGCAGTATCGGCAGTCTTCACGGATAGTGATGAGTTAATCGGACTTGCGGTGGACGGTCTTCGGTTGACTGTACTTATGTTCCCGTTTGTAGGAGCACAGATTGTAATCGGTAACTTCTTCCAAAGTATAGGCAAAGTAAAAATAAGTATTTTCCTTTCGTTGACGCGGCAGTTGCTTTATTTGCTGCCTTGCCTGTTGTTATTCCCGCATTGGTGGGGACTGAAGGGAATATGGATCAGTCTGCCGGTATCGGACTCTTTAGCATTTATTACGGCAGTTATCAGTCTGATGATTTATATAAAGAAAGTATCGAAAGAACATCCGATAGCGGATAAAGTGGCGGAATAAAGCAAAAAGGACGCTATGCTAAAAGATATATCAGTATGAAAAATATTTAGGCACGAATACACGGATTAAGATTACTTCTGCAATGAATGCATCTCATAAAAGCCGCGTTAATCCGTGCCTAAAAGATAATAATATTCTTATTCGCTCTTTATACTTTTCACCGGATTCTCATTGGCGATGTGCCACGCTTTCAACACAACGCAAACTACGATCAGCAATAAGACAAACAGCGCCGTACCCACAAACAATAACGGGTTCATATAAATCTGTTCGGCAAACTGGTCAAGCCATGCCTTTCCGACAAAATAGGAAACAATGGTACCAATCAATATGGAGGATGCGGAGACATACAGAATCTCGCGTATCAACAGACGCAAAATATGAGAAGCTTCGGCTCCATTCACTTTCCGGATAGCTATTTCTTTGCTTCGACGTTGCGTTTCATCATTCACATATCCGATCAATCCCATTATTACAATCAGCAGAATAAAGCTTGAAGTGATCCAGACTGAATTACGGAAACGATATACACTCTTGTATATATCCTTTATCATACCGTCTACAGAACTGAAATGCAAGGCTACATTCGGAAATGTCTTATCGGCAAACTCGTTCAGACGTTTCAGATTTTCATCATACGGCTCTTTCAAACGGACATCAAATACATGATTGGTATTCTCCGATCCTATCAAGACAATAGGTGCCTGAGTTGAAAAGAAGCTATAGTTGCGGACATCCCGGAAGACACCGACAATCGTACCCTGTATATCATTCAGTTTCTTTCCTACCGCCCCATCTGTCCATTTCATCAGACGTACCAACTCTTCATTCACCAATAAATCGTCCTGTTTCTTAAGAGTGCTGCCTTCGATAATCTTTATTCCCATTACTTCGGGATAGTTATAACTGCAATAATTAAAGTTAAGTGTAGCGATTCTTTTACCGTCATTACTCATCAGTCCGCGTGTCCAGTACTGTCCGATTACTCCGCTTGTAGCAACAGCCACTCCCTCTACCATAGGCTGGCGACGCAGTTCATCGGTGACATGCTCTACCGTTTCTTTCGGCAACCAGGTTCCTGCCTGAACCAGTCCCGGAACGTTTATTCCCATATCGCGGCTCATCAGATGGTTGTATTGCAGGAGCGTTACCAGCAACAGCCCCAAAACAAATGAGACACCTGTGAACTGTATAAACAATAACGAACGTTTCCAACCCGTTTTACCATCAGAGTAACGACGGAACACCTGCGTGACTGGTATACGCGAAAACAGCCGTCCCGGTATGCCACCTGCCAAAAGGAAAAGTATCACAATCGTAAGCAAAGGCACCCATAGTGTCTCCCACGCAAAAAGTGAGGATAGACGGACAGAAAGCAAATCTTCGATTATTTCATGTGCGTTGACTATCAGCAGAAGACTAAGAAGTACGGAAAAGATAACAAGGATTCCTGTTTCTGCCAAAAACATGCCGAAGATATTTCCGGAACTGGCACCACTGCATTTATGTACTCCTACTCCTTTGGCACGACGGCTTAGGGTGGCAATAGATATCAGCATATAATTCATGATGGCCACAAAGAAGATAGCGAATCCCAGAAAGCCATATATGATCAAACGCTTCTGCACATCGGAAGATATCAAATGATACTTCACCAATGGGATGACACTGAAATTCATTTTCCAGTCATCATACTGGGCAGGAGTATATTTCTCGATTACCCGTTGGATGTTGTCATTCACCTTGTCAATATCCGCAGCATTACGCAGGCGGAGAAACGTGTAAAAGACATCATTTCCCTTCCAGCCATATCCTCCCTGATATCCTCCATCCCGATGGATGGAAACAACAAAGTCGTGAGTGAGCACCGTATTCTCCGGCATATCCTTGTATACACCACGAATAGTAAAATCATTTTGCCTGTCTGCTTTAAGAATTTTACCGATAGGGTCCGCATCTCCAAACGTTTCACGGGCAAAATGCTCTGACACAAACACACTTCCCGGCATGATCATATCTTTCGGGTTCCCTTTTAAGACAGGGATACCAAAAGTCCGGAAGAAACAAGTATCAGCGTATATATAGTTAACGTCCGATAATAATTTGTCTTCGTAATATATACTCATCCCTTGTCCGGTAAGGACGCAACTGGCAAACTCTATTTCTTCGGGCATATCCTGCGCCAAAGTAGATGCAACCACATCAAAAAGTGTGTAATCATAATTGTTGCCGTCGTCTCCCATTGTCTCCCCCGTGCTAAGGTTAGTGGTCAGGCAACGTGCAATAGCCAGTCGTTCCGGTTCCGGATAACAATATTCATAACTCAATTCAAACGCAATCTGCGAAAAAAGCAAAATACCAATAGTAAGTCCCAGCGAAAGAGAAATTACCCTGATAATATTCGTGCCGCGTTCGCGCAGTAAGGTTCGGATGCTATAATAGATTTGTCTCATTGTCGTTTCGGTTTATGCCGTTACACTTGCCACTACACTACCGTCAAACAGATGTACGGTACGATGTGCGAAACTCGCATCGTGCTGTGAATGCGTTACCATGATAATGGTGGTTCCCTCCTTGTTCAGTTCTGTCAGCAGGTTCATTACTTCCGCGCCATTCTTGGAGTCCAGATTACCGGTAGGCTCATCGGCAAGGATAAGCTTTGGATTAGTCACTACCGCACGGGCAATTGCCACACGTTGTTGCTGACCGCCGGAAAGTTGTTGCGGGAAGTGTTTGGCACGGTGGCTGATATTCATCCTTTTCAAGATGTCTTCTACCATGCGGCGGCGTTCGGAAGATTTGATACCAAGATAGGTCAGCGGAAGTTCTACATTCTCAAAGACATTCAGTTCGTCTATCAGGTTAAAACTCTGAAATACAAAGCCCAGTTTGCCTTTGCGGACGCCGGTACGTTCCTTTTCTTTCAGTCCGGCAACTTCTTCTCCCAGTAATCGGTAAGAACCTTCGGTTGGGTTATCCAATAAACCAAGAATATTCAGTAAGGTGGACTTGCCACAGCCCGAAGGTCCCATAATGGCAACAAACTCTCCTTCCTTTACTTCAAGGTTCACGTGATTTAGTGCGACTGTCTCTACTTCGGTAGTACGGAATACTTTACTAATGTTTTCAATCTGTATCATCTTGTTCATTTATTATGTTGTTATACTTTTTATTTCTTCTTTATTCGCTCTTTATACTATTGACCGGGTTTTCATTGGCAATCTTCCATGATTTCCAAAGTACACATGCCACAATGACTGCCAGATTTGCAATTGCTATCAGAAGATAGGCAGCCCAACTGAGCGGAACATGTTCGGCAAACAAATCCATCCACATACCATTGACGTACCATGCTGCTACCACTCCGATTAAAACTGCAACAACAGCTACATAAAGCACATCTTTCACCAGCAGTTCCAAGATTCCGGTTGCTTCAGAACCATTCACCTTGCGTATGGCTATCTCCTTGGAACGACGGCGGACCTCATCCGTAGTGTAGCCTATCAATCCCATCAACATCACAAAAAACATTGTTATTGTCGCCAGCATCGTAGCATTACTGAAAACACGAACAGAGTTATAATTCTCTTTGATCATCTGTTGCATCGACCGAAATTCGATAGTCTTATCAGGAAATGCACTCTCCATCTCCTTATTCAGTTTGAGAAGATTCTCGGCAAAAGGTTCTTTCAACCGGACATGGATACAATCACCAAACCTCTTGGTGTGCATAAGCAGCAACGGTTGTTGCGGGCTGGTAAAACTTCCGATGCGATAATCTTTCATCACGCCCACTACCTTACATACGTATCCCGAATTATAAACCGTACGATTCAGTATATTGTTTCCCCAATGCATCCACTCGGCAAAAGTCTCATTGACGACTGTCTCATCGTCACCACGGGGCATACGTCCCTCCTTCAGAACCATCCCCATCATCTTCGGATAATCATCCGGAACACTGCAATAACGGGATGAAAATAGTGACTGTCCGCTTTCATCATTAATAATCGTTCCACTATATCCGTAGACAGGATGATAAGTGGCACTGGACACGGATTCCACATAAGGCATATTCCGGAAAACATTCAAGACATAATTTCCTTTTTCTTCCTCACCGAAGCTGGCATTGGCCACCACTACACGCTTTGGATTATAACCCAAATCTTTATTCAAGATATAATAATATTGCATCATCACCACATACATCAGTCCGCAAATAAATGCTACACCGGCAAACTGGATAAACAGCAACGGTCGTTTCCAGCCCTTTTTACCTTCCGTGTATCGGCGGAATACCTGAGTAACGGGTATCCTTGCAAACAGTCGTCCCGGCAATACCCCACCCACAACGAAAAGTACAGCCACCGTTAATAAAGGTACCCAAATACGATCCAAGCTGAACAAAGCGCTTAACTTGACAGCTGCCGTATCTTCAAAGAAATCCTGAAAATTCAATAAGATCAATCCCATCAGGATCAGGGCAAACAGAATGATAATCGCTGTTTCCCAAAGAAACATACTCAATATGGTCATGTTTCCTGCCCCATTGCATTTATGCACACCGACCGCTTTCGCCCGATAGGAAAGTGATGAAACAGAAATCAACACATAATTCAATGAAGCGATGAAAAGAATAGTAATACCCAGAATAGTCATGATGTTCCGCATCCGCCTTACATCTTTATTGTCACGGTATACATCACGGATGGGCTTTACAAAAGCGGTATATCCAACCACTTTTTGATCTTCCGCAGGACGATACTTCTGTATCATTGCGTCTATCCGGGCATTCACTACCGACTTATCGGCTCCGGGACGAAAACGGATGAACGCCAGCCAGCTGTCGCCGCCTCTCCATGAGTAATTTCCCCATTTACGGCTCCATATCGACGGCAGAGAAATCACCGCTTCAGGCCTTACCGTCGCATTCTCCGGTATATCAGCATAGGTGCCTTTTACCGTAAGTTCTATCTCTTTACTGTATGAGATAACCTTGCCTATCGGATTCTCTGTGTCGAACATCTTTCGTGCCAAACGGTCACTCAGGTAAACTACATCTTTTTGGGCTAAATCTTTCACCGGAGTTCCGCTTAAGACCTCGATTCCCATCGTCTGGAAAAAGAGGGAATCTGCCGCCAGCTTTCTGACTTCAAAACGGACACTACCATGATAGAGAGGATCATTCACCCAAAGGCAGTAACTGGTAGCCGCCTCCACTTCTTTGGGAAAGTTTTCAAGAATTGCACCCGCTACCGGTCCGCAATTTTGATCTTGCGGTTCGAGTTGTTCGCCATTCATCGTAAAGATGGAAAAGACTTGATATAAGTTTTCATAATCCTTAAAGCATTTATCAAAGCTCTGCTCAAAAGCCACGCGAGCAAATAATAAAATACTCATTGTCAGCCCAAGCCCTAAAGAAATGACCTTGACAACATTGGAACTACGCCCCCGCAGCAAAGTTCGAATGACATAATAGATTTGTCTCATGATTATATAATATATTCCTGTTTTTTTATGATGCAGTGCAGATAACGTGCCACAATAGTGAGAATACTCATTCTCAATCATTTATAGTTATCTGTCCTATCATCTACTGTCTAATAATTAGACACATGCGTCTAATTATTAGACAAAGACAATCGTATTTCCTTTCTCAGTGGAAAGTATGCATTAATGCCTATTTATTGTTCCATTTTTCTTATTTCGCCCAAGCAATCGCCCATATCTCAACTGAAAACTCTATCTTCGCATCAAGTTTTCAATTAAATAAATTATTCTATTTATGGTAAACAAGAATTTATACACTCTCCTGGTCTGCCTGCTTCTGGCCGGATGCGATCTGATAGACTACCACCCCTACGATGTACGTATCAGTGGAGAGACAGACGTAAATGCTCATAACATTGAACAAATAGAAGCTAAGTGCAAAGGAAAGACAACCATCCGTTTTATCACGATGGGCGATTCGCAGCGATGGTATGATGAGACAGAAGACTTTGTAAAAGAGGTCAATAAGAGAGATGATATCGATTTCGTCATTCACGGAGGAGATATGAGTGACTTCGGGCTGACCAAAGAGTTTCTTTGGCAGCGGGACATCATGAACGGACTGAAAGTGCCTTATGTCGTCCTTATCGGGAATCATGACTGCCTGGGTACCGGAGCAGAAACTTATCAGGCTGTTTTCGGACCTACCAACTTCTCATTCATTGCGGGCAATGTGAAATTCGTCTGCCTTAATACCAATGCGCTGGAATATGATTATTCGGAGCCTATTCCCAATTTCGGTTTTATGGAACAGGAACTGACGGACAGGGCGGATGAGTTTGAAAAAACCGTAGTCAGCATGCATGCACATCCTTTTGCAGATGTGTTCAATGATAATGTGGCGAAGCCGTTCCAGTACTACATCACCCAATATCCGGAACTACAGTTCTGCACGGCCGCCCATAATCACGGATTCGATGACAGAATCCTTTTTGATGACGATGTGCATTATATTGTCAGCGACTGCATGAAAAGTCGCAGTTATCTGGTATTTACTATAACCCCGGAAAAATACGAATATGAACTGGTTGAATACTAAATATATGATCCGCGCAGGAGTACTGACTATGCTTCTACTCTTCCCCAGCCTGCTTTCGGCTACTTGCAAGCCAGATACAATTATCAGGAACTATAAACCCGACTCGCTGAAACTGGCAATTAAGGCAGATTCTATCATAGCCTTTCATGAGGGTGATTCTGCATTCACAATAGTCAAAGCAGACACAGTACTTCCTTATATTGCCGAACCGGTTCTTCGCACCGGCTACGACAGACGTGTACATCGCTTCCGCAAAAACTGGAACGCATCATTCCGACCCACTCTAAAATACAATATGCCGGAAATATGGGATTACTCTCCTTCGGTACCGGATGGGATTACGGAAAACGAAATCAGTGGGAAACTGACCTGTTGCTCGGATTTATCCCGAAGTATTCGTCCAAGAAGGCAAAAGTGACCATGACACTGAAACAGAACTATATGCCCTGGAGCATCAACCTGGGGAAAGGATTCTCTACCGAGCCGCTTTCCTGCGGACTATATCTGAATACCGTATTCGGCAATCAGTTCTGGGTCAGCGAACCGGAACGTTATCCGAAAGGATACTATGGTTTTTCAAGCAAGGTGCGTATCCATGTTTTCATGGGACAACGGCTGACCTATGATATTGACCCTAACCGCCGATTTCTGGCAAAGTCCGTGACTTTCTTCTACGAGATAAGTACATGCGATCTTTATCTGATCAGTGGTGTAACAAATAGCTACCTCCGTCCCCGTGATTATCTGAGTTTATCATTCGGATTAAAGTTCCAATGGCTATAAATTCAAATCCGAATTTTGAATTATGAATTACTTTTTCGTAAGTTTGTAGCGTACAAACCAATTCGGACATGAGTAAATCAGGAACCATCATCATTGTAGACGATAATAAAGGGGTGCTGACAGCGGTACAAATCCTTTTAAAAAACTACTTTTCGAAAGTCGTCACACTGTCGTCACCGGTCACACTGACCACTGCGATACGAGAGGAAACACCGGAAGTGGTACTATTAGATATGAATTTCACTTCGGGCATCAATACCGGCAATGAAGGATTGTTCTGGCTGCACGAAATAAAGAAAGTACGACGGGAGCTTCCTGTCGTACTTTTTACTGCTTATGCGGATATTGATCTCGCTATCCGGGGAATCAAAGAAGGTGCTTCGGACTTTATCGTCAAGCCCTGGAATAATCAGAAACTGGTAGAAACACTACAGGCTGCCGCCTCATCCGCACAGCAAGGACGTAAGACAGGAAACAAAAAGGAACCGGTCAACACTCCGGCACTCTATTGGGGAGAAAGCAAGTCTATGCAACAACTCCGAACACTGATCGAAAAGGTAGCCTCCACAGACGCCAATATCCTGATTACCGGTGAAAACGGAACAGGAAAAGAAATGCTTGCCCGTGAAATTCACGCTCTTTCCAACCGCAGGCAACAGGAAATGATTGCTGTGGACATGGGAGCAATCACCGAATCTTTATTTGAAAGCGAACTCTTCGGGCATGTGAAAGGCTCTTTTACCGATGCGCATACCGACCGGACAGGAAAGTTTGAGGCTGCCGATCACAGCACATTGTTTCTGGATGAAATAGGAAACCTCCCCTATCACCTGCAAGCCAAACTATTGACGGCTATCCAACGAAGAAGTATCGTGCGAGTGGGAAGTAACACTCCGATTCCTATTGACATCCGTCTGATATGCGCCACCAACCGGAATTTGCAGGAAATGGTAGACCGGGAAGAGTTTCGGGAAGACTTACTCTACCGTATCAACACCATTCATATAGAAATCCCTCCTTTGAGAGAACGGAAAGAAGATATTGTCCCTCTTGCCGAAAGATTTATCATCCGCTTCTGCAAGCAATATGATAAGGAACCGATGAAATTCAGTCCGGCAGCAAAGGAAAAGCTTACCGCGCATCCCTGGTACGGCAATATCCGCGAATTGGAGCACGCAATCGAAAAGGTGGTCATCATTAACGACGGGTTGCAAATCCCTGCGGAATTGTTCCAGTTATCCTCCCGAAAGACAGAAACTTCCGAGAAGAATATTTCCACCTTGGAAGAGATGGAAGTACAAATGATACGGAAAGCGCTGGATGCCTGTGCAGGAAATCTTTCGGCAGTAGCTGCGCAACTGGGAATTACCCGACAGACTCTCTATAACAAGATGAAAAAATTCGGATTATGAACCGGATTCTACAACAAGTAGCCAACCAATATTGGTTCAGGGTATCACTGACGGTCATTTGCTGTCTGGCGACTATCTGTTTGGGCGTGCATCAGTCTTATGTCTGGTTCAGCGTCAGTGCCTGTCTGCTGATCTTAAGTATCATCTGGCAAGTCCGGCTTTATCGCCTGCACATCAAGCAGGTGCTCTTCATGATCGATGCGTTGGAGAATAATGACAGTGCCTTCCGTTTCCCCGAAGAGTCCGGTACTCCCGAGAGTAAACAGATCAATCGGGCACTCAATCGGGTGGGCCACATTTTATATAATGTAAAAGCGGAGACTGCCCAACAGGAAAAGTACTACGAACTGATTCTTGACTTTGTCAGCACGGGACTGCTGGTGCTCAATGATAACGGAGCGGTCTATCAGAAAAACAAAGAAGCACTCCGGCTTTTGGGACTGAATGTATTCACCCATGTCCGCCAATTGAGTAAAGTAGATGCTACGCTGATGGAGAAGATAGAAAATTGTTGTTCTGGAGATAAGCTGCAAGTGGTGTTTCACAATGAACGGGGAACGGTCAATCTGTCCATTCGCGTGTCAGAAATCAACGTACACAAAGAACATTTGCGCATCCTTGCACTGAATGATATTAATATTGAGCTGGACGAAAAGGAAATAGATTCATGGATTCGCCTGACCCGAGTACTGACTCATGAGATCATGAACTCCGTGACTCCCATCACTTCGCTCAGCGATACGCTTCTCTCGATGGTGGAGGACAAGGATGAAGAGATCAGTCACGGACTGCAAACCATCAGTACCACGGGAAAAGGACTGCTTGCTTTCGTGGAGTCTTACCGCAAATTCACACGGATACCGACTCCGGAACCTTCATTGTTTTACTTGAAAGCATTCATCGAACGAATGGTGGAACTTGCTCGCCATCAGAATCCTTGTGACCACATCACGTTCCATACAAAGATCGATCCTGCCGACCTGATCCTGCATGCAGATGAGAATCTGATTTCGCAAGTAGTCATTAATCTTCTGAAAAATGCGATTCAGGCAATCGGTGATCAGCCGGACGGACAAATCGACATTCTGGTTTATTGCAACGAAACGGAAGAGGTGCTGATTGAGATAAAGAATAACGGTCCCGTCATTCCACCGGAAATAGCGGAGCATATTTTTATCCCTTTCTTCACTACCAAAGAAGGAGGCAGCGGAATCGGCCTAAGTATTTCGCGTCAAATCATGCGGCTTTCGGGTGGAAGCCTCACGCTGTTACCGGACCATAAGGAAACGAAATTCATATTAAAATTCAAATAACAGACCAGCCTATGACACCTGCACTCACCAATAACCCATTATTCCGGGGGATTACTCCGGAGAAGTTATCCGCCAATCTGGAAGAGATCAGTTTCCACACCCGTTCTTATAGAAAAGGAGAAATACTGGCACGACAGGGAGATGTGTGCAACCGTCTCGTGATACTGACCAAAGGAAGTGTCCGTGGCGAAATGATTGACTATTCCGGAAGACTCATCAAAGTAGAAGACATTGCCGCACCAAGGGCCCTTGCCCCTCTTTTCCTTTTCGGAGAAGAGAATCGCTTTCCGGTAGAAGTAACCGCCAACGAACCGACGGAAGTAATCGAAATCCCCAAAGCCAGCGTACTGGAGCTTTTTCGTAGGAACGAGCAGTTTTTGGAGAATTATATGAATCTATCCGCCAATTATGCCCGTACCCTATCGGATAAGCTTTTCTTTATGTCCTTCAAGACTATCCGGCAAAAGATAGCATCTTATCTGCTACGGTTATACAAACAGCAGCAACAGCTACAGATCACCCTCGACCGCTCGCAACAGGAACTGAGCGATTACTTCGGTGTCTCCCGTCCTTCTCTGGCACGTGAACTGTCGCACATGCAGGAAGACGGTATGATCATAGCCGACCGGAAACAGATTACTATCTTACAGAAAGAATGGCTGATCCGGCTGATTCAATGACCAAGAGTTCACTCCGGTTTCATTATAGCTAATCTTTTTTTCATTATAGCTAATCGGAATATGATTATAGCTAATTTAATTTAGCTCATAGCATCCATTTTTTTTTCGCCCAATGTAACATTGGTTACAAACTTACCTCAAACTTTCCCCCTACTTTTGCGTTCATAATCAAATAAGACTAATTAAAACGTAAAAGTTATGAGTATGTTCTGTTATCAATGTCAAGAGACCGCAATGGGTACAGGCTGTACCTTAAAAGGAGTATGCGGAAAAACATCCGAAGTGGCTAACCTGCAAGACCTGCTGCTCTTTGTAGTACGAGGAATCGCCGTGTACAACGAACATCTGCGCCGGGAAGGACATCCTTCTGAAGAAGCAGACAAATTTATCTACGATGCCCTGTTCGTCACCATCACTAACGCCAATTTTGACAAAGCGGCCATCATCAGAAAAATAAAAGAAGGATTACAACTGAAAAACGAACTCGCCAGCAAAGTAACCATTGCAAATGCTCCCGACGAATGTCTTTGGGATGGGAATGAAGATGAGTTTGAAGAGAAAGCCAGGACAGTAGGAGTACTTCGTACACCCGACGAAGATATCCGTTCGCTGAAAGAACTGGTACACTACGGACTGAAAGGTATGGCGGCTTACGTTGAGCATGCGCATAACCTTGGATACCAGTCGCCGGAAATCTTCGCCTTTATGCAAAGTGCACTGGCCGAGCTCACCCGCAATGATATTACGATGGAAGAATTGGTTCAGCTTACTTTGGCAACAGGCAAGCACGGAGTTTCCGCCATGGCACAACTGGATGCCGCCAATACAAACAGCTACGGAAATCCGGAAATATCGGAAGTGAATCTAGGTGTCCGCAATAATCCCGGTATCCTTATCAGCGGTCATGATCTGAAAGACCTCGAAGAATTGCTGGAACAGACCGAAGGAACAGGTATAGACATTTACACTCACAGTGAAATGCTCCCCGCACATTATTACCCCCAACTGAAAAAATACAAGCATCTGGCAGGAAACTATGGAAATGCCTGGTGGAAACAGAAAGAAGAGTTTGAAAGTTTCAACGGACCGATCCTATTTACCAGCAACTGCATCGTTCCTCCGCGTGCCAACGCTTCTTACAAAGACCGTATCTACATCACCGGAGCCTGCGGACTGGAGGGAGCACACTACATCCCCGAACGCAAAGACGGAAAACCGAAAGATTTCTCCGCACTGATTGCACATGCCAAGCAATGTCAACCGCCGACGGCCATCGAAAGCGGAACGTTGATCGGAGGTTTTGCCCATGCACAGGTAGTGGCTTTGGCGGATAAGGTAGTAGAAGCCGTGAAAAGCGGAGCGATCCGTAAGTTCTTCGTTATGGCAGGATGTGACGGACGTATGAAAAGTCGTGAATATTATACCGAATTTGCCGAGAAACTTCCGAAAGATACAGTCATACTGACTGCCGGTTGCGCTAAATACAGATACAACAAACTGGCTTTAGGGGACATTAACGGCATTCCCCGCGTATTGGATGCAGGGCAATGTAACGACAGTTACTCACTGGCTGTCATCGCACTGAAACTGAAAGAAGTATTCGGATTGGACGACGTCAACAAACTTCCTATCGTATATAACATCGCATGGTACGAACAGAAAGCGGTGATCGTATTGCTGGCATTGCTGGCACTGGGAGTGAAGAATATTCATCTGGGACCTACTCTTCCGGCCTTCCTTTCACCAAACGTAAAAAACGTATTGATCGAACAATTCGGAATCGGTGGCATCAGTACCGCAGACGAAGATATTATGAAGTTCTTGTCATAAACACAAGACGTATATACATGCTAAGCCTTAACTATTAAATATAAAAAGGAGGAGTGTCAATAGTAACTAAACTGGGGCTGATTAAAAGTCGGTCCTAGTTTAGTTACTATTAACCTTGACACAGTCCTGACTATTTCAAGAACAGAGTCAATCGTCCTTCGGTAATATCAAATTGAGAAGTACTCCGACCAAAGCGGCCAGTCCGATGCCGGATAATGAAAAGTCTCCCCACGTGAGAACAGCTCCGCCAATGCCGACAGTCAATGTCAGAGAGACAATGATGATGTTTCTTGTACGGCTCAGATCAATACAGTTATTTACCAGATTACCTATTCCGGCACAAGCGATGGTTCCGAACAGCAAAAGCATAATTCCCCCCAATACCGCACTTGGAATGGATTTCAGCAACGCACTGATTTTACCGACAACGGAGAATAAGATAGCGGATATGGCAGCAATCCGGATGACTTGCGGATTGGTGATTTTCGTTAATGACATCGCACCCGTCACCTCCGAATAAGTCGTCACCGGAGGACCGCCGACCAATCCGGCAAAGCAGCAAGCCAGCCCATCGCCCAACAACGTACGATGCAGACCGGGATCTTTCACGAAATCTTTTCCTGTAACTGTATTGACTACGTATACATCTCCGATATGCTCTATCACCGGAGCAATAGCTACCGGAATCATAAATAACACCGGCTCCCATGAGAATTTAGGAAAGACAAACTGCGGCAATCCAATCCAAGCGGCATCTCTGATGCCGGACAAATCCAAACCATAGAAGATCCATGCAGCCAGATACCCCACTACAATTCCACAGAAAATAGGTATCAGCTTCAAAAGTCCTTTAGCTTTCATCGAAACGACAACCGCAGTCACCAATGAAAGCAGAGCCAGCACCCAGTTCTCTTTTGCCATATTCACTCCCGTTCCGGCCAATGACAAACCTATCAGAATAATGACAGGTCCTATGACAACAGGAGGAAACAACCGTTCAATCACCCGCACTCCCTGCCATTTGACAAGCGCACTCATCACAAAGTAAACTAATGCAACTCCAACCATGCCGGATAAGGCACCGGGCAGCCCATAAAGTTCTGTCGCTTTAATGATAGGCGCAATAAATGCGAAACTACTCCCCAGAAAGACAGGAACCTTTCCACGCGTAACCGCATGAAAGATAAGCGTACCAATACCTGCTGTAAACAGAGCTGTCGAAGGATCGAGCCCTACCAATAACGGCACGAGTACCGTAGCTCCGAAAGCCACAAACAAGAATTGTACCCCCACCACCCCTTTCCTCAAAGGTGTAAGATTATTTGAATCCATAAGTATAATGTAGATTAATCTCTGCAAAATTAGTCTTTTTAGACAATTTAACTCCCTTTTTTCACAAAAATACATCTAAAAAGAGGTTTTATTTGTTGTTAATAATGTGTAACTTCGCACGGTGAGAATTAAAACGACAATTTTATAACTTTATAATATATTGCCTATGATATTTACAGCAGAAAACACCCTACTTATCGGTTCTATCTTACTTTTCGTCAGCATTGTTGTTGGAAAAACCGGATATCGCTTTGGAGTACCTACCTTATTATTGTTCCTCGTAGTAGGAATGTTGTTTGGAAGTGACGGCCTCGGCCTGC
>ENA-ORMR01001021-ORMR01001021.1-human-gut-metagenome-genome-assembly--contig:-NODE-1021-length-23659-cov-4.332401_pt1 | contig 23659 bp, 24 predicted proteins | sample MGYA00242107_ERZ509003 | MGnify/ENA primary metagenome ERZ509003 (study PRJEB26280, sample SAMEA2338699) | human gut metagenome | biome: human gut; feature: human-associated habitat; material: faeces... | reverse complement strand
AACCTGTGACCCTCTGCTTGTAAGGCAGATGCTCTCCCAGCTGAGCTATGCTCCCCACTCGAAAATCGCTTCGGCGAACGACAAGGGTTATTATACAGAATAACCCCTGCCGTGTCAACCATATTTTTTGATTTTTTCAAAAAATTTTCGAAAGGGGAAATGCCTTACTTCCCGCGCGCTTTGAGATCGGCGATCATGGCGCGCAATTCGTCTGCGGTGAAGGTCTGCACCTTGTCGCAGAATTGGCAGGAAAGCTCTGCGCCGCCCTGCTCCTCTACGATCTGCTCAAGATCTTTCGAACCGAGGGAGAGCAGCGCGCGCTCCGTGCGCTCGCGCGAGCAGTAGCAGCGGTATTCGATCGGGTCAACGGAGAGGATCTCCATGTCAAAGTCGGACAGCACCGTTTTGAGCATGGCCGCGGGGTCGGGATTCTCTTTGAGAATGTTCGTCACGCTCGGCGCTGCATAGATGCCGCCTTCAACCTTGGTGATCACGTCCTCACCCGCGCCGGGGAGGAGCTGGATGAGATAGCCGCCCGCGGTGAGCACGCTGCGGTCGCGGTCGATGAGCACACCGAGGCCGCAGGCCGACGGGATCTGCTCGGATTCGACATAGTAGGCAGCCACGTCCTCGGCGATCTCGCCGCCGAGCAGGTCGATCGTGCCGACGTAGGGCTCGCGCATGTTGAGATCCTTGATGACCGTGAGCGTGCCGCTGTGACCGACGGCGGTGCCAACGTCCAGCTTGCCGTCCTCGCGCAGGGCAAGATCGACGGCGGGGTTGTGCACGTAGCCGCGCACGTTGCCCTCAGAGTCGGAAACGGTCAGGATGGCGCCGAGCGGGCCGTCGCCCTTGATCTGCATTGTGACACTCGCGCCGCTGTCCTTGAGGGCGTTGCCCATCATCGAGCAGGCCGCGAGCGCGCGGCCGAGCGCCGCGGTCGCAACGGGGGAGGTGTGGTGAATCTGGCGGGCGCGCTCGGTCAGAGCGCGTGTATAGACCGCGACGGCGTTGACCATGCCGTCTTTCGAGATGGCACGAACCAGACAGTCTTGATAGGCTTCCATATATGGTTCCTCACTTTCTGATACAACTGAAATAAATGCGGCCGTCGCGCTCGTTCGCGCATCGCAGCTTGAGCTCGCCGTGCGTGCGGATGGCCGTGAAACCGGCTTCCTCGAGCCAGGCGCGCAGCTCTGCGACGGAATAGGCGCGCTGGTGGTGCTCTTCAAAGTCGCGCTCCCACGCGCCGTCCGGCCGGAGACGGAAGAGATCGACCTCATAGTCGAGCATTCTGACATGTTTGCGGTAGCGCGTGCGCCAGAGGCAGAAAACGTCTTCGCGCTCGTCGAGCAGCACTTCGCCGTCGAGCGCTTCCATCTTGGAAACGGCGTGCACGTCGAACACGAGCGAGCCGCCGGGGGCGATGGTGTCGTACAGGCGGGCAAAGGTGCGCTGCACGTCGCGCGCTCGCGTCAGGTAATTGATGCTGTCAAGGCAGCAGATGGCGGCGTCGACGGGCTCGAGAAGACTCAGCTGCGGCATCGACTGGCACAAAAGCAGCGGCGGCGGATCGAACGCGGCGAGCTTTTGCTGCGCCTGGGAGAGCATCTCGGGCGAATAGTCGACGCCCGTGACCGCATAGCCGCGGCGGGCGAAGAGCGCGCTCATCGTGCCTGTGCCGCAGGCAAGGTCAAGCAGCGACTTCACGGGGCGCTTGGCACGCAGAAAGAGCTTTTCAACAAAATCGGCGCGCTTTTCGTATGCCACGTCCTCCGTCAGCTCGTCGTAGGATGCGGCCAGCGCTTCGTAGCTTTCCATGTGTCTCTGCCTCCGTTTCCTGCAAGGATTCTTTATAGTTTAGCAGAGTGCGCGGGATTAGTAAAGTGCTGCGCCCGTTTTTTCTTGCGAGCACCGCGCAGGACGCGGCGGCATACACTGATTCAAACGGGGAAGAGGGAGAGAGGGCATGAAGGATCGTCTGGTTTTAACATTGGGGGAAGATCTTACGGAGGAAAAAGAGTGGCAGTGGGAGGGCATTGCCGTTCTCACCGCCCACCTTTTGCTGCCGCAGACGGGCGGGGAGAGCCGCCGGGAAAAACGCTTTGACCGCTACTACCGGGGGCTTGCGCAGACCTTTATTGCCCGCTGCGAGCAGAAGAACTTTTCGCGTGCGGCGGCGTCCTGCCGCGAGGCGATGGCGCGCTCCGCGCCGTGGCAAAAGACAGCGCTCACGCTTACCTACCGCGTGAGCACGCAGACAGAGGAGGCGCTCATTCTTGCCTTTGCGGTGAAGGACGGGGAAGAGGTGCTGCGGCACTGGGAAGAAGGGTGGGAACGCAGCGCGTTCCTGCCGCTTTTCAAAAGCGAAATGTAAAAGGGGGATTCTCTCATGCGAGAGAATCCCCCTTTGAAAACCCAAGAGAACGCAGGAGCAGCGTGCCCTTGACTCTGTACGGCAGAATTACTGCTCCGTGGGCTCAAGCTTTGAGAGCATGTCGATCGCCATGGTGTAGCTCTCGAAGCCGTGGCCGCGGATCTGCGCGATGCAGGCGGGCGCGGTGACGGACAGATGGCGGAACTCTTCGCGCTTCTGAATATCGGACATGTGGACTTCAACAGCGGGAATGCGCACGGCCTTGAGCGCGTCGTGAATGGCGTAGCTGTAATGCGTGTACGCGCCGGGATTGATGACGATGCCGTCGAAGGTCGTGTCGGCGTCCTGAATGGCGTCGATGATCGCGCCCTCGTGGTTGGACTGGAAGCACTCCACGGCAAGGCCGCGGTTCTGGGCATGCTCATAGATGCGCGCGCAGAGGGCGGCATAGTCCTCTTTTCCGTAAATGTCCGGCTCGCGGCGGCCGAGCATGTTCATGTTGGCGCCATTGATGACTAAAATTTTCATGCGGGTATTCCTCCTGTGACAGCTTACGCCTGCTTTGCAGCGTGGGCGCGGTATTCCTCGCTCTTTTCAAGGTAGAGCTTTGCGTTGGCAAGAATGCTCTCGCGCTCTTTTTCCGTCAGCTCGCGCACGACCTTGGCCGGGGAGCCAAGGATCATCGAGCCGTCGGGGGCGTTCATCTTGCCCGTGACGAGCGCGCCGGCGCCGACGATGCAGTCATTTCCGATCACAGCGCCGTCGAGGATCGTTGCGCCCATGCCGACGATGACGCGGTTGCCGATCGTCGCACCGTGGACGATGGCGCTGTGGCCGACGGACACATCGTCGCCGATCGTGACCTTGTTGTGAATGAGGGCAAGATCCTGAATGTTGCAGCGCATGCCGATGCGCACGCTCTGCAATTCGCCGCGGCAGACGCTGTTGTACCAGAACGCCGTGCCCTCGCCCGCAACAACGTCGCCGAGCACCTGCGCGCCCTCCATGATGAGCACCTTGTCGTTGCTCTCAATGCGGTTAAAGTTCATAGCCATAATAGTTCTCCTTATCAAGCGGGTGCGACTTGCGCAGCCCGAAATATCTTTTTTTACAGCGCAAAGTTGCCGTTTACGAACACCGGTACTTCGCGCCCGTCCTTTGTTGTGCCGATGATGGAAAGATCGCTGGTTCCGATCATGAAGTCAACGTGCGTGTTGGAACTGTTCAGCCCCGCGGCCTTGCGCTCTTCCTTGCTCATGGCTTCACCGCCCTCCACGCACTCGGGATACGCTTCGCCGAAGGCGAGATGGCAGGCAGCATTTTCGTCAAAGAGCGTGTTGTAGAAGAGAATTTTCTGGTTGGAGATGGGACTGTCGTAGGGCACGAGCGCGACCTCGCCGAAATACGACGCGCCCTCGTCCTCGGCGATGGCGGCGCGAAGGATGTCCTCGCCCTTCTCGGCGTGCACGTCAACGATCTTGCCGTCCTTGATGACAAAGTGGAAATTTTCAATGATGTTACCGTTGTGGACGAGCGGCATGGCGGAATAGACCACGCCGTCGATGCCCTCTCTGAGCGGGGCAGTGAAGACCTCCTCGGTCGGCATATTGGCAACGAACGGGAAGCCCGCGCGGCAGAGATTGCTGCCGCCGGACCAGACGTGCTTTTCGGGCAGGCGGATGTTGAGGCGCGTGCCGAGGGAGTTTTCGTAGTAGAGCGACTCGAAGTGCAGCTCGTTGAGCTTATCGACGCGGCTTCTCAGCAGCGCCGTGTGCTCGCGCCAGCGCGCGACCGCGTCGCCGTCGCCGCCGATGCGGACGGAGGTGAAGATCGCGTCCCAGAGCTTAGTCATCGCCTCTTCCTCGGAGGCGTCTGGGAAGACCTTCTTCGCCCAGCTCGGAATGGGGACGGAGGCGACGCACCAGGGACATCCGTTAGACATCACAGCGTTTACATAGGGCTGGATGGCCGTTTCGCTGCGGCTCGCGCGCGTCAGGCGGTCGGGGTCTACACCGCGCAGCGCCTCGGGATCACAGGCGGAGATATTGAGGAATGCTGCGCCCTCGTCAGCATAGCCGTTGAGCATTTCTGCCTGCCAGACGGGGAAAACGTCGAACACGGAATCGTCCGCGCGCAGGAAGCGCTCACGGTTCATGTAGTCGTCCGTCCAGCGCATCACGACCTCACGGCAGCCGACGTCGTAGGCGGCGGAGGCGCACAGGCGCGCAAAAAATGCGCACTCGACCGGGCAGCGGATTACGACGGTCTGACCCTTTTGAACGTTCAGACCCACTTCGATGAGCAGCTTTGCGTATTCTCTGAGTTTATTTTCCATGGAAACTCCTCCTGAAAAAAGAAGAGGCGGCTGTGTCTGGCACAGCCGCCTCTTTGAATATCGTACAATGCCATACAACATGCATCATAACACAGTTCATGCGCGATTGAAAAGAGTTTTTCGTATTTTTATCAGATTCCGAGAAGAAGCGAGGCAAAATTAAAGTAGATCATCAGTGAGATCGCGTCCACGACCGTCGTGATGAAGGGCGAGGCCATGACCGCGGGGTCGAAGCCGATCTTCTTGGCGAGCAGCGGCAGCGTGCAGCCGACGACCTTGGCGGCGAACACCGTGACCACGAGCGTCAGGCAGATGACCGCTGCAACGGCAACGGTGATGGGGTTGCCGAAGAGCATCTTGTCGACGAGCATGAGCTTTGCAAAGTTTGCCGCCGCGAGCGTCGCGCCGCAGATGACCGCCACGCGGATCTCCTTCCAGATGACGCGGAAAAGATCGGAAAATTCGATCTCGTCGAGCGAGATACCGCGAATGACCGTAACGCTTGCCTGCGAGCCGCAGTTGCCGCCCGTGTCCATCAGCATGGGAATGTAAGCCGTCAGGATAGCAAAGGCACTCAGCGCATCTTCAAAGCGCGCGATGATCTGACCGGTGAAGGTGGCGGAGACCATTAAGAGCAGCAGCCAGGGAATGCGGGACTTGAAGGTATCCCAGACGCTCGTTTTGAGATAGGGCTTGTCCGTCGGCAGCATGGCCGCCATCTTTTCGATGTCCTCGGTCGTCTCCGCTTCCATGACGTCAATGGCGTCGTCAACGGTGATGATGCCGACGAGGCGGTCTTCCTTGTCAACGACCGGAAGCGCGATGAAGTCGTATTTTGAGAAGGTCTGCGCAACGTCTTCTTTGTCCTCAAGCGTCGTCACGGAGATGACGTGCGTCTCCATGATCTCCTCGATCACATCGTCCTCCTCGGCAAGGAGAATGGTGCGCAGCGAAACGATGCCCTGCAGCTTGCGCGCGGGGTCGACAACGTAACAGACGTTGATGGTCTCTTTGTCCGTACCGGTGCGGCGAATGCGCTTTAAGGCGTCTTCAACGGTCATGTCGCGCTTTAAGTCGACAAACTCCGTCGTCATCAGCGCGCCCGCGCTGTCGTCAGGGTATTTGAGAATTTCGTTGATGCTCTTGCGCGTGTCGGGGTCTGCGTGCTTTAAGATGCGCTTGACGACGTTTGCGGGCATTTCCTCCACGATGTCGACCGCGTCGTCGAGGTACAGCTCATCAAGAACTTCTTTCAGCTCAGTGTTCGAAAAGCCGCGGATCAGCATCTCCTGCGCATCGGGATCGAGTTCGACGAACACCTCCGCCGCGGGCTCTTTGGGAAGGAGCCGGAAGAGGAGTGGAATGCTGTCCTCGTCCAGATCTTCAAAAAGCGAGGCGATATCCGCCGGAGCGAGGTCAGAGAGCAGATCGCGCAGCGCGGTGTATTGTTTTCGCTTGAGCAAATCCTCAATTCTTTCCAGCAGTTCGCCGCGCATTTCTTCAAAGCCGACCATAGCCATCTCCTCCTTTCCGAAGATAGTGCAAAATAAAATAGATCCACGCGGAACGGGGGTAAAAAAATCCCCCATATCCTGCGTCCGGCGACGCGGCTATGGGAGCGATGATGCCGAAACACTGCCCCTTGTGCAGCATTTCCTTACCGTTCAAGCTTTAGCATCACAAGGCAGTGAAACTGCATTAGATGGCACCTTGTTTTCGATGCAACCTGTTCAAACCCTCTCATAGTGTCTCCACTACTCCGCGGCAGCAGTCCGTATCCTTGTGGTAGCCTTACCTACCGGACGATATATGAACTTAACACCCTTATATTATGCACATTTTTCCGCTGTGTCAACCCCTTTTCTGCCTTTATTTCGAGGAAACTTTGCACGCTTTCGCTTTTTCGCTTCCCTTTCGAAAAATGCTGTGTTATACTACAAGGATTGAAGAGAAATTATTTTTTGAGGAGGTGGGCATTGCCCTTGCAGCAGTATCTTGACCGACACCGTTTTTTAAAAGGCGCTTACCTGATGGGAAGACGCTATTTTGACCATCATGTCGGCCGCGACAGTGCGGCGCTTACCTATTATCTCCTCTTTGCACTTTTTCCGCTGCTGATCTTCCTGAGCAACTTAGTCGGCATCATGTCGGTGGACATCAGCGGCTTTTTGCATGAGATCCGCGCGTTCATTCCACAGGAGGCGCTCGACATCATCGAGCAGTACCTCATTTATGTCGGCCGCGATTCAAGCCCGAGGCTGCTGTGGTTCTCGCTGGTGTTTTCCGTTTACTTCCCTTACCGCGCGGCGGGATCGCTGATGGCCTCGGTGCGCCGGGCCTACGGCGAGCATAAGCCGACACAGTTTGTGCGCCATCAGCTCAAGCTCCTGCTCTACACGCTGAGCCTGATCCTGATGATCGTGCTGTCCATCGGCCTTTCGGTCATCGGCGGGCGGGTGCTGAATTTCTGCTCGGAGCATCTGTCCGGCTACATTGCCCTGAGCGATGGATTTATCAGCTTGTGGTCGGGGCTGCGCTTTGCTATCCTCGGCGGGATCGTGTTCTTCCCGACTGCAATGATGTACGGTCTTGCGCAGGAGTCGCGCAAGATGAACCGCATCTGGCCGGGCGCGGTCTTTTCGCTTGTGATGTGGCTCGTGCTGTCGTTCCTCTTTTCGTACTATGTGGAAAAAGTCGCGCGCTATTCCGTCATTTACGGGACGCTCGGCGCGGTGATCGTGTTGTTGTTGTGGCTGTATCTCGCCTCGGTCATGCTCATCATGGGGGCGGAGTTCAACAGCGTTTTGCTGGTGCTGCGCAAGCAGCGCACACCGGAAGAAAATTTAGGAGAATCGCAATTATGAAAATCATCATTGTCGGTATCGGTAAGGTCGGCTATGCCATTGCCGAGCAGATGACAGGCGAGAATCACGATCTGGTCGTCATTGACCGCGACAGCGCCGTGCTCGACCATGTGGACTCCATGCTCGATGTGATGTGCGTGGAGGGCAACGGCGCGAGTGCGAGCGTTCTGCTGGAGGCGGGCGTGCGCGAGGCGGATCTGCTCATCGCTGTTTCGGAAAACGATGAGGTGAACCTCATCTGCTGCCTGATGGCGAAAAAGCTTGGCGCAAAGCACACGGTCGCCCGCGTGCGCAATCCGGAATACTTCCGAGATGCGTCGATCCTGCGCCGCGAGATCGGACTCGATATGATCATCAACCCCGAGCATGCCGCTGCGCAGGAGGTCTCGCGCATTCTGCGCGTGCCGTCGGCGTTCAGCGTGGAGACGTTTGCCCGCGGCCTTGTCGAGCTCATCGGCTTTCAGACCGAGGCAAACGACACCCTGGTCGGCAAGTCCCTCATCGACTTCAACCGCGAGAACCCCAACAGTATCCTCATGTGCGCCGCCAAGCGCGGCGATGAGGTCATCGTGCCGAACGGCTCGTTCGTCCCGCAGGCAGGGGATCGCGTGTATGTCATTGGCACGCCTGCGGAAACGACGCGCGTGCTGCGCTCAATGGGGCGCGCGATGTCACCGATCCGGCGCGTGAGCATTCTCGGCGGCGGGCGCATCTCGCAGTATCTTGCCTGGCTGCTGGCAGACCTCGGCACGCATGTGACCATCGTGGAAAAGGACGAAAACAAGTGTCTTGCCCTTGCAGAAAAGCTGCCGAAGGCGACCATCATTCACGGCGACGGCACAGACCACGACCTGCTCGAATCCGAGGGGATCTTCCACTGCGATGCGTTCATCGCCGTGACCGACCGCGACGAGGAGAATCTCCTTATGGCGCTCACGGCCAAGCGCTACGGCGTGAAGAAGGTCGTGCCCAAGATGTCGCGCATGGGCTATCTCGACATTGTGAATCTCACGGGACTCGACACGGTGATCTCGCCCAAGGCGGTCATCGCAGGGCAGATTTCGAGCTATGTGCGCGGCCTTGCCAACTCGCAGGGCAGCGCCGTGGAGAGCCTGCACTATATCCTCGGCGGCGCGATCGAAGCGGTCGAGTTTACGGCGACGCCCGCCACGCACTTCCTTGACCGGCCGCTGAGCGACCTTGCCTTCCGCAAGGGGCTGCTCGTTGCCGCCATCGTACACGAGGGCAAAATGCAGATCCCGAACGGCCAGTCGCAGATCCGCGCGGGCGACCGTGTGATCGTGATGGCGCAGGAGCTCTTTTTGCAGGATCTCAACGATATTCTCGGCTGAATGACCGGGTCTGACAGCGAGGAATGTTTACTATGAACCAAAGTCTTATCCTCAAGATCGTCGGCGTGATCCTCTGCATCGAGGCGTTGTGCATGGCGCCGTCGCTGCTGCTCTCTGTGGCGTGCGGCGGCGTGGATCAGCGCGCGTTTTTGTATGCGCTGCTCATCTGCGGCGGCGTGGGTGTGCTGCTTTCGCTCATCCGCGCGCGCAACACCCGTTTGCAGACACGCGACGGCTTTGTCTGCGTGGCGCTGTGCTGGATCGTGCTGAGCGTGTTCGGCGCGCTGCCGTACTTTCTCAGCGGCAGCTGCGGATTTGTCGACGCTATTTTTGAAACGGTCTCCGGCCTGACGACGACCGGCGCGTCGATCTTCTCTTCTCCCTCGTCGCTGCCGCGCGGCCTTCAGCTCTGGCGCGCACTCACGCAGTGGATGGGCGGCATGGGTATCCTTGTGCTGATGCTGGCGCTGCTGCCCAAGCTCAGCGAGGGCAGCGTGAACCTGATGAAGGCGGAATCCCCCGGCCCCATCAGCACGAAGCTCCGCCCCCGCACGGGTGAAACGGCGCGCATCCTGTACCGCATCTATATCACGCTCACGGTGGCCGAGGCGCTGCTGCTGCGCATTGCGGGGATGCCGCTGTTCGACGCGCTGACCACAGCACTCACCACGATCTCCACCGGCGGCTTTTCCATCCGTGATGCAAGCGTTGCCTATTATGATTCGTCACTCATCAACTGGATCATCATTTTCTTCATGTTTGCGGCGTCTGTGAACTTTACGCTGTTCTACCTCACCGCAACGCGCCGCTTCCGCGAGGCGGTCCGCAGCGAGGAACTGCGCGTTTACACCTTTGTGGTGCTCGGTTCGTCGGCGCTGATCGCGGCGGATCTTGTCATGCGCACGGGGCGCAGCATCGGTTCGGCGATCGAGCACGCCGCGTTTCAGGTCGTTACGCTCATCTCCACCACCGGCTACTGTACGGAGAATTTTGACCTCTGGCCGCAGTTCTGCCGTTGTATCCTCATTCTGGTGATGTTCTTCGGCGGCTGCGCAGGCTCTACGGCAGGCGGCGTCAAGGTCTCGCGCGTTCTGCTGCTGTGCAAGTCGCTGCGGCGCGATCTGCGGCGCATCATGCACTCGCGTGAGGTGCGCCCCATCACGCTCGACGGGCATCGCGTGACAGAGGAAACGGTTTCGTCCGTTGCGGTATTCTTCTTCACCTATATTGCGATCCTGCTGCTCGGTACGCTGGTGCTGACGCTTGATGAGATCGACTTTACCGCGGCCTTCACCGCCTCGCTCACAGCCATCAGCAATGTGGGTCCCGGCCTTGGCGCGGTGGGGCCGACGTGTAACTTCGGCTTCCTCTCCGGCGTCAGCAAGCTCGTGATGAGCGCCATCATGCTGCTCGGGCGGCTTGAGATCATGCCGCTGCTCGTGCTGCTGATGCCCTCTGTGTGGCGCAGAAAGTAAGAGAACAGAAAAGAACGCGCTTTGCTGTGCAGAGTGCGTTCTTTTTTGCTGCGCGAAAGCAAAAGCAAACATGTGGTTTTGAATGAAAAAACAGAGTTTCGGGCGGATTTTCTCTTCCTTTGCGGTGTTGCACGGTAGAAAAAAGTGTGATAGGATATCATAGAAATAGTATGTTCGGCAGCCACCTCGCTGCCGGATCGATTTTGAGGTATGCGAATGAAGAAAAGCGACAAAACAGCAAAGCCAACCCACCGCCGTGCCGACCCAAACGTCATGGGTCTCCGCGCGGACGTGGTGGAGCAGAATATCACAGAAACGCTGGAAACGAACTATATGCCCTATGCGATGTCTGTCATCGTCTCCCGCGCCATTCCGGAGATCGACGGCTTCAAGCCCTCGCACCGCAAGCTCCTTTACACGATGTATAAGATGGGGCTGCTCACCGGCGCGCGCACAAAGAGTGCGAACATCGTCGGACAGACGATGCGCTTAAACCCCCACGGAGACGCCGCCATCTACGACACGATGGTGCGCCTTTCCAAGGGCTACGGCGCGCTGCTGCACCCGTTTGTCGACTCAAAGGGTAACTTCGGTAAGGTCTACTCGCGCGACATGGCGTGGGCGGCCAGCCGATACACCGAGGCAAAGCTCGCGCCCATCTGCGCGGAGCTTTTCCGCGACATCGACTCCGATACCGTCGATTTTGTCGACAACTACGACAACACAATGAAGGAGCCGGCGCTGCTGCCGACAACGTTCCCCAACATTCTCGTTTCCGCCAACCAGGGCATCGCCGTCGGTATGGCGAGCCAGCTGTGCGGCTTTAACTTAGGCGAGGTCTGCGACACGACGATCGCCTTCCTCAAAAATCCCGAGGTGCGCATCAGCGAGACGCTGCTCGCGCCCGATTTTCCCACCGGCGGCGAGATCCTGTATGATGCGCGCGTCATCGAGGATATCTACAATACCGGCCGCGGCGGCGTGAAGGTGCGCGCCCGCTGGCGATACGACAAAAAGGAAAATCTCATCGAAATTTACGAGATCCCCTACACCACCACGAGCGAGGCCATTATGGATAAGGTCGCCGAGCTCATCAAAGCGGGCAAGGTCAAGGAAATTTCGGATATGCGCGACGAGACCGACCTCTCAGGTCTCAAGCTGACGATCGACTTAAAGCGCGGAGCGGATCCTGACAAGCTCATGCAGAAGCTCTTTAAGTCCACGACGCTTCAGGATACGGCGTCGTGCAACTTCAATGTGCTCATCGGCGGCATGCCGCGCGTGATGGGCGTGCGCGAGCTGCTGGAGGAATGGTGCGCGTGGCGGACGGAGAGCGTCAAGCGGCGCGTGTACTTCGTGCTCAAAAAACGGCAGGACAAGCTTCACCTCTTAAAGGGTCTCAAAAAAATCCTGCTCGACATCGACAAGGCCATCGAGATCATCCGCGAGACGGAGAAGGAAGCGGACGTTGTGCCGAACCTGATGATCGGCTTCGGCATCGACCAGATCCAGGCGGAATATGTCGCCGAGATCAAGCTGCGCAACATCAACCGCGAGTATATCCTAAAGCGCGTGGAGGAGACGGCGTCTCTGGAGTCGGAGATCGAAGACCTTGAGGATACGCTCGCGCGTCCCTCGCGCATCCGCAAGATCATCGTGAGTGAGCTTGAAGAAGTACGTAAGAAGTACGCCGAACCCCGCCGCACCGGTATTCTCTACGACTATGCCGAGGACGCGGACGCGGAGGAGGACGCGATCGAGGATTATCCCGTCACGCTCTTTTTGTCGCAGCAGGGCTACTTCAAAAAGATTACGCCGCAGTCGCTGCGTATGTCCGGCGAGCAGAAGTTCAAGGAGGACGATGCGCTCAGCGTGAGCGTGGAGAGCAGCAATGCCGCCGAGCTGATGTTCTTCACCGACCGCGCGCAGGTCTACAAGACGCGCGCGAGTGACTTTGCAGACGGCAAGGCGAGCCTGCTCGGCGACTACCTGCCCTCGAAGCTCGGCATGGACGAGGGCGAGAGCGTTATGGGCATGGTGCTGCCGGGCGATTACAGCGGCTATATGCTCTTCTTCTTTGAAAACGGCAAGGCCGCCAAGGTGGAGCTTTCCGCCTACAAGACGATGTCGAACCGCCGCCGCCTGACCGGCGCTTACAGCGACAAGAGCCCGCTCAAAGCGCTGCTGCACCTCAGAGAAGACCGCGAGATCGCCGTTTATTCGACTGAGCCGCGCGTACTCATCGTCAATACGGCGCTGCTCGGCGTGAAGACCACACGCACAACGCAGGGGGTCGCGCTTTTGACGCTCAAAAAGAAGTACACGCTCGATGCGGTCCGCTTCCCCGAGGAGACCGGCATCACCGACCTTGCCCGCTATCGCGGACGCAGCATTCCGGCAACGGGTGCACTGCTCAAAACGGAGGACAGCGACGATAAACAGCTGTCGCTGATTTGAAAAAAGACAACAAATGGTTGAGAGAGAAGAGAAGTTATGAAGAAAACAAAAGTTTGTGATCAGGTACGCAGTTATCTCATCATCACGCTGGCCTGCGTGATGTACGCACTGTCCTTTGACTGGTTCTATGCGCCCAACGACTTTACCATCGGCGGTTTTACCGGTATTTCGCAGATCATCAATTTCTTTATCCCGGTGCTGCCGGTCGGTGTGATGATCATTGTGCTCAATGTGCCGCTGTTCGGCGCGGGGCTTAAAAAATTCGGTTTCGCCTTTCTCGTGAAGTCTATCTACACGATGGCGCTCAGCTCGGTGCTCATCGATGTCATCGCCGCCCTCTATGAGTTTTCGCCGATGGATCCGCTGCTTGCCTGCCTCTACGGCGGCGTGACGCTCGGCATTGCCTCGGGCCTTCTGTTCCGCGAGGAGGCGACCACGGGCGGCTCGGAGCTTGGCGCATGGATCCTGCGCACGCGCATTGAGGGATTCTCTATCGGCAATATCTGCCTCGGCATCGACCTGACGATCATCATGATCTACGCCTCGGTGTTCAAGAGCCTGAACAATGCCCTCTACGGTGCGCTCGCGCTTTATATCACGACCAAGGTGCTCGATCTGGTCGTCTACGGCCAGAACACAGCGAAGCTTGCCTATATCATCAGCAACAAGTATGAAGAGATCATGCGCAAGATGATCAAGCTCGACAAGGGCGTGACGCTCCTGCACGGCAAGGGCGGCTACACGGGAGAAGACCGCCCGCTGCTGCTGTGCGCGGTGCATAACAAGGAAGCTGTGATGATCAAGCGCTTTATCAAGGAGCTGGATCCCGATGCCTTCTTCATCGTCTGTGACGCAAGTGAGGTGCTGGGCGAGGGCTTCGGCCAGTATAACCCCAAGGGACTTTAAGAAAAGAGATCAGTTGCTTTTCAGGAGGTACGATCATGGATTTTACAACGGTTCAAAAGAATCTCAAAGAACGCGGCTTTGCTGTGTCGACCTTTGCAACGGCAAAGGAAGCGGCGGACTATCTCAACGCGCAGATCGACCGTTCGAGCGTGTCCTTCGGCGGCAGCATGACGCTTTCGCAGATGGGACTTTTTGAGAGCCTCGGCGCGCACAACACGATGTACAGCCACTGGAACGTGCCGGAGGGAATGAATGCGGAAGAGGTGCTGAGAAACGCTTCGACCTGCGAAAACTATCTCCTCTCGGCAAACGGCCTTGCCGAGACGGGCGAGATCATCAACATCGACGGCACGGGAAACCGCGTGTCCTCGTCGCTCTACGGCCACAAGAAGGTGTGGTTCGTTGTCGGCAGCAACAAGCTCGCGCCGACCTATGACGAGGCGCTCTGGCGCGCCCGCAACATCGCCGCGCCGAAAAACGCGCAGCGCCTCGGCGTGAAAACGCCCTGCGCCGTAAAGGGCGATCGCTGCTACGACTGCAAGAGCCCGCAGCGCATCTGCCGCGGCCTTGTTGTGCTGTGGGAAGCCGTCAAGGGCTGCGAAACGGAAGTCGTGCTCGTCGACGAAGCGCTCGGCTACTGAGAAAAAACAAAATGCGCGAAAGGGGGGCGGCCGCCGTGCGCAAAAAAGGGATACTGCTTTTGCTGACACTCTGCCTGATGCTTTCGGGCTGCGGCGGCAACGTCGTGCTCGAACGCAGCTACAGCGTTTCTGCGCCGCACAGCGAGGTCTACTGGGAAAACGAGGGCGCGGACACCCTGCGCGCCGACAGCTACCAGGATCTTGTCAATGCGCTGCTGCTGCTCCTTGGCGAGCACAGCAAGGAGGGCATCGTGCGTTTTTACAGCGGGGACGATGCTGCGGCCATGGCTGAGCAGGCCTGCAAGGAAGTGCAGGAGGAAACGGCGCTGGGCGCCTATCTTCTTGACTACATCAGCTATACCGACGCGCAGGAGCGCGGCTATTACGAGATGCGCGTGCGCATGGGGTACCGCCGCACGGCGGAGGAGCAGGCGGCCATCGTTACCGCTACCAGTACCGAGGCATTGCCTGACCTTTTGCGCCTGACGGCGAAAGAAGGCGTGGTCAACCGCATCGTCATGCGCTTTACCTATTTCACGGCAGATCGAAGCGGCGTCCGTGACATGGTGAAGCAGGTGCAGGGCGAGATCGAACCCGGCTTCACACAGCCGTGGCAGGTGAACTTCTATCCCGATACCGACGATGCCGGTATCGTAGAGGTCGTGCTGCGGGAGAACTGAACACAACAAGAAAAGAGCCTGAACATTTGTTCAGGCTCTTTTGATCTTATTGGAGGAAGGAGGCGAAAATGCTCAGGAGAGGATCGCGCGGTCGTTGGCAAATTCATCACCGCTTGCCTTGGTGAACTGCTCGAGAAGGTCGGGTACGGTGAGATTTTTCTTTTCCTCGCCCGAAATATCGAGAATGATGCGCCCCTCGTGCAGCATGATGAGACGGTTGCCGTACTGAATGGCGTCGCGCATGTTGTGCGTGATCATCATGGTGGTGAGCTGACCCTCGCGCACGATGCGGTCGGTCAGCTCCATGACCTTGGCGGCGGTTTTGGGGTCGAGCGCGGCGGTGTGCTCGTCGAGCAGCAGGAGCTTGGGGCGCTTGAGCGTTGCCATCAGCAGCGTGAGCGCCTGACGCTGGCCGCCCGAGAGCGTCGATACCTTGGTGGCAAGGCGGGACTCAAGACCGAGACCGAGACCACCCAAAAGCTCGCGGTACTGCTCGCGCTCTTCCTTCGTCACGCCCCAGGAAAGCCCGCGCCGCTGCCCGCGGCGGGCGGCAAGGGCGAGGTTTTCTTCGATCTGCATCGAGGGGGCCGTGCCCATCATCGGATCCTGAAACACGCGGCCAATGAAGGCGGCGCGCTTGTGCTCGGGAAGGTTCGTTACGTCTGCGCCGTCGATCAGCACCTTGCCGGAATCGACGAAAAACGTGCCGGCGGTGGCGTTGAGCATCGTGGACTTGCCTGCGCCGTTGCCGCCGATGACGGTGACGAAGTCGCCGTCGTTGAGCGTGACGCTCAGGCCGCTGAGGGCGGTCTTTGCGTTGATCGTGCCGGGGTTGAAGGTCTTATAGAGTTCCTTGAGTTCAAGCATGTCCGTTGCCTCCGTTCTTTGCGCTTTGGGGCTGCACCTTATGGCGGAACATCTTGCTCTTCCAGTAGGGAATGGCAAGGAAGATCGCCACGATCAGCGCGGTGATGAGCTTTAAGTCATTGGTGTTGAGACCGAGCTGGAGCACGATCTGCAGCACGATATAGTAGATGATCGCTCCGATGGAAACAGCGAAGAGCTTGAGACCGAAGTTCATAAAGACCTTGCCGAAGATGACCTCGCCGATGATGACGGCGGCAAGGCCGATGACGATCGCGCCGCGGCCCATGTTGATGTCGCTTGAGCCCTGATACTGCGCGAGCAGCGCGCCCGAAAGAGCGACAAGACCATTGGAGAGCATCAGGCCCAGCACGATGTTGGAGTTCGTGTTGATGCCCTGTGCGCGCGCCATGTTGGGGTTCGCGCCCGTGGCACGCAGGGAACTGCCCTTCTCCGTGCCGAAGAACCAGTACAGCGCCGCGATGACCGCGACGGTGAAGATCAGCAGCAGCGGCAGCGGATTTTTGAGCGACAGCTCGCGCACATAGCGCTGCGAGAGCAGCAGGGGATACTTATCGACACTCAGCGCCTGGTTTGCCTTGCTGTCCATGATGCGCAGATTGATCGAATACAGCGCAAGCTGCGTGAGAATACCGGCGAGAATGGCCGGGATACCGCAGCGTGTGTGGAAAAGACCGGTGACGAGGCCTGCCAGCATACCGGCGAGCATCGCGCACAGCAGGGCGATCCAGGGATTGAAGCCGCCGCGGATCAGCATGACGCAGACAGCGCCGCCGGTTGCCAGCGAGCCGTCGACGGTCAGATCCGCCACGTCCAGAATGCGGAAGGTGATGTAAACGCCGATGGCCATAATGCCCCAGGCAAGACCCTGCGCGGCTGCGCCGGGCAGCGCGTTCATCAGCGATGAAAGGAAACTCATGGGTTTTCTCCTCCTAATTTTTGTTGCAGACAGGAGCGGAAATTCCCGCTCCTGCCTGCGTGGGGAACGATCAGTCTTCGATGGCGGTGTAGCCGTCGAGCGGCTCAATGCCGAGGGTTTCACACATGGTGGGGTTGTACTTCGGTGTGGCCTCGGTGAACTCGATGGGCATCTCAGAGATGTTGGCCTCACCGGTGAGGATCTTGGCGGCCATCTTGCCGGTGGTCACGCCGAGGTCATAGTAGTTGATGGAGAGCGTTGCCACGCCGCAGCCCTTGCAGATGCCCTCTTCGCCGCAGATGGCGGGCACGCCTGCCGGAACGAGGATATTTGCGATGGCCTCAGTGTTGGAGGCGGCGGTGTTGTCGGTGGGGACATAGACAACATCTGCATAGTCGGCAGCGGACTGCGTGACGGAAGCGACGTCGTTGGTGTCGGTAAAAGCAAATTCCTTCGTTTCAATGCCCTTATCGGAGAGGCACTTGGCGACCTCTTCAATCTGGTAGCGGGAGTTGGGCTCGGCAGAGCAGAACAGCAGTGCGACCTTCTTGGCCTCGGGGAACCACTCACTGATCATGTTTGCCTGCGCCTCAAGGTCGGCGAGGTCGCTTGTACCGGAGATGTTGCCGCCGACCGTGCCGTCAAAGTCATCAATGTCGAGGGCAACGCCGTAAGCGGTGATCGAGGTGCCGAGAATGGGAATATCGCTCGTGGCGGCAGCGGCGGCGGTCAGCGCGCCGGTGGCGTTCGCCATGATGAGGTCGACCTTGTCGGAGACAAAGCCATTGACGATGGTGGAGCAGTTGGCGCTGTCGCCGGAAGCATTCTTGGTCTGGAATTCGACCTCGCCGGGCAGCGCCTCGTTCAGCGCGTCGATGAAGCCCTGCGTGGCGGCGTCGAGCGCCTCGTGCTGTACGAGCTGGCAGATGCCGACAGTGTACTTCGTGCTTTCGCCGTCGGTGCTGCCCTGATTGTCGTCCTGCGCGGCCTTGTCGCCGCAGCCGGTCAGACCCAGGCTCATGCTGAGAACGAGGGAGAGAGAGGCAAAGAGAGAAACGATACGTTTGGTGTTCATGCTTTTTTTCCTCCAATTTTTTATTTGTTGTGAAAATAAGAAAACCCGCTGTACGGACTTGTGGTCCATACGGCGGGTTTTTTAACGCAACTCTGATCGAAGTGACCTTTCAGTGTTGGTGGAAACCGTTCAGTTACGGGCATCACAAATCGCTCTTACTTTTTTCTTGCAATAAAAGTAAGAGTAATAATAGCGATATACGTTGCTGCAAACGGCTTTCATCATCTGCTCAAGATCCTTTCTAAAAGATGCTTGTAATATAGCACACACAAAAGTGCTCGTCAAGGGCATTTTTATCCAAAAAGCGCCAATATCAGACGTGACTTGGGGACGAGAATGTCAAAAGTATGAATTTTCCATTAGGAAATGGCATGGGTGTGCTCGCAAAGCTCATTGATCTTCTGCTGCAAGGACTTGAAGTCCTCGAAGGTCTCCGGGCGGCGGCGCGGGTCGCGCAGCAGCGCCGCGGGGTGGTAGACGGCCATCATCTGAATGCCGCTCTTTTCAAACCACTGCCCGTGTTCGCGCGTGATCTTGAAGTCGGGCTTGATGATGCGCATGGCCGCGATGCGCCCGAGGCAGACGATGATCTTCGGGCGCAGGAGTGCTGCCTGACGGCGGAGATAGCCGATACAGGCCTCCTGCTCCACGCCGAGCGGGTCGCGGTTTTCGGGCGGGCGGCATTTGACGATATTTGCGATGTACACATCATCGCGCTTCAGGCCGATGATCTCGAGCATATCGTCGAGCAGGTGTCCCGCGCGGCCGACAAACGGTTCGCCTTGGGCATCCTCGTTCGCGCCGGGGCCTTCACCGATGAATAAAACCTCGGCATTTTGGCTGCCGACGCCAAAGACAACGTTTGTGCGCGTTTCCCACAGCGAGCATTCGCGGCAATTTTTGCACTCGCGTTCCAGAGCTTCCCAGGTATCAGGCATAATGATGTTCTCCTGTCGATTTTTTGCTATTTTACCATGATTCCCCGCGCATTGCAACGCGCGCAGAGCGCATTTTTCCTGCCGCTGCGACCATACTGAGAAAAAAGACCGCGGAGGAATGCATGGAATTTATCTGGTATTGGTTTGCTTACAGCTTTTTGGGATATTGCCTTGAAAAACTTTTTGCCGCGGCGACGCGGTCAAAGCACCGGCTGCGGCGCTGCTTTGTCTTCCTGCCGCTTTGCCCGGTGTACGGTTTTGCCATGCTTGCGATTTTGCTGCTGGGAGCGGAGGACTTGCCCGGCGCATGGGAGCAGCTTCTGCTCGGGACGCTCGCGTCGACAAGCGTGGAGTACGCGGTGCACTGGGCATACGAAAAGCTGTTTGCCGTGCGCTTCTGGGATTATTCCGCAACAAAATGCGACGTGAACGGGCGCATTTGCCTGCCGTTTTCCCTCTGCTGGGGCGCGCTGACCCTGTTTGCCGTGCGGTATGTGCAGCCGGTTCTTGCGGATTTTGCGGCGCAGCTTTCGGAGGAGGCGGCGCTGCCTGCGGTTTTCTTCACCATGTTCGACGGCGTTTTGTCCGCGCGCGTCCTGCTTCTGACGCACGACATCGACGCGCTGACGCCGCGCACACTCGTAACGATAAGCAGGCGAACCGCCTGACGGTTCGCCTGCTTGACGTTATAAGTGCTTCTTGATCCAGTTCCAGATGTCGTTGTATACCACCGCACGGCAGTCTTCGTTCAGGATTTCGTGCCGCAGCCCCCGGTAGAGTTTGATCTCCACATCGCGCACACCGGCGCGGCGGAAGGCATTGTACGCGCGCTTCACACCCTTGCCCATCTCACCGACGGGGTCGCGGTCGCCGGAGATAAAGAGAATGGGGGTGTTGAGATTCATCGAGTTGATGTTCTTCTGCGCGCTGACAAAGCGGATACCGCCAAGCATTTCATAGAAGAGACCGATGCTCGTCTTCTGCCCGCAGAGGGGGTCGGCGATGTAGGCGTCAACATTGTTGTCGCTCGCGCTCAGCCAGTCGAGCGATGTGCGGTTGGGCGCGAAAGCCTTGTTGTACGCGCCGAAGGCGAGATCCTCCACGCGCGGGGAATGCGCCTTGAAGCCGTGGCGCTTGCCTGCGGCCTTGGCGATGGCGCGCCCGCCTGCAACGACCGCAGGAGACTGGTGTCCCGTGCCCATGATGATGGCGGCGTCTACGGTGCCGGGATAGCGAATGAGGTAGGTGCGCGTCAGGAAAGAGCCCATCGAATGTCCCATGAGGAAATAGGGAACGTCGGGATATTTTTCCTTTGTGCGGCAGCGCAGGGCGTACATATCGTCCACCACGTGCTTCCAGCCATTATAAGGGCCGAAGTAAAGCGTCTCGGCGTCCTTTTCCGCGGAGAGACCGTGGCCGAGGTGATCGTTTGCCACCACGACAAAGCCGTGCTCGGTCATAAATTCGGCGAAGGGGGCGTAGCGCATGCCGTATTCCGCCACGCCGTGCGCGATTTGTAGAACGCCGATGATCTCATGCCCCTCGGGGGTCCACTCCGCTGCGTGAATGCGCGAGGAACCGTCCGACGAGGAAAAGTAAAATTCCCTGCAAATAGCCATGGCGTAAAATCCTCCTGCATGGTATAATCACAATAACTTTATTATCTTAGTATAGCATAAAACCGTGCAAAGGGACAAGGGGGTATCTTCATGCAGCGGTATATTTTGGCGCTCGATCAGGGAACGACCAGCTCACGTGCCATTCTTTTCGGACGCGACGGCAGCGTCGCAGGCTACGCACAGCAGACGTTCCGGCAGCATTATCCGCAGCCGGGCTGGGTTGAGCACGACCCGAACGAGATCTGGGAGAGCGAACGCGCGGTCGCCGCGCAGGCGCTGCGCAAAGCAAGCCTTGGCCGCGAGATCGCGGCCATCGGCATTACGAACCAGCGCGAAACAACGATCCTGTGGGATCGCGCGACCGGTGAACCGATCTATAACGCCATCGTCTGGCAGTGCCGCCGCACGGCGGACATTGCGGATGCGCTGCGCGAAAAGCGCGGTGTGAGCGAGTTGGTGGCAGAGAAAACGGGACTTCAGATCGACGCCTATTTCTCCGCGACGAAGATCAGATGGCTGCTCGACCATGTTCCCGGCGCGCAGGAGCGAGCTGCACGCGGCGAGCTGCTGTTCGGCACGGTGGAAACGTGGCTCATCTGGAAGCTGACGGGCGGCAAGGTGCACGTGACGGACTATTCCAACGCAAGCCGCACGATGCTCTTCAACATCCACACGCTTTCGTGGGACGAAGAGCTCTGCGCACTTTTGGATATTCCGATGGATATTTTGCCGCGTCCGGTGTCGAATTCCGAGGTTTACGGCACGGTGGCAGAGGGGATCGAAGGTCTTGAGGCACTCGCGGGCGTGCCGATCTGCGGCGCAGCGGGCGACCAGCAGGCGGCGCTCTTCGGCCAGGGCTGCTTTACGCGCGGACAGGCCAAAAACACCTACGGCACGGGCTGCTTTACGCTGATGAATATTGGCGATACGCCGGTGCGCTCGCGCGCGGGACTGGTGACGACCGTGGGCTGGAACATCGGCGGCGAAACGACCTACGCGATCGAGGGCAGCGTTTTCAACGCAGGCTCGGCCATTCAGTGGCTGCGCGACGAGCTGAAGATCATCTCGACCTCGCACGAGTGCGATACGCTGGCAGAGAGTGTGAGCGATACGGGCGGGATCTACCTTGTGCCCGCCTTCACCGGCCTTGGCGCGCCGTACTGGGATATGTATGCGCGCGGCTGTGTTGTCGGCATTACACGCGGCACAACGAAAGCGCATTTTGCCCGCGCGGTGCTCGAATCCATCGCCTATCAGGTCACTGACCTGATGACCGCCATGCGGCAGGACGCGGGCTGCGAGATTTCGGGCCTGCGTGTGGACGGCGGCGCAAGCGTCAGCGATCTGATGATGCAGTTTCAGGCAGACCTTCTGCGCATTCCGGTCGACCGCCCCACGATGGTCGAAACGACGGCATTCGGTGCAGCGTCGCTTGCGGGACTGGCCGTGGGCGTGTGGAAGGATCTTGACGAGCTGCGCGCTTTGCGCCGCAGCGAACGTGTTTTCTCTCCCGAGCGCGCGCAGTATGAGTGCGAGGAGCTGTATCGCGGCTGGAAGCGCGCCGTGGGCTGCGCGCAGGGCTGGGTGGAGAAAAAATAGCACATCGTCATAAAAAGTTAATACTTTTATTAAAAATTATCCATTGAAATGCACGGCCCGGTAGCTTATACTTACAGTACCAAGCCAAAGTGAAAGGTTTGAAAGGAGAAGAGAATATGGAATTCTTAGACAACTTCGGTAAGAAGGTTCAGGATGTTGCTTTTATCGCTGCCGAGAAGGCGCAGCAGGTCGCGGCTGTTGCCAGCGAAAAGGCGAGCATCGTTGCGGATAAGGCAAAGACCGAATATGAGATGGCGGCTGAGCGCCGCAGCATGGACAAGAACTACCGCGCCATCGGCGAGTGGTTCGTGGCGGAGCACCAGAGCGACGTCCCCGACGCCGTCAAGGACGTGGTGGCTGCCGTCAACGCCAGCAAGGAGCGTATCGCCCAGCTGGAGGCCAGCAAGCCCCGGAAGGACGAGCCGGCGGTGGACGAGTCTGAGGTGACCTTCAAGGTCTGCCCCGTCTGCGGCGCCGCCAGCGACAGCAAGTTCTGCCCCCACTGCGGCGCGCCCATGGGTGAATAACAGCAAAAAAAGAAAGCCCTTGCGGGCTTTCTTTTTTTATGCTGTTACCTTCGTCCACACCATGGGGAAGGTGATCAGCTCCTGCTCCTGCTCCGTCAGCTGACCGCTGAGCTGCCCGTCATCGTCCGTCCAGCTCATGGTGCCGTCGCTGTTCAGCGTATAGGCCACATAACCGGCGGCGTCCAGCTCATCGGCCGTCTCCGCCATGAACAGCTGACCGTCCACGGCCTTGCACCAGCCGGCGCTCTCTGTGCCCGCGTCGGAGCCCAGCATCAGCGTCAGCAGCTCGCCCATGTCCACGGCGCTGAAAATGGTGGAGATGTACTCCTCCACGGTCATACCCATGGCCTCCAGCGCCGCGTCGTACTCCTCCCGGCTCATGCCCTGCGCCTCGCCGGCGGCGTACACCAGCTCCGCCAGCACCGGCGTCAGCGCCTGATAGTACCCGGTGAGGGATTCGCCTGTGGCGTCCATGTCCACGCCCAGTGTATACGCGCCGTCCTCCGCCACCGTGAAGTCCATGTACACGCAGAATGCAGCCGCGCTGTCCAGATCCTCCAGCTCATAGCTCTCGGCCATCTCCTCGTTGATCACCTGGGTGAGATCCATGGCGTACTGCCATGTGCCCACCAGCTTCTTTGTCTCGTTTTTGCTGCACGCCGTCAGGCTCAGCGCCATGACCAGCGCCAGCAGCGCCGCGATCGTCTTTTTCATCTTGCATCTCCTAAAAAAGTAGTCTGGTTCCGCTCCGACGATTATACAGGATATGCGGCGCATCTGTCAACTTTACAACCGGTGTATTTTTTGATATAGTTTTTTACACAGGCAAGGAAAGGGGCGCGGGTACATGACACTGCTGCAAATGAGCTACATTCTGGAGGTGGATCGCTGCGGCTCCATGAACCGGGCGGCGCAGAACCTGTTTCTGTCCCAGTCCGCGCTGTCCGCCGCCATTGCGGAGGTGGAGCGGGAGCTGGGCGTGACGGTGTTTCTGCGCACCAACCGGGGCG
>ENA-ORMR01001020-ORMR01001020.1-human-gut-metagenome-genome-assembly--contig:-NODE-1020-length-23671-cov-3.257664_pt1 | contig 23671 bp, 26 predicted proteins | sample MGYA00242107_ERZ509003 | MGnify/ENA primary metagenome ERZ509003 (study PRJEB26280, sample SAMEA2338699) | human gut metagenome | biome: human gut; feature: human-associated habitat; material: faeces... | reverse complement strand
TCAAAGAACTGGAAGCAGAGCTTGGCAAACAGCTTTTTATCCGCGGGAACCGCAAAATAACTCTGACGGAAGATGGTATGATCCTGCGCAAAAGAGCAGAAGAAATCGTTGCCCTAATGGAAAAAACCAAAGCTGAAATCAATGCCTCCGCTGAAAACATTACAGGTGATATTTATATTGGAGAATGGGATATTAAAAAAGTAAGCAAAAAGAGTTTAAGAAATTATATAGGAGTTGTTTTACAAGATACATATTTATTTACAGATACAGTTAAAAATAATATAAATATAAATCAAAATAAAATAAGTGACAAGCAAATTATAAATGTATGTAAAATGGCAGAATTATACGATGATATAAAAAAATTTGATAATAATATTAATTACTTAATAGGAAAAGGTGGAAACAATGTATCTGGAGGACAAAAACAAAGAATTGCAATTGCAAGAACGATTCTTTTAGATAATAAATTTATTATATTTGATGATTCACTTTCTAAGTTAGACAGTAAAACAAAAGTAAAAATATTAAATAATATTATCAAAATGCAAAAGGGAACTATAATTATTTCACATGATATAGAAGTTGTACAAAAATGTGACAAAGTTTTATTTATAAATAATAAAAGTGTAAAAGTTAGTACACATGAAGATTTATTAGAAAACGATGAACAATACAGACAAATTATAGAAATAAATCAAAACAAAATATTTGAAGATGAGGATTAGTCAAATGTTAGAAGAAATAAAAAATCAATATAAAAAAGAAACTATAAAAATAGCAATAGGCTGGATAATAACTAGTATAATGGTTGTATTATTTATAGCTTTTACTATTGTAATGATAGAATATGCAATTCCAAGTAAAGATATAAACTTAATCATAAAATTAGGAGTTACATATTTTGGAGTAAATATATTAAGAGCAATTGCTACTTTTTTTGAAGATTTAAATCATGAAGCTTTTGATGTAAAAGTGCAGGCCGATTATAGAGAAAAAATATTTATAAAATTACAAAAAATGAATCAGAGTGAAATTGACAAAATAAGAGTTGGTGAAATCTTAGAAAATATGCTTAATGACACAAAAGAGTTTTCTAGATTTTATGGTACTGGAATATGCAGGTCATATTATGGAGGAATTATTAGACTACTTGGAACATTAATGGTTTTAGCATATTTAAATATTCCAATTGCTACAATTACATTTATTATTTATCTGTTTGGATTTTTCATAACATACATATTTAATAAAAAATCAATCAAATATACAAAAGCAAAAAGAATGATAAATGCAAAAATATTAAACTGGTCAAATGAACAAGTGCAAGGTTATCAAACAATAAAATCTCTAGAAATAGAAAAAGAGAGAATGAAAGAAATAAAATCTTTATTAACAATATATGAAGAGTCAGTAAATAAATTAGAAAAAAATATTAGGTTTTATACATGTATATATGATTTTATTGTATCATTTGTAGGAGTAACTAATATTTTATTAGGAAGTATTAGTGTAGAAAACGGAATTATATCATATGGGGCATTAGTTATACTTTCAAGGTATATTTCGTCTCCAGAAACATATGCTAGATGGTTTATAGATGGATTTCAAATTAGGAACATTGGAAAAATTGCATATGGCAAAATAACAAATATTTTGCAAAAAACAGAAGAAGAGATTAATTATGGAGTAGAGTTGACAAAAATAGATAAAGTAGATAAAATAGAATTTATAAATGTTAAATTTGGTTATAATGAAAATGAAAACACCTTAAATGATATAAGTTTTATTGCAAATAAAGACGAAAAAATTGCTTTGGTTGGAAGAACAGGAAGCGGAAAAACAAGTCTTGTAAATGTAATTTGTAAATTTTATGACATACAAAGTGGACAAATAAAGATAAATGATAAAGATTATAATGAATATAATATAAAAAGCTTAAGAAATAAAATCGGATACATCATGCAAAAAGTAGTTATATTTAATGGAACCATATTTGATAATATTAATTATGCAAATAAAGATATATCAAAAGAAGAGATGATTGATATATGTAAAAAATTAAACTTGCATGATAAAATTATGTCTTTAAAAGATGAATATGAAACCAAAATTGATGAAGATACAGATTTATTCTCTGCAGGAGAAAAGCAATTAATAAATTTTGCAAGAGTAATGGTAGAAAATCCAGAAATTATTATATTAGATGAAGCTACTGCTAGCTTAAGCTATAAATCAGAAATGCTAGTGAGACAAGCAATAGAAGAAATTACAAAAGGAAAAATTAGTTTCATAATAGCACATAGATTATCAACTATCAAAAATTGTGATAAAATATTTTTAATGGATAATGGAGAAATCATAGAGCAAGGAAATCATAACGAATTAATAGAAAAACAAGGTAAGTATTTTGAATTAGTGTTCAGTGGAGATGAGGAAAAATGAACACTTACAAATAATAATAGATTTTATACTTAGGAGAAAAGAATGGGAATTATAGAAGTAAAAAAATTAGTTAAAGAATATAAAGTAATACAAAAAGAAAAGGGTCTGTTAGGCTATTTTAAAAACTTAATTCATCCAAAATACAAAAAATTTACAGCGGTAAATAATATAAATATTCATATTGAAGAAGGAGAACTTGTAGGTTATATAGGCGAAAATGGAGCAGGAAAAAGTACAACAATTAAAATGTTAACAGGGTTATTAACTCCAACATCAGGTGAGGTAATAGTAAATGGTTTGGTTCCAAGTGAAAAAAGAATAGAAAATAATAAAAACATAGGAGCAGTTTTCGGACAGAAAACTCAACTTTGGTGGGACCTACCAGTTATAGAATCTTTTAGGCTAATTAAAAAAATGTATAAAATTCCAGAAAATGAATACAGAAAAAACTTAAAGAGATTTACAGAAATATTGGAACTAGAAGATTTATTAGAAAAACAAGTTAAAAACTTAAGTTTAGGACAAAAAATGAGATGCGAGATAGCAGCAACATTTATGCACAATCCTAAAATAGTTTACTTAGATGAGCCAACAATAGGTTTAGATGTTTTAGTAAAAGAAAATATTAGAAAATTTATAAAAGATGTAAATAAAGAAAAAAATACTACAGTTATTCTTACAACACATGATTTAAAAGATATAGAAGATGTGTGTAATAGAATTATTCTTTTAGATAAAGGTCAAATTATTTATGATGGTGGAAAACAAGAATTTAAAGATATTTATGGAAATTATGTAATAGCTGAATTTATTATAAAAGAAAAGAAACAAAGTATTAAAGAAAGTATGAATTTAGATATAATACACATATTAGAAGAAACAGAAAAAAGCTTGAAAATAAAATTTAAACATGATGAAACAACAATAATGAAAGTAATGGATGAAATATCTAAATATTGTATAATTGAAGATATACATATGAAAGAACCAGAATTAGAAGATATATTAAAAGACATATATAAAGGAGTACATACAAATGATAAAAAGTATGATAGCACTAGCGAAAATGCAATTTAGTCAGTACAATATATATAAATCAAATTTTTATTTATTTACTCTAAATAGAATTGTTGAAGTAATAGTATATATATTTGTATGGCAAGCAATATATAATCAAACAGGAGAGTTAGCAGGTGGATTTTCCATAAATCAAATGATTACTTATTATATTTTATCAGTAACTATTAGTCCACTTGTACATTGGGGAATAAATGAAGATATAGCATATTCTATAAGAAATGGACAAATTAATAAAGAATTGTTAAATCCAATTAGTTATTTTAAATATTATTTTGGTATAAATTTAGGAGAGATGGGATTTGCATTAGTAGTTGGATTTGCAACTTTTATAATATGTAGCATATTCTGGAATGTAGTATTTCCATCAAGTTTAGGAAGTTTTATGATGTTTATAGTAGTAATATTACTTGGAATACCAATAACATTTTTCTTACAAATGATAGTTGGAATAACAGGTTTTTATACTAATTCAATTTGGGGAATGAAAATACTAAGAAAAGCAGTTATTTCTATATTTGCAGGTATGATAGCTCCAATTACATTATTTCCTAATTGGTTTCAGAAATTAGCTAATATATTACCATTTAAAGAATTAATATATACACCAATAAATATATGGTTAGGACAAGTGCCAATAAATGATATATATTTTATAATAATTAAGCAAGTAATATGGGCAATTATTTTATATAGTATAGCAAAGATATTTTTTAATCATGCTGTTAAAAAGGTAACAATAAACGGAGGATAAAATGACAAGAGTATTATATAATATAAAATTATATTTTTCATTTCTATTAGCATCATTAAAAGAAATACTTATTTATAGAGTAGATTGTATAGTTGGAGTAGTATCACAAATTATTAGCCAATTAGTTGAAATTATATTTATATGGATAGCGTTTCAAAATACAGAGAATCTAGCTGGATGGAATTTTAAACAAGTTTTTTTATTATATGGAATTACATTAATTGCAATAGGAATCGCAGATTTTTGTTTTGATGAATTATATGATTTAGGACCTAAATATATAAAACAAGGTGAATTCGATAAAATCATGTTAAGACCAGTACATCCATTATTATCAATAATAGGGAGTTCTAGAGCTTTTACAACAATAGGATATTTAGGATTGGGATTTACAATTACTATTAGTATGTTTATAGAACTTAATATACCTATAACAATATTTTTAATATTAAAAATATTATTCTTTAGCATAATAGGAGCTTTAATAATAGGAGCAATTAATACAATTTGCAGTATTACATCCTTTTGGACATATAGATCAAATGAATTTATATGGTCATTTTTCAAGATGTATACATTTGCTCAATATCCAATAGACATATATAACAAATTTATTAAAATATTAATTACAGTAATTTTGCCATTTGCATTTGTGTCATATTATCCTACTATGGATTATTTAGGAATAAATACATATATGACATATTTATCTCCAATTATAGCGATTATTTTATGGATTGTTGCAGTTAAACTATGGAATTTTGCTCTGAAGAAGTATAGGAGTACAGGGAACTAACATTATAAGTTAAAAATAGTTAATCATATTGTAACATAAGAAACGTAGAAAAATCGTTGACATAATGTTTAACATGATATATAATAAAGAAATCAGAGGATTCTGAAATAATAAAGCGAGGTAAAAAAGATGACAAAGGAACAAATGATCCTAAAGATTGAGGAGTTGGAAAGACGCATTCGGACACTGGAAGAAAAGGTTTTAACGAAGCCAATGGACACAATTCCAACAAGCGACGATGTAAGTAGGACTGATGCTAAAACTATGTCTTGTGAAATGGAAACGGCGGTAATTAACAATCTTCATAAGTTGGGTATACCAGCCAATTTTGATGGGTATAGATACCTGAAAACAACTATAAGGCTCTTGACTGAAGGTAAGATTACAAGCGATTTTTGCGTTACTAAGGAACTCTATCCTGAGGTTGCAAAATTGCACAAAAAAACTCCACAACAAGTAGAACGTGCAATCAGACATGCTATCGAGGTTGGATATGACAGAGGTGACTTAGAAGCTTGGGAAACCATTTTTGGTTGTTATTCAGTATCATACCAGAAGGGAAAACCAACAAATTTCGAATTCATTGCAACTTTTGTAGAATACATATTTGTAATGAAAAAAAGTTTTACCTAAGTAGAAGGCGTTACCGATTAATTAATTGGTAACGCCTGATTCTATTTTTAAAATACATAACTTACTACTTCACAATTATTTAAAACTAGACTTAATAAATTATCTTCAGTAGGAATTCCGTTAAAATAACAATTCACTGGAATACTAACTCCTCCATGAGTTACTAATAACACATTTATATTCCTGTATTCAGATTTTATTTCATCTAATCTGGAATATATTCGACTAAAAAAGTCTTTTATATTTTCTGCTTTTTGATATTTAAAATTTTTGTAATAACTCCAAAAACCTTCAAAATCAAAGTTTTCTTGTTCTGTACCTTCAAATTCACCAAAGTCTCTTTCAGAAATTTTTTCATCATATATAATTGGTATGTTCCTATTAGAATTTATAATTTCGGCAGTTTCTTTAGTTCTTTTTAATGGTGAACAGATTATTAGGTCTATCTTTTGTGATTCTAATTTTTGCTTTGTTTGTAAAGCCTGATTAATTCCTTTAGCATTTAAAGAAATATCAGCTTTTCCTTGTACTTTGTGTAAAACGTTCCAATCAGTTTGTCCATGTCTTGTAATAAATAACATTATAATACAACTCCTTAAATTTTTTATATAAATTTACTTTATTACTGTAATGAAAAAGCAAAATTTTAATTTACATCAAATAATGTCAAAGAACCAGGAGTGGCAATACACCACTCCAAGTGATTCTTCTTTAAACACACTTATCTAAAAAGTGTAGTATATTCCTTAAGGTTAATAGTAAAGTGTGCAAGATTATTGCTAACTGGTTTAATACCAAGCAGCCTAGCAAGTGTGCGCATAAAGCCATTATGTGTTACAACGAGAATTTTTTCTTCACCTGTATATTTTTCCGCCGTAGAGGCTAAAAAACTCAAAGCTCGTTTTTCGACACTTTCGTTACTTTCTGCTTTTTCTGGAGCATAGATACCTTTTCTGAATTTTGCCCTTAAGTTATAAAAGTCAATACCAAAATTGTACCCAGAAGTGGCAAAATTGCATGGTAAAACTTCACAACAAGTTGAACGTGCAATTAGACATGCTATCGAGGTTGCATATGACAGAGGTGATTTGAAGTTCTGGGAAGCTCTTTTTGGATATTCAGCATCGTACAAGAAGGGTAAGCCAACAAATTCAGAGTTCATCGCAACTATTGTGGAGCACATAAACAATTTTACCTAATACTACTTTTAACTCTTCAAACACAATAATTATTAAGGTTAATAGTAAAGTGTGCAAGATTATTATTGCTAACTTGTTTAATGCCAAGCAACCTAGCAAGAGTGCGCATAAAACCATTATGTGTTACAACAAGAATTCTTTCTTCACCTGTATATTTTTCTGCCATAGAGCCTAAAAAACTCAGAGCTCGGGTTTCGACACTTGCGTTATTTTCTGCCTTTTCTGGAGTATAAATACCTTTTCTGAAATTAGTCCTTAAGTCCTGATCTACAGAAGTTTTAGGAACACCTTCCCAAACACCAAGGCATATTTCAATAATTCTGTAATCGACTTTAAAGTCTACATTTGGAAAGATTGCATGTAGTGTCTGATGAGTTCTTTTTAGTGGTGAACAGTAATAGGCGTCAAATTCAGGAAATTCATTCCTTAAATTTTTAGCAAGTTCTGAACCTTTTTCTGAAATGTTACAATCAGAAAGCCCACAAAAGAGCCCATTTCTGTTAAACTCAGTTTCTGCATGACGTAAAAATGTAAGTGTTGCCATAAAATTTCATCCTTTCATATAGCTTGTTATAGCTTCTTAGAATACTTCAAATCCTCTTGCTGAAATAGAAGCAAGTTGCTTGAGCTCTGCCACTATCTTAGCGGGATTCTGTGCGAGTGTTTTTTTTACACATGTTTCAAGAGGTGTCTTTTCAGCTCTATTAAAAGCATCTGTTCCAATTGAAAGACTGACATTAGAATAAAGAACCTTTTGGCCAATACATATTCCTCTGTCAGATGTGTAGTGAATGTCTCCATCATAGATTTCGACACCAAAGCCATGAGGAAAATACTTTGTAGTCTCAAGGGGCTTTACTAGATAAATGTTTTTACCAGGAGCTGTAAGTAAAGGGACAATTCCATCTGTTTCCCACTGTACTCCAATGCAAACTGTGTTTCTATCAGGCATCCCATAATGTTGAACATTAAGAATTTCCTTATCAGATATGCCTTCAAGAACAGATTCACAAAAATCAGAATTTCTCTTCTGATTAAATGGTAGTAAGTTTTCAGCGATTGCATAAAACTTTTCAGCACAAGAACCTGTAATGTAGTGTAAGCTTCTTTTTGAGTCGGTTGGAAGTACAACTTTTTTTATTTTGTCTTCATACCAAACCCCTTTATAAGGATAAAGCTCGCTTCGATATTTATTAGCGCTTGCATGTACAACAAGATACTGACCTTCTTCTAAATAGCCATCACCATTAGAGTACATTAATGAGACAAAATGATTGCCTCTATTAAAGTTATTCCATGTATAAGGCTTAGGACTTTTCTCCATTGCAGAGAAGACTCTTGTCTTAAAATCTTGTACTGAAATTTCGCATCGGAGTTTAAAAATTACAACTCCACACACATTTACAGTTGTGCCAACAGGTACAAATGGTTCTTTTGTGTCAGTTACTTTAGTTACTGTACCAGTAAAATGACCATCAAGCATTCTTGTAACATTGTGAGCAGGACAAGCATCTGTCATAACTGTAATTTCTACATTATCAGAGCCTGATGCAATCCGAAGTAGCTCTTCAGTTCCTTTCAAAGCTTCAAGTATCATAACTTGAGTTTTGTCATTCAAAGAAAGGTTTGTAATCATTAGTAGATATCTCCTTTTAATAAAATAAGATTTTTATAATGAAATATACAAAATATTTCACTATGGATTGTAAAAAATGAATTTACATAATTAAATTATAAAAAGTATGAAGACTAATATCAAAACCCAAAAAATATCAAATTGATAATTTTTTTATCAATTTGGAAAAATAATAAATTGATTTAAAATATAAAGAATAGTATAATTTAATATAAAGAAGAATATGATGAAAAGAATTTTGTAAGTAAAATATCAGAGTATTATGTAGAATTATCTAAGAACATTGGAGAATGTTATAATGATTTAGATAAACTAAAGATATTAGATGACATAGATGAATGGAATATAGTATTACAAGTATTAGATTACTTAGAAAGTTCTAAAAAGTATAAAGAATATATAAGTATAGTAAGAGAGTTAAAATATTATATTTATGTACGTGGTATGTGGAAATTAGGTGATGAATCTTTACATTTAAAAAGAAGCTTATTAGCAAAAGAAATAAATAATAAAACAGAGGAACTAGAAGGATTATGTGATTATATAAACATATGTTCAAAATCTAAAAATAAGCAAGAAGCAGAAAAATATCTAGAAGTAGCTAAAAAAATTGTAGATGAAAATTATGATAATATAGATAAAAGAGTTATTTGCTTATATTTTCATGTACAAGCATTATATCTAAATAATTGTTTAGGGGATTATAAAAAGGCCTATGATATATGGGTAAATAACAGAGAAAAATATTTTGACTATGTAAATGAATATAGGAAGTTAGTTAATAGACTATGGGAAGATAGATGTTACTTAAAAATTGAAAAGAATATAGATAAGGTATGTGATAGATTAATAGAAAGCCTAAATAATGTCAAAGAGAAAAATTTTACTAGATGTATTGTTGATTATGAATTATTAATAGCGAGTAAAAAGGTTGAAAAATTTGAAAAAACAAAGGATATAAATTGCTTGAATGATGCTAAAATATGGCTAAAAGAGGCAAAAGAAATTTTAGAATCTAATAGTAAGGATATTAGAAATGAAGCTTTTTATTATAAATTACAAGCAATAATAAGCAAATATGAAGATAACCAAGAAGAAAAGAATAAATTTGTAGAAAAGGCGATAGAATTGTATAAGTTAATGAATTGTAAACAAGATATTATATTTTTAGAATATATATAGAATGTTAATATAAAAAAACAAAAGAGATGCCATTTGAAGTGAACCCCATTTAGTTCACAAAAATAAAAGAGACATGATAAAATAACATTATTTAGGAAAAAAACTTGATTTTTATATGAGTAATAATTATAGATATATATTCTTGCAAATGATAAAGGTTAGTATTATAATTATAAAAATAATAAGATAGTTATATAAAAGATAGGAGAAAGTAAGATGGGAGGAATTAGTGTATTATTAATGATGCTAATAATGTTGGTTTTGGTGATAGCATTTATAATGGTAGGTATTATGGCTGTAGTTATGTTTGTAGCAGCTACTATATTAACGATAGTGTTTGTAGTAAAAAAAGAAGAAAGAAAAGCAAGTGGCAAACAATTAGGGGCAAAAGTAGCAATACCAGTAACTTTATATTTAGTTAGTATACCAATATTAATTTTTATGGTAAGTATTATATTTTCATGTATTTTAACAAATAATAAAAGTGATAATACAAAGTATTATGATAGATATAATCAGAATAACAGTATATATCATGATTATGATGATGTAGATTACATTTATGATACAATTTGTCCATAAACAATAATATTTTCGTGAATTTCATGTGAATTGTAATAATACCATCTTGAAAATTTATATATAAGGTGGTATTATTTATTTTGATTTTAAATAAGAAGGAGAAAAAGTAAATGTTAAAACTTAAAAATATAACAAAAGAGTATCAATCAGGAGATACTAAAGTTATGGCATTAAAAGGAATAGATATTGAATTTAGAGATAGTGAATTTGTATCTATTTTAGGTCAAAGTGGATGTGGTAAAACCACTCTTTTAAATATTATAGGAGGACTAGATAGATATACTAGTGGAGATTTAATTATAAATCGGAAAATCTACAAAACAATTTAAAGATAAGGATTGGGATGCATATCGTAATTATTCTGTTGGGTTTGTATTTCAAAATTATAATCTAATACCACATCAAACAGTACTTTCTAATGTAGAACTTGCACTTACTCTATCTGGTGTTTCAAAAGAGGAAAGAAGAAAAAGAGCGATAAAAGCATTAGAAGATGTAGGACTAAAAGAGCAAATACATAAAAAACCAAACCAAATGTCTGGAGGACAAATGCAAAGAGTTGCAATAGCAAGAGCCTTAGTAAATGATCCAGATATTATTTTAGCAGATGAACCTACACGGTGCCTTAGATACAACTACAAGTGTACAAATAATGGAAATATTAAAAAATATTTCAAAAGATAAATTAATAATAATGGTAACACACAATCCAGAACTTGCAGAAAAATATTCATCTAGAGTAATTAGAGTATTAGATGGAAAAGTAACTTCTGATTCAAATCCATATAAAAGAGATGAAGAAAAAGAAAAGAATAAAAAAGCTAAAACAGGTAAAACATCTATGAACTTTTTTACTGCATTATCTCTTAGTTTAAATAATTTAATGACTAAAAAAGGAAGAACTATTTTAACATCATTTGCAGGAAGTATAGGAATTATAGGTATAGCCCTTATTTTATCATTATCAAATGGAGTTCAAAACTATATTAATAAAGTACAAGAAGATACACTTTCATCATATCCAATTACAATAGAAGAATCTACAATAGATATGGCAAGTATGTTAGAAGTAATGATGGATGAAGGTACAGATAATAAAAATCATGAAGATGGAAAAATATATTCTAAAGATGTAATGAATGAGATGATAAGTACTTTATCTAACAAAATACAAACAAATAATTTAGAAGAATTTAAAAAGTATATAGAAGAAGAAGGAAATGAAATCAAGAAAAATTCAAGTGCAATTCAATATACATATGATTTAGATATAAATTTATATAAAGAAGATACTACAAATGGAATAGTTAAAGTAAATCCAAGTACTGTAATGAATAGTATGGGAATGGGAAATATGATAGAAGAGCAAAATTCATCACCAATGGCAAGTTCTTCTATGATGGTATCTCAAACTGATGTATGGGAAGAAATGTTAGATAATGAAGATTTATTAAAATCACAATATGATATTGTAGCAGGAAATTGGCCAAAATCATATAATGAAGTTGCTTTAGTAGTAGATAAAGATAATCAAATAAGTGATTATACATTATATTCTTTAGGACTAAAAGACCAAAAAGAACTTGAAAAAAAATGGAATGCAGTAAAAAGAGGAGATAAAGTAGAAGCAGATGAGCAAACTGTTTACACATATGAAGACCTATTAAATCTTTCATTTAAATTAATATTAAACACAGATTATTATGAAAAAACAAATAATATGTGGGTAGATAAAAGTGAAGATGAAGAATATATGAAAAAGAAGATTGAAAATGCAGAAAACATAAAAATATCTTGTATAATAAAACCAAACGAAGAAAGTGTTGCTACATCTGTAAGTGGTGCTATAGGATATACAAAAGAGTTAAAAGAGTATGTAATTAATAAAATTAATGAACAAGAAATTGTAAAAGAGCAAAAACAAAAACCAGAAGTAAATATATTTACAGGAATAAATTTTCCTAAAGAAGATGAAAATACCAAATTTGATTATTCAAATTTAACACAAGAACAAAAAGCATATATGAGCAGTTTATCAAGTGAAGAAATGGCAAAATTAATGCAGTCTTTTACTAAAAATCAAAAAGCTACATATGAAGATAATTTAGAGACTTTAGGTGTAGTTAATTTAGAAAAACCATCAGGTATTAATATTTATGGAATAAATTTTGATGCAAAAGAAGTAATTGCAGATGAGATTGAAAAATACAATCAAAAACAAAGAGATGAAGGAAAGGAATCTAATGTAATTAATTATACAGATATGGTTGGTATGATGATGAAATCTGTAAGTGTAATTGTTAATATGATTAGTTATGTATTAATTGCATTTGTAGCAATATCACTAATTGTATCATCAATTATGATTGGTATTATTACATACATTTCTGTTTTAGAAAGAACTAAAGAAATTGGTATATTAAGAGCAATAGGAGCTTCTAAAAAAGATATATCTAGAGTATTTAATGCAGAAACATTTATAATAGGCTTAGCTTCAGGACTTTTAGGAATTGGAATTACAGCTTTCTTAACGATTCCAGTAAATGCTATTATAAAAGCGGTTGCAAATGTATCTGGAATAGCTAGTCTTCCAATAGGTGGTGCAGTTATATTAGTAATAATTAGTATGATTCTTACAATTATTGCAGGTTTAATACCATCAAAAATGGCAAGCAAAAAAGACCCAGTAGAAGCATTAAGAACAGAATAGTGTTCTTTTTGAAAGGGTCACAAAATAAAACATTTTAGAGGTATATTTCTAGAATTAAATATATGGCTGAAATGATTTGCGACAAGATTGTGGCTGGAATAACCTATAACAAAAACAAATGGACCAATTTCATTTAAGAAGATAATATGAAAAATGGTCCATTTATTTTTTGTAATTTTAGAATTTGTTTTAATTTTTAACTTGCGAAAAAAGTTATAATAGACTAAATATACAAGCTGATAGTTTTTTTTTGAAAATTACAATATTATCAAAGAAATCTTGCTTGTAATTATACTGTAGAATTTAAGTTAATAAAATGTAAAAAAAGAATAGAAGACATAAAGTATAAAAACAATAGAAAAATTGCAATTAAAATTTACTAATATTAATTTGTATCATTTTACTGTTTATAAACATAAGATATATAAGTGTTTATAAATCTTAAATATAGAGGTGATTTGATGCTAAAAATGTTAACGGAACTATATGAAGATGCAAAAAATATTAAAGAAAAAGACCCAGCAGCAAGAAATATATTAGAAATAATTATTTTATATCCTGGATTTCATATTCTAGTTTTTTATAGAATTGCACATTTTTTTTATAAACATAAACTTTTTTTTATAGCAAGACTTATATCTCAATTTGCAAGATTTTTTACAGGAATAGAAATACATCCTGGAGCCATAATAGGAAGAAGATTGTTTATAGACCATGGAATGGGAATTGTAATTGGAGAAACTGCAACTATAGGGAATGATTGTACAATTTATCATCAAGTAACTCTAGGAGGAACAGGAAAAGATAAATATAAAAGACACCCAGATATTGGAAATAATGTAATGATTGGTGCAGGTTCTAAAATACTGCGGACCTATAAGAATAGGAAATAATGTAAAAGTGGGGGCAGGCTCAGTTGTTTTAAAATCTACAGAAAATAATGTAACAATTGTAGGTGTTCCAAAGAGTAGAATAATAAAAAAATAAATACCGAAGTATTTATTCAAAAATATCATGAGAATTATTAAAATTTTTTTTAGGATAAATGCTCAAATTATTATTACTATCACAGGTAGCTAAAAATATATCATCTACACTATTAAAACCTTGTGAAACTAATTCTTTTTGAAGCCATAGTTCATCATTACCAGTATATCCTAAATTTTCTTTTAAAATTTGACCATCTAAAACAATATTAGTAACAAGTTTTTCTTGTTCTGGGTTTATATTTAAATCAGAAGGGACTACAGGTCGTGTTATAGATTTTGGAAGAAAACTTATTTTTCCGATTAGATTCCAAAATTGCAGTTTGTATATCACTTAAATTAAAATATCCGATTAATTCTACATTGCATTAAAAACTCATTTAAATCAAGTTTTGCTTTCTTTAAATTATCACGATAAATTTCTCCATTATCTAATAAAATTAGGGAATCTCCAGAAGATATTCTACGAAATTTAAGAGATTTATAAGATAGTATAGATATAATAATAGAAACAACTGCATATATAGCCATAGCTACAAGTGGTTGCATAAAATCATTTTCTAGAGCTGTAGCCATTTCTGCAGCTATAGAACCAATTGTAATTCCAATAATATAGTCAAACATGCTAAGCTGAGACATTTCTTTATTTCCCATTAATTTAGTTAATATAAAAAGAAAAATTACAGAGCCAAGAGATAAAGCTACTATTTTAAGTAAATCCATAATATACCTCCAATATTAATAGTGTGTACATATAATAGAATTTTAAACAAGATTATAAAAAAAGATTTGGTTGAATAATTAAGAAAAGAAAAACAAGATTTATATAATTAAAAGTATAGAGTAGAAAAATTAACTAAAGAAGAAATAGTGAAAGTTTTAAAATAAACATAAACAACACTTAATTTCCTAGTTGAGGAAATTAAGTGTTGTTTAAATTAACGCTTTATAAGAATTACTTGAACCAATGCTGGAACTTAGGCTTTAAGCTATTAGGAAGAGAATCGTACTTTCCTTTAAGTCTTCGTGTATAGTCTGATACAAAGAATGCAATATCTATACTTGAAACGTTTTTTAGCTTGGCAAAGTTTTCTATAGCATAAAGATAAGCTTTATAAAAATCCTCTGCACGACTTAACTCAGCCTTAATACTGCGTATGTTTGTGAGACTTGTAGAATTATTACAAGTGTAGTTATATCCTACATAATCAATAGTAACTACTTTATTAGAAGATGCAATTAAAATGGGTATAAGTGATACATCTTCATAACATCTCAAAGTTGTAACAAACAATACTTTGGAAAAGATGCTGGATTTAAAAGCAAAGAGCCAATAAACAGCATATTTTTTTCCAGGACTTGACCCATCATTGATAGCAATTACTTCAAAATCAGAGAAACTCTGGGATAAGATGCTGTCAAGACATTTCCGAAGAAAGCCTTTGCTGTTGAAACAAGGAATGATAATCGAAAACAACATAATGATGTACCTCCTAAAAACGTTCAAGACATCAAAAGATGCCTTAAGATAAATATATAAGTGTTTAAACTTTAAAAATTATATTACGGTATTACATTAAAGTCAATAATGTTATTGAATACAAAGAAAGTATATGATATAAAAAATATATAAATATAAAAAATGGAGAGAAATAACTATGAAAAATAAGGAAATAATAGAACAAATGTCATTAGAAGAAAAAGCTTCACTTTGTGTTGGGGAAGATTATTGGAATAGTATGAAGATAGAAAAATATAATATTCCATCAATTACAATGTCAGATGGACCTCATGGATTAAGAGTGCAAAAAATAAAAGCAGATAATTTAGGAATAAACCAAAGTGAAGTTTCTACATGTTTTCCGGCTTTATCTACATTAGGAAATAGTTGGAATAAAGAGATGGCTTATAAATTAGGAAAAGCCATAGGAGAGGAAGCTAAAAAAGAAAATGTAAATATCGTCTTAGGTCCAGCTATAAATATTAAAAGAAGTCCATTATGTGGAAGAAACTTTGAATATGTATCAGAAGACCCATATTTATCAGGAATATTAGGTAGTGAATATGTAAAAGGAATGCAAAGTCAAAATGTTGGTTCATGTGTAAAACATTTTGCAGTTAACAATCAAGAAAATAGAAGAAGGATAATAGATGCAGTAATAGATGAAAGAACATTAAGAGAAATATATTTAAAAGCTTTTCAGATTGTTATTAAACAATCTAAACCATGGTCTATAATGAGTGCATATAATAAAATAAATGGAGTGTATTGTAGTGAGAACAAACATTTATTAAAAGATATTCTTAGAGATGAGTGGAACTATAATGGAATAGTAATATCTGATTGGGGAGCTGAAAATGACAGAGTAGAAGGGATAAAGGCTACTCATGATTTAGAAATGCCAGGAGGAAGAGGAAATGGAATACAAGAAATAATAAATGCAGTAAAATTAAATAAAATTACTGAAAGAGAACTAGATGAAATAGTAGACAGAATAATTGAAATTGCAAAATCTAGTAAAAATAAACAAAAAGGATATACATATAATCTAGAAGAACATCATGAAATAGCATTAAAAATTGCAGAAGATTCGATAGTTTTACTAAAAAATGAAGATGAAATATTACCATTAAAAAAAGAAAAAATAGCATTAATTGGAGATATGGCAAAAAATCCGAGATATCAGGGAGCTGGCAGTTCTACAATTAATCCATACAAAGTGGAGAATGCATTTGAAAATTTTAAAGAATATAATGTAGAGTTTGAATATACAAAAGGATATGAAAGAATAGAATCTGAAAATGATGAAAATTTAAGAAAGGAAGCAGTAGAGCTTGCTAAAAAGAATAAAATAGTGGTAATATTTTCAGGGCTTACAGAAAATTATGAGTCAGAGGGTGTAGATAGAAAAAATTTAGATATTCCAGAAAACCAAAATAAACTGATAGAAGAAATAAGTAAAGTAAATAAAAATATTATAGTAGTATTAGCTAATGGTGCTCCAATAGCTATACCTTGGAAAGATAAGGTAAAAGGCATTATAACAGGATATTTAGGAGGAGAAGCTGGAAGTAAAGCAATGGTTAATTGTTTAATTGGAAAAGTAAATCCAAGTGGAAAATTAGCAGAAACATATCCAAATAAATTAGAAGATACTCCATGTTACAATAATTATCCTGGTACAGAATTAACAGTAGAATACAAAGAGTCAATATATGTAGGTTATAGATATTATGAAAAAGCAAATAAAGAAGTGTTATTTCCTTTTGGGTTTGGATTAAGCTATACAAATTTCGAATATTCAAATTTAAAATTAAATCAGGAAGAAGATAAAATAAAAGTAACTTTTAAAATAAAAAATACAGGTAAAGTAATAGGAAAAGAAATTGCACAAATATATATAAGTCAAGAAAATCCTAAAATATATAAACCAATAAAAGAATTAAAGGATTTTAAGAAGGTGAAATTGAATCCAGGAGAAGAAAAGCAAATAGAAATAGAATTACCAAAATCAAGTTTTGAATATTATAATCCAGAGACAAAAAAATGGTCAATAGAAGAAGGCTTATATGAAATTCAAATAGGAAAATCAAGTAAAGAAATAGTTTTAAAAAATAAAATTACAATTTTGTCTGAAGATGAAAAAATATTAAAAATATATCCTGACAAATATTATAAAGGATATATTCAAGAAATCTCAGATAAAGATTTTGAGATTATATTAGGTTCAAAATTGCCAGAAAGACATTTAAAACTAGAGAATATTACAGATGAAAATACATTAGAACAAATAAAAGAAACTAAAATTGGAAAACTGATTTATGAAAATCAGATAGAAAAAATGAATAAACTTCTAAAAGAGCAAAATGTAAACAAAGCAACTAAAGTAATGATGGATATGCAAAAACCATTAAAGAAATTTTATGAAAAGAAAAGCAGTAAAATAACTAAAGAAATGGTAGATGAATTATTAGAAATTGCAAAAAGTAATAAGGAATTTAAAAATTGTAGATTTTTAAAAGAATATTTAAATTAAGGAAAGAGGAAAAATGATAAAAGCAGTATTTATAGATATTGATGAAACATTAACAAATAGTAATCGAGAAGTTACAGAAGAAACAAAGGAGGCAATAAGCAATTGCATAAAAAAGAATATAAAAATCATATTAACATCAGGAAGGTCTAGAAATGAAGCTATTAGTTATGGGCAAAAAATAGGAACAAGTCCATATATAATTTCATCTAATGGAGCATCTTGTTATGATATAGAAAAAAATAAAGAGATATATAATGAAAGTCTATATAAAAAAACTATATTAAAATTATTAAAATATGCTGATGAAAATGGTTATACAATAAAATTAAATTATAAACATAAGTTGGTTTTAAATATTGCTGCCTATCCAGACGAGAAAGTTAATGAATTACCAATTTCTGAATTAGTAGAGATAATAGAAAATGAGAAAATAGTACAATGTGTTGTGTCAAATAAAGACTTAAGAAAAATGCAAGATTTTAAGAAGTATTTAGAAAAAAATTTTAAAGATGTTAAAATAACAAATGAATCAAAAAGATTGAAAAATTCTAATTTGAAACCTAGCAAAAACTATTATTGTGATATAACCTCAAAAAAGGTATCTAAAGGAAGTGCTGTAAAGAAAATGTGTAACTATTTGGGAATAAAAACAGAGGAGATAATTGCAATAGGAGATGGAGAAAATGATATATCAATGTTTGAAATAACTCCAAATTCTGTTGCGATGGGAAATGCTATAGTAATTGCTAAAAAGATAGCAAATTATGAAACAGATACAAATGATGAAAATGGTGTTGCAAAAGTTTTAAATAAATTATAAAAATAAAAATCTGTTAAAATTAACAGATTTTTTATATCTCTCAACAAGATTCTTTGATAAATTTCATTGCACCAAAGCAACCTGAAAAACTATCAAACCTCGAAGATGCCATAACAAGATTATTCAAAAAATACGAATAAGTATTTTGGCGAATAAATTCCTTAGTTAAGTCTAGATAATTTGGAAAGTTAAAGCCCCCACCAGAAAAATAGAGAATATTAGGATTAAAAACATGTATTAAAGAAACTAATACACTTCCCATATAATGTGAAGCTATTGTAATTACATCAGTATCAGTAGATGTAGAATTCTTCATTTTCAAAATTTTCGAACCAGAGCATAGTTTTCCAACCTTGGTAGGATTAGTACTAAAGTCAAAGGTAGGATTGCCATATATTTCACCAGCAAGTCCATTTCCACCAGTAAAAAGTTTACCATTAATAGTAATTCCTAAACCTATACCAGTACCATTAGTAATTCCAAGTAAAACTTTTGCATTAGGATATTCCAATAGTCCAGCAAGAGCAGTTGCATTAGAATCATTTATCAACAGTACATTTTTAGTGAGGTGATAAAAATCTTTAGCAGTTAAATTATCAAGACATGGAAGTGTTGTGTGGTAAATGTTATAACCATTAGTAGTGCATCCAGAGAAAGCAATTCCGAGTCCATCAAAATCATAATTGAAAGAACGATAAAAAGTGGTAATTGCTTGTATGAGAGAATCTTGTGAAAGATTGTCGCCAGATGGAATTATCCGTTTATAAACGATACCATCAACTATTGCAGCCATTTTAATATTAGTACAACCAATATCAATGCCACAGAGATTGTTCAATTGCATAATCATATAAATAAACCTCCATATAATTTGGTATGTTTAAAATTATAACATGATTTTATAAAAACTACAATGATAGAAAATAAATAAAATCATTAACCTGTAAACCGTAAACGATTATTGTTACAGGTTAATGATTTTCAAGTTGTTATATAAAGAATAGTGCCAAGAGTCCGGTCTTAGATGGTCTTATATATTATAATAAAAAACAATTCTTCCAAGGCGCTTCAGTATATAGCCAGATTCATATTCTAGAGACACACTATAAACAGATACATAAATAACGACTCAAGGTCAAAACTGTTTTTTATTATAATATATAAGACCATCTAAGACCTACTTACAATATGCAAAATCATTAACTAGTAACCGATTATTAAAGAAATCATAAAAATGTATTGACATAATAACAAAAAAGTATTATTATATAAAACAATATATGTTATCTAGAGTGGACGAGAGAATCGGCTTTATGACTCCACAGCAACCTATTTAGGAAATAAGGTGCTAATACCGACAAAGCATAATTTAGCTTTGGCTGATGATAAGAACATAAAGTTACTTTTATTATTAACCTTTGCTATAAAAAACTGCAAAGGTTTTGTTGTTTTTTATCAAAATAAAATGAAAGGTTTGCCAAAATACTAAAAGTTCTACTTGGCAATTAGCTAGCAAATAAAATAGATAACAGATAAATAAAAGGAGGAATATATATGAAAAGATTATTTACATCAGAAAGTGTAACAGAAGGACATCCAGATAAACTATGTGATACAATATCAGATAAAATATTAGATGCATATTTAAAAGAGGATTCTTTAGCTAGAGTAGCATGTGAAACTGTTGCAGGAAAAGGACAAGTAGTAGTAACTGGAGAAATTACATCAAAGAAAGAAGTTAATATTGAAGAAATAGTAAGACAAACAATAAAAGAAGTTGGATATGATAATGCGTTTACAGATATTGATTATAAAACTTGCAAAGTATGGCTAAATATTTCTAAACAATCACCAGATATTGCAATTGGAGTAGATAAGTCATTAGAAGAAAAAGAAAATAAGGGAGTAGAATCAGAAGGTGCAGGAGACCAAGGAATGATGTTTGGTTTTGCAACTGATGAAACTAGGGCTTTTTTGCCAATGCCAATATATTTAGCACATAGACTTGCTAAAAGGTTAACAGAAGTAAGAAAGTTAAGGTTAATAAAAGGATTAAGACCAGATGGAAAAGTTCAAGTAACAGTTGAATATGAAGATGAAGTTCCTAAGAGAATAGATACAATTGTTATTTCTACTCAACACGAAGAAAGTGTTCTTTTAGAAGATTTAAAAAAAGAAATTAAAGAAAAAATAATTAATGTAATTGTACCAAATGAACTATTAGATGATAATACAAAATATTTTATTAATCCAACAGGTAGATTTGTAATTGGAGGACCTTTAGGTGATACTGGTTTAACAGGTAGAAAGATTATAGTAGATACATATGGTGGATTTGCAAGACATGGTGGAGGAGCTTTTTCAGGAAAAGATCCTACTAAAGTAGACAGAAGTGGTGCATATATGGCAAGATATATTGCTAAAAATATTGTAGCAAACGGATATTCAAAAAAATGTGAAATTCAAATTGCATATAGTATTGGTGTTGCAAAACCTGTTTCTATTTATGTAGATACTTTTGGTACAAATACAATTCCAGAAAATGAGATAATAAAAAAGATTGAAGAAAACTTTGACTTAACACCAGCAGGAATTATGAAAACATTAAATTTAAGAACTCCAATTTATAGTAAAACAACAAACTATGGACATTTTGGAAAAAAAGATATGCCATGGGAGAAAATTATAAAAATTTAGGTCAAGTATTTAATATAATATGTAATGCAATATTAGTAAAATAAAATTAGGTATTAAAAATGACAATGTGATTATACTAGTATTTTTGCAAATTAACATCATTTATATGTACATAGATATATTTTTTCGTATTATATAAACACTGATTTATATAATATTTGGTGTACAAATCTATTAAACATTTGAGTTGAAAAATTATATAAATTATTGTATAATTAAAAAGATAGCAATTGCTATAATAAATAAAGGAGGACATATTATGAAGTCCAAAAAAAAGTGTTGTTTTGTTTTCGGAAATGGTGATCTTGGTAAGGAATTTGCCGAAGAGTTACAAAGGCGGTTAGGGGGTGTAGTACGAGGAAACTACTCTTTTGCAGGATATTTGGTTTGCGTTGATATGACTGCATATGCATATGCACGTGCAGTGCATGTAGGTACAAAGATATTAATGTCTAACCAATCCTATTGGAAACATTGTTGTTGGTGGGACTACGACGAGATTCAAAGACCTAATGTAGATATTGTTATGTATGGATTTCTACCAGGCGACCGTAAAGTTAGCAGAGAATGGAGTTTTGAAGCTCCTAATGACATTTTTAAGTTTAAGGAAGAATTATCTATTTTTTTAGGCAAAGAGGTTTATATTACATGTAATATAGAATACAAGGCTATCAATGTGCATGTTAAAGAAATGAGTGAATACAGAACGATTAAACATGATATCAAAAAGTTTTTACGAAACTATGATACACCATTCGAGAAAATATTATGTCGGTAAGCTAATTTAAAAACAATACATGAAATGCGATCTTGTTTACAGGGTCGCATTAAATTATCAAGTATTAGATGCTTCATTCTAACTCTATTTTATAGTAGTTGATTATGTTATACCAATATTTGTAAAACTAAAATAAATTTTATTGTATATATTATTTTTATATGATAAAATCATTTCAAAATGAAATGGAGGTTAATGATATGAAAAAGTCAAGTATTATTTTAATTAGCATAATTGCAATAGTAGTAATTATAGCTATATTTTTAGTAGGAAGTTATAATGGATTAGTTTCAAAATCAGAAGCGGTAGACAGGGGGCTTTCTAACCTAGATGTAATGCTAGAAAGAAGGGCAGACTTAATCCCAAACTTAGTAAGTACAGTAAAAGGATATACATCACATGAAACAGAAATAATAAATAGTATAACAGATGCAAGAACTAAATTAATGAATGCAAATAGTGTAGAAGAAAAATCAAATGCAAACAATGAACTTTCATCATCTTTAAATGCATTAATGGTAGTAGTAGAAAATTATCCAGATTTAAAATCTTCTCAAAACTTTATACAATTATCTGATGAATTATCAGGAACAGAAAATAGAATAGCAGTAGCAAGAAAAGACTATAATGATGCTGTAAAGGATTATAATCTAAAAGTAAAAACATTCCCAGAAAATATTTTAGCTGGAATGTTTGGATTTGAACAAAAGCAATACTTTGAAGCAAAAGAATCAAGCAGGGAGGTTCCAAGTGTTAACTTTGAATAAAAAAGTATTGAAAAAGATAATCTTTTTAATGATGAGTTTTATTATTCTTTGTGGAGGCTATGTAAAAGCAGTAGTTAGGCCTACAAGCGATTTCTATGTTAATGATTATGCAGGATTATTAAATGAAGAAACAAAAAGTTATATCATAAATGCAAATCAAAGTTTAAACAGTAAAACTCGGTGCCCAAATTGTAGTAGTTACTGTTCCTTCTTTAGAAGGACAGTCTTTAGAGGAATATGCAACTCGAGTTTTTAGAGAGTTTGGAATTGGAGACAAAAATAAAAATAATGGATTACTTTTACTTTTAGCTTTAGAAGAAAGAAAGTTTAGAGTAGAAGTAGGATATGGTTTAGAAGGTGTCTTGCCAGATGCTAAAACTGGTAGAATTCAAGATGAATATATAATACCATATTTGAAAAATAACAATTGGAATGAAGGCATAAAAAATGGATTTAGTGCTTTCTTAAACATAATTGCAAATGAATATAATGTAGATATCCGTCTGGAAACACTTCCATATGAGCATATCCGCTGGATTGCCAACAAGGAGACTGTAAAAGTAGACAAGATC
>ENA-ORMR01001018-ORMR01001018.1-human-gut-metagenome-genome-assembly--contig:-NODE-1018-length-23724-cov-3.802358_pt1 | contig 23724 bp, 28 predicted proteins | sample MGYA00242107_ERZ509003 | MGnify/ENA primary metagenome ERZ509003 (study PRJEB26280, sample SAMEA2338699) | human gut metagenome | biome: human gut; feature: human-associated habitat; material: faeces... | reverse complement strand
CACTATAGATTTAGAATGGCTAAACAAGCTGTTATGAAATCAGGAGCATATGCATATGTAGGAAGAAAAGACAAAAAAAGTAATTTTAGAAAATTATGGATAGCAAGAATAAATGCTGCAGCAAGACAAAATGGAATGACATATAGCAAAATGATAGCTGGACTTAAAAAAGCAAATGTTGTTGTAAATAGAAAAATGCTTGCAGATTTAGCTATAACAGATGCTGAAGCTTTTACTAAAATAGTAGAAATTGCAAAAAATGCATAATATTTTAAAACTGAATTAGAGTTTTACTAATTCAGTTTTTTTTATAAACAAAATTTATATTTAAATAGTATAATTAATTATTGCAAGTTCTAAATTGAAATCATATTAATATAGATAGGTGATATAATGAAAAATGAAGAAAGAATAAAGAAATTTATGTCAGAAATTGATCCTGCATGGGGGAACTTAAAAAAAGCAAGATATATATGTAATAATTTATGTGAGGAAATGTATTCTTATGATCCAGAATATAACTATGGAAATCAGCAGTTTAAAGATGATATTTTAAGTAAGATAATAGGGATAATTTACTCAGGAAATGAAGAAGATTTAAAAAAGATGATAGAAAATGAACACCAAATTTGTATTGGTATGGCGACTATCTATACTAGATTATTGAAACAAGCAGGTTTGCAAGATGTAGAACAACTTGCAGGAGATGTATTCTTTAAAGTTAGAGATGGAAAGAGCACTTGTGTAAACATAGTAAAAGAGCTTTATCGAGTTAAGATGAAGGAAAGACCAAAAGGGTTTGGGTCAGATTTATTAGAAGAAATAGAACAGATTGACAAAGAACTAGGATTTATAGACGAAAATGGATATAAAGAAAATGAAAACTATAATGTATCTTCAATTTTAAGTGGTGAGAGTAATTTTGAATCCATGCTACAAAGAGTTTTAGATGATAGAGGAGAATATATTAGTACTGTAATAGGAGGAAATTTAAAAAACGTAGAATTTCACAAATATTATAAATATCTATTGAAAATAGCTTTTCCAGATAATAAAATACTAATACGTCCACTAGATAAAAAGTATATGGAAGGTATACAATATGCGTTAATTGCTAGAACTGACCAAGAAGAAAATGGAAATTTATATTATTTATATGATAAAGAACAAGCAAGGTTTGTACAAGTTAGCGAACAAGATATAATGGATAAACAAACAAAACAGAGTTTAGATAAAGAAAATGGAATTTCTCATTGTTTTTTATAGATAATAGTTGCTAAAATTTAGTAATAGATTAATTTGAATTAATGGTAATTAAAGTTATAGAAATGTAATATGATTTATTATTATATTTCTATAACTATTTGTTTTTTATAAAAAACAAATAAATATAAATTTGAAAGGACTTAATTAGTATGAAAATTTTAGTGGACGGACATTGTGATACTTTATCAAAAGCATTAGATGAAAAAAGTGATTTAGAAAATAAAGAATATTGTTTTAATTTAGTAGATGCCAATAAAAAGACACCATGTATACAAATGATGGCAGCATATATAGCCTCAATGTTTGTAGATAATGGGATAGGAGGATTTAATAGAGCAATTAATATTTTAGAACAATTTAAAAAAGATAAAGATAAAAGTGAAATAATAAATATTTTAAATAAACAAGATTTGAATAAAGTTATTAATGAAAAAAAGATTGGTATAATATTAACAATAGAAAATGGAAGTGCTATATCTGGAGATATAAAAAATATAGAGAAACTACATGAAAAAGGTATTCGTGTAATGTCTGTAACATGGAATGAGGATAATGATTTAGGATGTGGAGCATTAACTAAAAATGATAAAGGACTTACAAAACTTGGTGAAGAATATATAAGAAAATTAGAAGAGAAAAATATAATTATAGATGTATCACATTCTTCAGAAAAAACGTTTTGGGACATAACTAAATGTAGTAATAATACAATTGTTGCTACACATTCATGTGTATATTCAATATGTGATCATCCAAGAAATTTGAAAGATGAACAGATAATAGAAATTGCAAATAGAAAAGGAATAATAGGAATATGTTTTGCATCAGATTTCTTAAATAAATCTGGAGAAAGTAATTCTAGTGATATTATAAGTCATATAAAATATATTAAGAATTTAGTTGGAATTGATTATATAGGATTAGGTAGTGATTTTGATGGAGTGGATTTTGATAAAATGCCATCAGATATTAGAGGAATTAAAGATATTAATAAATTAGAAGAAAACATGAAGATAGAAGGTTTTACAGAGGATGAGATTAATAAAGTTATGGGAGAGAATTGGTTAAGAGTATTAAGAAGTATATTATAAAATTAATATAATAAAACATATAAAATTTGTTTATTTTAATGGAAGAAGATGGATAATAAAATTAAAAGTAGAAAAATGAAATAAAAAATAAAAACATGTCGTAAAATGTCGGCGAAAAATTAATACAATAAGATGGTAAATATTGAATAGTTAAATATACCAATATAAAATGTAAATATAAATTTATATTCTAGTATTTAATAGAGAGGTAAAGATGAGAGATTTAATTATTCAAAATAACATAAACATATATTTGGATTTAAGAGCAATAATATTTATTGCTTTAATAAGCTACTGTATTAATATATTAATGTATTGTAAATAAAGATAAAATTGCTTAAAAATGGTAATTTTGTCTTTTTTTTCATTTATAAATAAAAAAAGAAAAAGGAGTGATGTTATTGAATTAATTATTTTTTATTAAGAAATAAAATTAAAATAAACAAAAGATAGTCTGAAAATTAACAATAAAAGTATAAAAAGATGGAGGATGATATGGAAGAGAATGCAAAAGTATATTTAGATAATGCAGCAACAACTTTTCCTAAATTACCAGAGATACAAGATGTAATAAAAAATTATTGTAATAATTTTAAGCAATCACCTAACAGAACAAATAGTAGTGATATTTTAGGAAATATACGTAAGAAAATATTAAAATACTTTGATGCTACAAATGATTATAATTTAGCTTTTGTGCCATCTGCAACAATTGGAATGAATATAGTAATAAATACATTTTCAAAAAATAAGCATAATGAAATAATAACAACAAATTGTGAACATCATTGTGTATATAGACCATTAGAAGAATATAAAATGTCATATAAAATTGTTGAATATATGGATATAAATCAAGAAGAACATAAAGAAAAGATATTAAACGAAATTAATGAAAATACTACAGCAGTTATAATGAACCATGGTTCTAATGTTACAGGAAATATATATGATATAGAGTCTGTTGGAAAAGGTATAAAAAAGATTTCAAATAACACTTTATTTATAGTAGATATATCCCAAACAGCAGGTTTTGAAGACATATCTATAAATGATATTAAAGCAGATATTATTATAGGCTCTGCACATAAACATTTATATGCCATGCCAGGAATAGGATACATTATATATAAAAAAGGATTAGAACTAGAACCAATTTATTATGGTGGTACAGGAAAAATATCAAGTAGTATGAAACAACCAAGAATAATGCCAGATATGTTAGAAGTAGGAACAATGAATATTGTAGGAATATTAGCTTTAGAAAAAAGTATAGAAGTAATAACTAAAGAATTGAGAAAGAAATATAGAAAACATGAAAATGATTTAGTAAGTTATTTCTTAGAAAAAAGTAAATTAATAAAAGGAATTAAAGTATACTGTGGAAAGGAAAACAGAAGAACTGGTGTTATATCATTTAAAATTGATGAGTTAGATTCTAATTATGTTGTTGCACCATACTTACAAAATGAAGGAAATATTTCTGTTAGGTCAGGTTTACATTGTGCACCAATGATACATAAAACTTTAAAAACTTTTCCAGAGGGAACAGTTAGAATTTCTTTTTCTTACAATAATACAAAAGAGGATGTCGACAAGTTAATATATTTATTAATGAAATTATAGGAGAAGATGATGGAGTATAGTATAAAGAAAACTCAGCCATGTGCAGATTATGGAAAAATTACATTAGAAGGCGAATTTGAAGATATTAGTAAAGATAGGTTATTACAAAACCTAAGAGCAGAATTTACAGAAATAAAAGATATATCAGAAGGAAAAATTATAATTGCCAAAAATGATAATTTACAAATTTATTTATATGATGAAAATAGGTTTGTGATAAATAATTTAATTAATGAAGAATATGGAAGAAATATTTTAAATAAGATTTTAAAATAGGAGGGAATTTATATAATGAAGAAATTTATAGAACCAAAAAGTCATATTATTGTGGCACTAGATACAGAGAATTTAGAAGATGGATTTAGAGTAATGGATGAATGTTATGATTTAGTAGATTGTATAAAATTAAATTATCCATTAGTTTTAAAAGAAGGAATTGGTATCATTGGAAAATTAAAAGATAGATATAATTTACCAATATTTTGTGATTTCAAAATAGCAGATGTACCAGTAACAAATAATAGAATAATAAAAATAGCTTCTGATGCTGGAGGAGATGCAATAATGATACATGGAATAGTTGGACCAGATGGATTAGAAGAAGCAATGAATATAGCAGATGACAAGATATCATTAGTAGTGCAGACCGAATTTACTCATCCAGGAGGCTTAGTATATACTCAAGGGATTGCAGATTCATTAGTAGAGTTAGCAGTCCAATATGGATGTCAAGCTGTACAAGCACCTGGAAATAGACCAGATAGAATTAGAGAGGTTAAAAAGATTGTTCAAGACAAATGTAAGATTGTATGTTGTGGAGTAGGGGCTCAGGGACGGAAAATATGATGATGTACTTGAAGCGGGAGGAGACTTTCCAATAATAGGCAGAGCAATATACAAAGCAGAAAAACCAAGAGAATATATCTTAAATAATATATTAAAACGTAAGGAGGAAGTAAGATGTTAATAGCAGTATGTGGTATAGATGGAGCAGGCAAAACTACACAAATAAAAAATATTGAAGAGTATTTAAAAAAACAAGGGAAAAAGGTATTTATAACTAAGCAGCCAAGTAATTGGTATAGACAAGATAAGAGAGTTAGAATGTTTTTAAATGGAGAAATAGAAGACGAAAATATAATTAAAGAATTAGCTTTATTTTCTGCAGCAGATAGGCTAAGACATATATATGAAGAAATAATACCAAAAATGAATGAAGGTTATGTTGTAATAACAGATAGATATGTTTTTTCTGCATATGCATATTTTTATACAAGAGGAATAAAAGATATAGAATGGCTAAAAGAAATAAATAGATATGCATTAGAACCAGATATAACATTTTATATAAAGATAGATCCAAAAACTGCATATGAAAGAATTTTAAAAAGAGATGGAGCGAGTGCAAAAAAAGAGGAAAAGGATATAGATTTTCTAGGAAAGGTGTGTGATGTATTTGAAACACAATTGTTTGGAAAATCAAAGGAGTATTTTGTAATTGATGGTAATCAAGATATAAATAATGTAACAGAAGGAGTAATAGATGTTATAAGGCAAAAATTAAACTAGTAGGAGAGATACTTTTATGAAATATAAATTTTCTAAATATAATACATATATTGATATAGGAGAATATGAATATATTTTTAATTCGTATTCCTATAAGATTATAAAAATATCAAAAAAATTAGATATATTTGATGTAATTATAAAACATAAAGATGAATCATTTAATATTGAAAATAGCAAAAAATATAAAAAACTTATAGATGACGGTTTTTTAGTTAAAGAAAGTGAAGATGAAGAATTAAAAAGAAAGTTACACATAAATGATTTAGTGATGGATAACAAGTTGGTTTTTACTATGTTAACAACAGGAGAGTGTAACTTTAGATGTAAATATTGTTATGAGAAATTCGAGCAAGGGAAAATGTCTGATGAGTTAGTTAATTCATTCATAAAATATATAGAAAGTAATATTCATAAATATTCAGGAGTACATTTAAGATGGTTTGGAGGAGAGCCACTTCTAGCCATGGATGTAGTTGAAAAAATTTGCAAAAATGTAAGAAAGATATGTAAAAATCAGAATAGAGAGTTTTCTTCAGAAATGTTAACAAATGCATATCTTCTAAATATTACAACATTTAAAAAATTAGTGAATTTGCGGAGTTAATCAATTTAAAATAACAGTTGATGGAACAAAGGAAGTTCATGATAGTCAAAGAGTATTAAGAGATGGAAGCGGTACGTTTGAAAAAATTATGAATAATCTAAACAAAATAAGAGAAAATACTGAAGATTTAAAATATAGAATAATAATAAGAACAAATATTTCGCAAAATTCATTACAAAATTTAGATAAATACATAGAATTTTTATATAACGATTTTGGAAGAGACGATAGGTTTACTTTTAAATTTAAAACAGTTGATAAATTAGAAGGAACAAATGATAAAGAAATAAAAAAATTAAAAATTGATAATGCAAATAAGATGTTTGAGAAATTAATTAATAGTGCTTATAAATTAAATTACGAATCTTATTTTGATCATCTTTCAAATGGGATATGTAGAGCAGGAAAAAGAAATAATTTTGTACTTGGACCAGATGGTACTATATATAAATGTTTAGTGTATTTTGATAGAGATGAAAATAAAGTAGGATACTTTGATAATGATGGAAATATGATTATTGATGAGTCAAAGTTATCTCTATGGATAAATAATTATAGCAATGTGAAAGAATGTAATAATTGTTCAAATTCAGCAAGATGTTTAGGTGGCAAATGTGTGGCAAATAGGATATTTAAAAATAAGGTAAAGTGTAATTTTAGTAATAATCATATTAATAATGTGGTTATGTTATTAGCCAAAACAGGGGGGAATAAAAAAATAGAGGAGTTGAAGTGATGTTGGAAAGTTTACTTAGTAAAGAAAAAGCATTACAAATTATGAAACAATATAACGATTTATTAATGGAATATCAACATTTGGGGATATCAGGTGTTTATTTAGTAGGGTCTTTAGCTGATGGGAATTATGTACCAGGCAAGAGCGATTTAGATGTATCTGTTATAGTAAAAAATACATGTAATATAGAAGAAATTGAAAGTATTTCTAGTAGAATTATAAACTTACTAAAAGAAAAATATGCTATATCAATTGATTTTGAAGCTTTTATAAAAAAAGAGGAAATGTTATACCCACCATATATTCCCGAAAAGAGAAAAACAATAGAACTTATGAGAATAAAAAGACAAGCTAAGAAATTAGGAGGTTGTTTCGAAGAAAATGATATTCCTATTCCAGAAACAAAATATTTTATAGCTGATGAAATGTTTTCAGAACATAAAATAAGTCAAAAAATGGGAAAAAATATGTTTGATGATATGACAGAAAAACAATTATTTAATTATGTAGTAGATTTTATGAGGCTATATAATATAGTATATAAAGATATATGTGTATTTAATAAGAAAGAAATAATTGCTACATATTATGGAAGTGAAGATAAAAGTAATGAAGAAGAAGATATTATGCAAGAAATTTTAGAGAAAAAGGATAAAAGTGCATATAAAAAATTTTTACTAGATATTGCAAAAGTTTGTAAAGATAAAAAACAAATAATGTTTAATGAGCAAAATAAAAATTATTTTGATGAAATGAATGTATAAGGTTATGAGTAATCATATTTAGTTTATAGAGATAGGAGAATAGAGAATGAAAAATATAGTAGATAGATTAAATGAAAAAATAATTGAATTAGGAAGCCCGATAGTAGTAGGACTAGACCCTGTATTATCTGAAATACCAGAGTGCTATAAAGCAAATTTAGAAAAGTCAGAAAATAAGTTTCAAGAGATATCAAATATTATAGTAAATTTTAACAAAGATATAATAGATAGTATTAAAGACTTGGTTCCAGCAGTAAAGCCTCAAATGGCTTTCTATGAAATGTATGGAGAATATGGAATAAAAGCTTTTAACGAAACTGTAAAATATGCAAAATCAAAAGGATTGTTTGTTATAGAAGATGCAAAAAGAAATGATATAGGAAATACTGCTAAGGCATATGCTACAGGACATTTAGGAAAAGTTGATATAGGAAATGGAAACTTCGCAGAATCGTTTGGAGTTGACTTTTTAACTGTTTCTCCATACCTAGGACTTGATAGTATAATTCCATTTATAGAAGAATGTAAAAGGAATGATAAAGGAATTTTTGTATTAGTAAAAACATCAAATCCATCAAGTGCAGATATACAAGATAAGCAAGATTCTAATGGAAAAACAATATATGAAAGTGTAGCAAGTTTTGTAAAAAAGGAAGCAGATAGTTTGGCTGGAGAAACAGGATATTCTCCTATAGGAGCAGTAGTTGGAGCTACTTTCCCAGAAGAAGCATTAAATTTAAGAAAAATAATGAGTAATAGTATTTTTTTAGTTCCTGGATATGGAGCACAAGGAGGAACAGCAAAAGATGTAATGAATTGTTTTAATGAAGATGGATTAGGAGCTTTAATAAACTCATCTAGAGGAATTATATATGCATATAAAAAACAATTTGAATCTGATGTATGTAGTACAGAAGAATATAAAAAATGTACAAGGGAAGCAACTATTAAAATGAGGGATGATATAATTTCAAATTTAAAAAAGAGGGAATAGTAGAAATATATTAAATTCAATAGTATTTTCGTACATGTATAAAATATGATTAAATCTAAAAGTAATTGATATTTGTATAAAATTTACATGAAGTGTATAACGAAATGTTAATGTTTTTTTATAAAATTAAGATTAAAGGTTACAATTTACAGGTTATTTTTAATTTTGTAACAATGTTACCGCATCACTAATAGCTAATATATTTATAAATTTAAACCAATCTTGAAGCGTGTCAGTAATTGCCAAGAACAAGTTTTATATCACGCAGGTTGTTTGAGAGACATTAGCTAAGTGTGTACCATCGGCGATTGGTTTAAATTTATAAATATATTAGCTATTAGTGATGCTAGTTATATACTTTTAAATAGAGTATCAATTGTAACAAATAGAAAATGTAGTTAAATATAATAAACTGATTAAAGATTCATTAATCAGTTTATTATATTTAACTATCAATTTGAGCAAAGTCAATTAGACCATTTACAACATCTGAAATATAATTTTCGTCGTCTAGGTGCATAAGATATACTTTGGTACCTAATGTTTGAATAGAAAGCAATTTATTTAAGATATCATCAATTTTTAGGTGCACACCTCCAGATTTTGATACATCAACATATAATTCATCAGTTCCTGGTATATAGTTCTCAAAAGGCTCTAAAGTAGAAGTGTCTCCAGTATAAATAAGGGAATGATTATTTATATTCATTTTAAACCCATAAGAATCAAGTTGTGAAACATGAGTTGTTTTGATGAATGTAACTTCTGGAATTGGATTTAGAGTATATAACACATGATCAATACCAATTGTATCTAGATATGTTATGATGTTTTTACAATTACATACAACATTAGCTTTTTTATGAAGAATATAACCTAAATAAACAAGTAATTGACCAAGAGAACCTGCATGGTCGGGATGTAGATGGGTAATTATTATGTCTATTTTTTCATATTTAGAGAAATCAAATTTTTCTAGAACTGCATTGTAAACTGTTAAACCACAATCAATTAATATTAAATGGTTGTGAGTTTTGATATATGCAGAGTTATTGTGCATACCAAAACTGTCACTACGACCTAAAAACTTTAAAATGCTATTGTTCATAAAACCTCCTTAAATGATAAAAAATTCGTATAACAATAATTATGTATGTATTGTATAATAAATTAACTATAAGTGCAAGATAATAGAAAGACTAAAAGTTTTAAATCTTTTTACTAGAGTGAATTAAGTTTTTTATTATCTAGTTTAAAAAAATATATAATAGAAATATGATTAGAAATGTATTTTACTTAAAAAAGTTTCAAATAGTAGTTAATATGCTTCTATAAAAATATAGAAATAGCATTACAGGAAATTTTGTCGAAGTTATTGCATATTTACATAAAATATGGTATAATTTTTATACTTTAAAGATTATGTAGGTTTAAAAGCAGGTGTTGTAATATTTGCGAAAGATAGCCTAAAAAAATTATGCCAGGAGGTACTTAAAGTGAATATGTTAATTTTGATTATGGGAGCACTAATAGTGCTAGGTTATTATCGGTTTTATCAAAAAATAAAAGTAATATATATAGTTCGAAAATTTTTTGATTATATAGAAATAATTAAATTATATTATGAATTATATACAATTGTAAGTGATAAAGAAATTAGCAAAAAAAATGATGTATCATTTAAACCAGAAGTTACAAAAGAAAATATACAATCCTTATTAAAATTAGTTGAAGAAGCTATTGTATATGGTGATAAGAATTGTTTAGAAGAGTTACGTGTAAGTTATATTAACGAATGCTATGAGTACTTAAATCAGATAGCAATAGAGCTAAGACGATGGTTGTTATGGCATAATGATGTGAGTTAAATATTAAAGGAATGCTAAATAATTAGCATTCCTTTAATAAGTAAAAAAGACAAAATTATTAAATAAATTCATTATTTTTTTATTTTAGGTTTAGCAATTAAAGAAGCAATATAACCAAAAAATACAGCAGCAGCAATTCCTCCACTTGATGCTTTAACACCACCAATAAATGCTCCTAAAAGTCCAGATTTTTGAACTTCTTCTATAGCTCCTTTAGCAAGATTTGCACCAAATCCAGTTAAAGGAACAGTAGCACCAGCACCTGCAAAATCTATTATATATTTATATATACCAAGTCCACCGAAGTATTGCACCAGCAGTAACAAATGTTACTAGTATTCTTGCTGGAGTTAATTTTGTTTTATCTATTAATATTTGTCCAATAATACATATAAGACCTCCAACTGCAAAGCATCTTAGCAATTGCATCCAATCAATACTATGAAAAAAACTCAAAATTTATCACCTCTATTTCTAAACTTCTATACTAATAGCATGAGCAATACCAGGAATAGATTCTCCTTGTTGTGTGCTTGTAGAATTCATTAAAGCACCTGTTGCTATTAATAATATTTTCTTTAATTTTTTATCTTTTAGTTGTTTAAAAAAGTATCCAGAGAAAATTGTTCCAATACAAGCACATCCACTACCACCAGAATGGGTATCTTGTTTTTCTTTATCAAACATCAAAACTCCGGCAATCATTGTAATTTGATTTGATATTATATCCCTTAGTTTCAGCAAGTTCTGTTAAAATATCTTTTCCTATATGACCCAAATCTCCTGTGATAATTGCATCATAATAACTTGGCTTTCTTTGTGTATCTTTTAAGTGAGTAATTAAAGTATCTAGTGCAGCAGGAGCCATAGCTGCACCCATATTATTAGCATCTTTTATTCCCATATCAACAATTTTTCCGAGGGGTAATATGAGTTATATATGGTCCTAATCCAGATGATGTTAAAATAGCAGCACCAGAACCAGTAACAGTCCATTGAGATGTAGGAGGTCTTTGATTTCCTAGTTCAAGTGGAAATCTAAATTGTTTTTCTGCACTACAAAAATGACTAGATGTGGCACATAAAACATTAGTAGCTCCGACCTCCTTCTATAAATACACTACCTAAACACATACTTTCTACAAATGTAGAACAAGCTCCAAATACTCCAAAGAAAGGGATACTTAATTCACGAAGTCCAAAACTAGAAGAAATACATTGATTTAATAAATCACCTGCAAAACAGTAGTCAATTTCAGTCGCTGGAATATTTGATTTTGTTATAACAGTACTCACAGTTTCTTTTATAATTTTACTTTCAGCTTTTTCCCAAGTTTTTTCTCCCCAAAACTCATCTTCTAAACATTGATCAAAATATTTTGCCATAGGACCTTCTGCTTCTTTTGGACCTACAATAGATGCTGTTTCTAAAATTGTTGGTGGAGTATCAAATTTTATTGTTTGTTTTCCTAATTTTTGCATAATAAAATCCTTTCTATATTAAACTAAAGTAATAGCTTGAGTATTAAAAATTAAATACACAAGTCCAACAATTATGGAAGCAGAAATACCAAATACAAGAACAGGCCCTGCAACAGTGAACATTTTTCCTCCAACTCCCATTACATAACCTTCTGATTTGTATTCCATAGCAGGTGAAACAATAGAATTTGCAAAACCTGTAATAGGAACGAGCGAACCAGCGCCAGCAAATTTTCCAATTTTATTAAAAACATTAATTGCAGTTAAAAATGCACTCAAAAAGATCAAACATATTGAAACAATAGTACCTGTAATTTCAGACGAAAAACCTCTATAAACAAAATAATCAAAAATTAATTGACCAATTACGCAAATTAATCCACCAACCCAAAATGCATTAAAACAATTTTTAAAAATAGGAGAATTTGGCGATTTTTTATCAACGTAATTTTGATAATCTTTATTAGTATTTATTGACTCCATAAAAAGCCTCCTTTTATTAAATATAATTTCCGAAAAATAGAAAAAATATTCCAAAAAAGGTAAAATTAAAAATATGTTACATTACTGTTACTTTTAATTAACACTTATATTAAACTTATTGACTTTTAGTGCTTAAATAGGTAAAAATATAAGTATAAATGATTAAAAAAGTCGTAAAAAAACAGATCATTTATGCAGGTAAAAGGAGATAAAAATGCAAAGCTGTTTAGGAGTATACATAGACGATAATTTAATTAAATACGCTAAAGTTTCAAAGGAAAAAGATAACTATAAAATCGAATCTTCTGGAACAAAATTTTATGAAGATATAAACCAAGCAATTAAACAAATTGTAGTAGAAACTAATAGCTCTAAGATTCCAATTTCTACCAATATAACAGGAGAATCATATGACTACTTTAGCTTTTATTCTGGAATAAAAGAAAAAGACCTAGATAAATCACTTGGCATGGAATTCGAAATGCAATGTGCAGAAAAAGGCGTAAATAAAGATGATTTAGAAAGAAGAAATATATATATAATAGACCAAGATAATGCAGACCAAATGATTGCAATTAACGTATCAGCAGATAAAAATACAATTGAAGATGAAAAAAGCTTGTTTGAAAAATATATGTTGGGTACAATTCAACCATTACCAATTGGCATAATGAATCTAGTGAAATTAGATGACGACAAAAATGAATTAATAGTAAATATGGAAGAAAAAACAACATTAACATTTTGCGAAAATGGTCAAATTAATTCAATTCAAGAAATAGAGACAAGTATTTCAGAAGCTTTAAGAGAGATAACCAAAAGAGAAAATTCAAAAACAAAAGCATACGAAATATTGAAAAATATAACAATATCATCACAAGATATGGATACATTGCAAGATGGAAATGAATATATGGATGTTGTTATTCCAGTTCTTTTCAAAATGCTTAATGAATTAAAAGAGAAAATGAGCGATTTTGGAAGACAAATACATAAAATATATTTCACAGGAACAGGAATTGTTATAAACAATGTAGATATGTATTTCCAAGATAGATTAAATGATATCCAATGCGATTTGATAAAACCTTCATTCTTAGATTCGCAATCATTAAAAATTGGAATTAAGGACTATATAGAAGTAAACAGCGCAATTTCATTAGCAATTTCAGGTTTATCAAATGATAATAAATTGAACTTTGCTGGGAAAAAAGGATTTAAGATTCAAGGACTAGAAATAACTGGACTTGCAGCTGGAAAAACTCCAAAAGTAAAATCACTTAAAGAAACAGCAGAAGAAAAATTAGATGCATTTGAAAAACTTGCACTTAGATTAATTATATTATCAATTATATTCTTGATTACATATACAGCTATTACAGGAACAATATACAATAACTTAGCAGATAAATCAGCAGATGCTACTCAAAAAATAGCAGATACTCAATCATCAATAGCTACAATGGCAAAAACAAAAACATCAATTGAATATTTAACTTCAGAATATGATTCAATAATTGCAAAATTAAATAGCGGAACAGCTACAAATGGAACATCAACATTTAGAACAAATGAATTAAATAACTTCTTAACAAAGTTGAAATCAATAATACCAACAGAAGTTAAATTAGTAAGTTTAGAAAATACAGAACAAAGACACATCGTAATTCAAGCAAGAGCTGCTAAATATCAACAATTAGGATATTTCAAAGCATTACTAGAAGCAGAAACACAAGAAGGTAGTTCATATAAATCAATATTATCAAACGTAAAAGCTAGCACTGGTATAAGATACCATGATGATACAATAGATGAAGATTATATATTAATTACTATAGAAGGAGATCTAACAGAATAATTCAAGAAGGAGATAAAAAATGAGAAAACTAATTCTCTCAGGAGTTTTGATTTTTACATTGATTTTTGCTTTTGTGTGTGTGAAATCTGGAATGGCAGGACCAATTCGAATTTATAGTTACAAAGATTTAAAAACACAAAGTGAAGCAACTAATAAAAAAATGAATGAATTAACTAAAGTAAAATCAGAAGGATATGCAGTAACAGAAGCAAATTTACAAAGAACTGTAAAAAAACATTTAGAAGTAAAAAGTACATATGAAAAAGTTGCTAGTACAAAAACAGAAGAACAAAAACAAAGAGCGTTACTTGGACAAGATTATGATTTAAGTTTCTTATGGGTAGAATTAGGAAACTATGCAACAAAAAATAACTGTGATTTAACATTAGAAGTATCACAAGAAAAAGATGTATCAGATGATGAAAATTATGTATTATGTGATTTGAAATTTGAAATAGTTAGTGGGTATGATGGAATAACAAGTTTAATAGAAGACATTAGTAAAGATGCTGACTTAGGATTTATTCCTGAAAACTTAAAATTATATTCAGAATATAGACAAGTAAAAGTATTAAATCCAGAAGATAAGTCAATAGTATATGATACAAAATTAATGTTAGTTACAGAATTTTATAAAACTGATGTACCAATATCAAAAGCATCAATATCAAAAGTGGAAAATGAGCAAACACTAGAAGCTGAAAAACAAGCTGAAGAAGAAGCTGCTAAAGCAGCAAAAAATACTACAAATTCTACAAGTAAAACAAATACAACTAACACAGCAAACAAAAAAAATACATCAAAATAAAAAAAGGAGAAAAATAAATGAAGACAGTTATTAGAGAAATAATTGCGATGATAATTTTAGTTGCAGCAATAATTTTAGTAACAATTACATTTTTCTTTGATTATATTAAAGATCAAGCGAATCAACCACAATCTGCAGTTTATAAAATGTCAGATGAAGAAAGTACTATATTAAAAGAAAGACAAAATTATATAAATTCTCAAAATAAAATTGTTTTGTCATCAGCGTATTCAATAGATTCAAGTGACTTACAAAATTACAAGGCTACTAATCAATTAAAAACAGGACAAAGCAATCCATTTGATGAAGCTCCAATAACAGACGTTATATATGATGCAGATGGAAAAGCTTATTATCAAATAACTTCATCAATAAACTCATCAAATAAAACAACTGGTACGGTAGTACGTGAATCAGTAGCAGGAACAACTACAAACACAAGTACAAATACAAATACAAATAATTCAACATACCAACCAGATAAAGACATTACAGCACCATCTACAACATCAGGTAATTTAACAAAAGGAAATGGTGGAAAATAATTAAATATCGGTTATATTTAAAATTTATATATATAACACAATTAAAAAACTAAGGAGGAAAATTATGAAAAATCAAAAAGGTATTACATTGGTAGCATTAGTTATCACAATCGTTGTATTATTGATCTTAGCTGGTGTTACAATATCAATGGTATTAGGACCAAATGGAGTTTTAACTAACTCACAAAAAGCAAAGGACAATTCAGCAAAAGGTACAGCTAATGATGCTTTATCAACAGCATTAAGCTCATTATCTACAAGCTATTATACAGAAGCACATGATAGCGATGCAACAATGCTTAGCACTGTTACAGCTGAAAAATTAACAACTTTAGCACCTGGATATACATATACCGTTAACGGTACTACAATCACAATGACATCTGAAAAAGATGGATATGTATTTACAGCTACAATAACAGATACATTAACAATCAACAGTTTCACAAGCAATAAAGACTAAAATATAAAATAAAAGCATATGCATTTTATATATGCATATGCTTTTATTAAAAATTTACAATTAAAATCATAAACGAAAAAAGGAGAAAAGATGGAGTTAATACTATATTTAATAATTTTCATAATGGGAACGGTTTTTGGAAGCTTTTGTACATTAGCAATATATCGTATTCCATTAAAGAAAAACATAACAAATGAAAGATCTTTTTGTCCTAATTGTAAACACAGATTGGGATTTTTTGACTTAATCCCAGTATTTAGCTACATATTTCTTGGAGGAAAATGTAGATATTGTGGTAAAAAAATAAAAAATAGTTATTTCATAATAGAATTTTTAATGGGGTTAACATCAGTTGGAATATACCTATCATTACATGCAACTTGGGAGACAATGTCTATATTAACATTAGTAGAATATTTATATTTAATGATATTTGTAACAACATTAGTACTAATTGCAGGAATTGATAAAAATAATAAAAAAATCAACAAATCAATCATATTTTTTGGCTGTATAGTTGGTTTTGTCCATATCATATATTTATATATAATAAAAAATGCAACAATAATTAGTATATATAAATATGTCATATACTTTATCATAGTATGTGCATTATCATTAATTACGTCAAAACATAGATATTTTAGATATACATACCTTCTAGAAATATTGATGATATGTATATATATAAATATGTTTGTAATTTCAGAAGTATTCCTTATAACAGCTATTTTAACAATGATATCTTTATTAACGGGAATAGCAATAAGAAAAAGAAAAACAAAAATAGATAAAAGCGATATATTAGCAGAAAAGAATGTAAACCTAGATTTACCGATTGCATATTGTTTATGCATATCAAATATAGTTGCAATGTTAATACAAGGAATTGAAATCATAAAATTATAGGAGAAATAAGAGTGAAAAAAATTTTGATTCAAAAATTTAAAAAAGATGAAGGCTTCACAGGACAAGACATATTAATAGCAATCTTCATAACAATTGCTTTTCTTTCTTTAATCGTAACCATGCTAATAAATTTATCCAATACTAGCTATGAAATAAATAAAACGAAACAAATGACAGAGTTAATTAGTAAAATGGCAGATAAAATTGATCAAATGGGATATAATGATTTTCAAGATACAACAGAAGAAAAGAACACTTCAGAAATTATTGAATTACGATCATATGAAATTCCAAATGGTATTACGATGAAGTATAAAGTATCAACAGAAGGAGATACTAATGATCCAACAAAAGTAATAACATTAATAGGAACATACAAAGTAAATGGAGCAGATAATACTGTAAGAATTTCAATAAAAAAGAAAAATGCCAGTAGCTCTGATAGCGGAAATAATGGCAATACAGGAGAGGATGGATACATTACTCCATCAATAGGAAGTATATATCAATATCCATTCAATATACCTAAGAATAGTGGAAACTTCGAAGGAGAAGAATTAATACCAGTTAAGTTTGTATGGACAGCATTTTATCAAGATGGAAAAAGGGGATACTGGGTTACCACAACAGAAGATGACAAAGAATGGTATTCAATAGAAGAAGGAATATATCCAACATATGTAAAAGCGTCAGTAAGCAGAGTGCAAAGGACATTTAGAATGCCAGATGGAACAACCAAAACATATGAAATAATAAATCAATCAATAAAACCATCAGGATATGGTTGGCACCAACAAGGTGGAGTAGATTTATATGTGTGGGTTCCGAGAATAGCTGGAACGGAATATTATAATGGATATGCATTTGAAACAACAAATTATGAAATTGTTGAACAAACAGGAGGAGGATATGTATTAAAAACTCCAGAATTATCAAGCTATAATGAATCAATATTTCCAAGCACAGCAAGAGGTGTACTTGTAAGATATAATAGATCAAATGGATTTTATGGAAATAGCATTGTTAATGCATTGCCATATAAAACAAGATCTGCATTAAATAATTTTAATAGACACGACAATGAAGCACAAAATCAATAATACAAAATAGATAAAGGAGTAAAAATAAATGGCTGGAAAGAAAGTTCCTTTGGGAATAGAACTAGTTAAAAGAAAAGTTGCAACAGAAGCTGATGTAAAAGAAGCTATAAGATATCAAAAAGAACATCCTAATACAAAAATCGGAGAAGCCTTGGCTGAAATCGGTACAATTGACGAAAAAAAATTAGTACAAGCAATGAGTGAAATTTTGGGTGAAAAAGTTATAATAATGCGACCAGAGCTAGTAAATATCAACATATCAAAATATATATCAATTGATACAGCTAAAAAGAATAAAGTCATTCCATTTGACGAAATAAACGGAAAAGTTAAAGTATGTTTTTCAGATGTAAATGATCCAAAAGTAGTAGAGCAAATACGATTAATGCTATTACATAGTGGATATTCAATGGAAAAATATATATCATTTTCAAATAAAATTTTATCCACATTAGAAAGCCTAGAAGTAGATACAACAGAAGATTTTGGAGCTAGCTCAAAAGATATTACAAAAATGGTAGACACAATTATAAAAACTGGAATGGAAAAAAGAGCATCAGATATACACATTGAGCCAATGGAAAAAGACATAAGAGTTAGATATAGAGTTGATGGTGATATGATTACAGTAGCCAGAATTGGAAAAGAAAATCAATCACAAATGATTGGTAGATTAAAAGCTATATCAAATATGTATCAAGAAAAAACAGAATCCCAGGATGGTAGAATTATAATGTATCCAGGATTCAATATTCGTGTATCTTCACAAAAAACAATATATGGAGAGAAATTCGTTCTAAGACTTTTGAAAAAAGATGCAAAAATTAGAGATATATACGAACTAGGATTTCCAAGAGAAGATAATTTAATATCAAAATACTTTGATAAAAGAAATTCAGTAACAATAGTTGCAGCACCAACTGGTGAAGGTAAAACAACAACACTTTATAGTATTATAAAAGTTTTAAATACAAGTTCAGTAAACATCATAACACTTGAAGATCCCGTTGAAGTTAGACTTCCAGGATTAAACCAAGTTGAAATGGATGCAAAAACAACATTTGCTAGTGCCTTAAGAACTGTCTTAAGACAGGACCCTAACATTGTACTAGTAGGAGAGATAAGAGACTTGGAAACAGCAGAAATAGCAATGGAAGCAGGACAAACCGGACACTACGTTTTGTCAACAATCCATACTATTAATTCAATTGAGGTAATCACAAGACTTAGAAAACTTGGAATCTCAGACTACGATATTGCAAGTACTTTGGCAACAGCAGTATCACAAAGACTAGTAAGAAGAGTATGTCCAAAATGTGCACAAAAAAGAGAATTCACAGAAGATGAGAAAAATAAGATTAATAACTATGCAAAGAAATACAATATGGAATTTGATTTTAAAGACAAGTATACATATGATGTAATCGGATGTAAAGAATGTAATATGACAGGTTATTCAGGAAGAATTGCAATAATAGAGATCTTAACACTAACAGATAAAATAAAAGAACTTATAATGGATGGCAAATCAACGTTTGAAATAAGAAAAGCAGCATTAGAAGAAGGATTCTTACCATTTGAAATGGATGGAATAAAAAAAGTTGTTGATGGAAAAATTACATTACAAGAATTAAACAATAAAACATTATTATTTAATAGTTAATTTAGGGAGGAAAAGTATGTTAAATTTGGAAGATATAATTGAAGAAGCTCTACAAAAAAATGCTTCAGATATTCATATTATATGTGGATTAAAGCCAGTATTAAGAATCACAAAATCATTAATACCATCAAAATATCCAGTGGTAACAGAAGAAGATATATATGGTTTTTATGATTTTATAGTAAAAGGTAGCGTTGAAAATGATGAGATGTTTAAAAGAGATAAAAGACTTGATACAGCTATAGCATATAAAGACGTTAGACTAAGAGTAAATATTTCAAAAATGGATGACATCCCATTGTTTACACTAAGAATTATAAAAAATTCATTGCCTAGATTTGAAGATTTAGGTGTTCCAGATGTAATAAGAAGAATGACATATCAACCACAAGGTGTTATACTAGTTACAGGAAAAACAAACTCTGGAAAAACAACAACACTTAACTGTTTGATAAATGATATAAATGAAAATCAGAACAGAAAAATACTAACACTAGAAGCCCCAGTTGAGTACAAACATAAAACTAAGAAATCTATTATAGTTCAAAAAGAAGTTGGACCAGCAGGAGATTCACTAACATATTTTGACGGTGTTAGAAATGCCCTAAGAGAGGACTGTGACATACTAGTAATAGGAGAGATCAGAGATAAAGAAACAATGGCAGCAGCTATAGATATGGCGGAATCTGGTCACTTGGTTATAGGAACACTTCATACTAAGTCTTGTGCTGAGACACTTGATAGAATTATAAACTTCTATGATTTCTCTGATCAAGCACAAATCAAATATTTGATGGCATCATTATTAAAGATAATAGTTTCACAAAGATTAATAAAGTCAGCTGATCAATCAGAATTAGTAATGGTTCCAGAAGTTATGGTAGTTGACAACGTTGTTGCCGGATGTATCAGAAAAGAAAAATTTAGTGTATCAGAAATTGAAGATGCTATTCAATCAACAAGAGATAAAGGTAGCCAAGGATTAATAACAGTACTTGCAAATCTAGTAATAGATGGAAAAATCACATTAGATCAGGCAAAAGCACAAATAGAAGAAAAGAACTTTGAAACATTAGAAAAAACAATTCAACAATCAAAAACAGGAAGATAAATAATGGAGGTGAAATATGCCAGCTTTTCAATATAAAGCAATAGATAACAGAACAGGGCTAACAGTAAAAAATACTGTAAATGGAATAACCAAACAAGAATTATATAAAATGTTGAAAAAAAATGGCTTAACACCAGTAGAAATTCAACAAGCCCTTGAAGTTACAGCAACAAAAAAACAACCAGTAAAAAAACATAGAACATCAGAAGAAATATTAAGAGATTTATCTCCAAATCAAGTAAAATTGATTTATAATAGTAATTCAGCTGCAAAAAAAACAAAAAGTATGACATCTAAAAGTAAAGGAATTGCCAGAAATAGAGGTCATAAAATAAAACAAAGAGATGTTGAAATATTTACGCAAAACTTTTTACTATTGAAAAAAGCAGATTTTAATAATATTCATGCTCTTGAAACGGTTATAAATTCAACAGAAAATCCATCATTTAAATCAGTTCTCGAAGACATTCTAGCAGGTGTTGAATCTGGTGAAAATATGTATACAACAATGGAATATTATGATCATATATTCCCAGTAATATATGTTAATATGGTAAAAGTAGGTGAATTATCAGGATCCTTAGTAAAATCACTTGAGCAAGCCTTAGATTATTTGGAAACATCAAATGCTCTTGCCAAAAGAGTAAAGAAAATAATAATGCCAAATGTAATTCAATTCGTAGGTATGTTAGTACTATTAATTGTAGGTACAATATTCATCATACCAACAATTCAAAACGTTTTTGATGAAATGGGATCATCAGCTGAATTGCCATGGTTAACAAGACAATTCTCAGCATTTTTAAAAAATGCAGAACACTGGTGGTTCTATCCAGTAATTTTAATAGTTCTAGCAGTTGTTACGGTAATGGCATATATAAGAACACCAAAAGGAAGATATCAATGGCATTTATTTAAATATAAAGCTCCAATTTTTGGATCATTAATTTATGCAGTTGATTTTTCAAGAGTTATGAAAGCTATTTCATTAAATTTAAAAAATGGAATGAGAATTCAACAAGCACTTGAAGTTAGTAAAAACGTTGCTAAGAATAACGTAATGTTATCAATCCTAGAAACAGCAATAAATAACTGTATGATAGGTAAATCATGGGTTGAACCATTTGAAGAATCTGGATTTGGAAATGCAATGTCAGCAGAGATGCTAAAAATAGGAATGCAAACAGATTTACCAAAAATGATGGATAAATTACTAGATTTTATTGAATCAGATATAGATACAATTTTGCAAAGAATAATGAAGGTATTACCAGAAGTAAGTTATATACTTGTTGGAACAGTTTTAATTTTCTTCGTATGTGTTGTACTTGTTCCATGTATCCAGGTATATATGGGAGGCTTTATGTTCAGTAGTTCATATATGTAAAATATAAAAAGAGACTTGGAAAAAAGTCTCTTTTTACATTTTGTTCTTTATTTTTATTTAATTAAATAATATAATATCACCATAGAAGACAAAATGTTAAAAAAACATATAAATTAATTTAGAAATTGGTAATAATCAATCACTAGTATAACTAACTACAAACAAATTAAAGAAAGGATGTAGCCTATGAGAATTGGAATTGATATTGGAGGAAGTCACGTAGGAGTGGGCCTAATAAACAAACGGAATAATATTAAATATAGAAGAAAGAAATTTAACAAGAGAAGATAGAGTAAATGTAAAAGAAAGTATAGTGAAAATAATAATAGAATTGCTAAACAAAGTAATAGAAGAATCAAATGTAGACTTGAATGATATAGAATTTATAGGAATAGCATCACCAGGAACAATAAGCAACAATATAATCAAACAAGCAACAAACTTGGGATTAGAAGATTTTGATCTAATTACAGAATTACAAAAATACATAAATTTACCAATGCAAATAAAAAATGACTCAAAATGTGCAGCTCTTGCAGAAAAACACTATGGGGCCATGAGAGATTATGATGATTGTGTATTTCTTTGTATAGGAACAGGAATAGGAGGAGCTGCTTTCTTAAATGGAGAAATGTTAGTTCCAAAAAGATTTTCAGGATTTGAGTTTGGACATATGGTAATAAACAAAGGTGGAAGACAATGTTCGTGCGGAAAAAGAGGGTGCTTTGAAACATACGCATCTATAAGAGCTTTTAGAAATAAAATTGCAGAAGTACTAGATATAGATAATGATTTTTCAGGACAATATTTAAGAGAAAAATTATTAGATTTTAACAATGAAAAAATAGAAGAAGTAGTTGAACAATTTATAGAAGACTTATCAATAGGAATTTGTAATGTAATAGACTTATTTGAACCTGAAATAGTAGTGTTAGGAGGAAGTTTCTCATACTACGAAGGTAACCCCGTATATGATAGATTATTAGAAAAAATAAGTGAAAAAGGCAGTAGATTCAATAGCACAGAAATGCCAAGAATAGAACTGGCTAAACTAAAAAATGATGCAGGTATAATAGGAGCAACAATCAGAATCTAGATACTAATGTATTAGTATTAAAATACAAGTATTATTTTAAATAATATATTTACAAATTAATAAAAAAGATGTATAAATAATAAAAAAAGATTAAGGGGAGACAATATGCCTGATATTAAGTATGAAATAGTAGAAAAAATAGCTGTATTATCAACAACAGAAAAAGGTTGGAGCAAAGAGCTAAATTTAATTAGTTGGAATGAAAGAGAACCAAAATATGATTTAAGAGACTGGAATGAAAATCATGACAAAATGGGTAAAGGAATTACATTAACAAAAGAAGAGTTAATTCAATTAA
>ENA-ORMR01001013-ORMR01001013.1-human-gut-metagenome-genome-assembly--contig:-NODE-1013-length-23755-cov-4.046329_pt1 | contig 23755 bp, 18 predicted proteins | sample MGYA00242107_ERZ509003 | MGnify/ENA primary metagenome ERZ509003 (study PRJEB26280, sample SAMEA2338699) | human gut metagenome | biome: human gut; feature: human-associated habitat; material: faeces... | reverse complement strand
GTTAAATGGATATAACAGCCCCCTCCTAAGGGGCAGTTGTAGGTTCGATTCCTACAAGGGGTGCCATCATTCAGCCGCGATATTCATTGCGGCTGAATATCCGATTTTTCTCGCCAGTCCCGGAGTGGGACTGGCGTTTTTGCTTTTTTGACTAAGACGAGGATCCATTGAGCCGAACGCAAAAACCGAAAAATCTCGGGTTGATCTCCTATTATAAGGTTGATCTTTGATTAGGCTTATCTTTGACTTAGCTGCGGATAACAACCCGGTAACGACTCATTACATAAAGAAGCGGGGATGTTTCCAGCCCCGCTTCAGCATTTAATATGTGGATAATCTCTATCCTATCCCTTTTTTTGACCATTCTCCTGCCACAAAATCCGCAACCGACGAAAGCGGCAGACGCTGAGAATATACAGCGGGGTTCTTTGATGTGCTCGTCACTGCGCTTACCGATATATCCTGCGAATCTGCGAGAGCCAGGCCGTCAAGCTCCAGATTCCGGCGGGAATATGCTATTCTGTTGTTTCCGTCAAGCCGAACGTCGTAGCGATAACCGTAAACCGCCTGCATGCAGCCTTTCTCAGCGTCCTCAAGCATTGTGCAGGTGAAAAGCTCGCCCGGCGCGTAGATAGGGTCGCCCTTTTCCTGAATCTCCGGCGAACCCATCGTCATAACAAGCATTACAGTTTTGTCAAGCTGTTCCCCGGTTATCAGATTTTCTATTATCTGAACCTCGTAGACAGTTCTATCGCCAGAAGATCCGACATACTTCCGCGCCTCCTTCTGCGGCAGGACGCGCACCGTACGGCACAGATCAAACTGCGCTTTTGAGCCGTAGTGCGTCTCCGCTTCCTTCATAAGGCCGATCAGATCCTCATAGGAAGAATACCCTGTGATGGAAGGATTCATGTTAAATTCTTTGAACACATCATCGTAGTACGCCCCGCCCTCAGCCGGGGCGTTTTCCGTAAGCAGAGGATCCTCACCGGCGGGCATTTCGCCCGTGATGAACTTTCCGGTGTACTTATCGAACTGCCAGACTGTATTATTAGCGTCCTCAAATATCATAGCAAGATTTCTGCCTGAACGCACCTCAACTGTGAAATTATCAGACGGAACTTCATGAAGCTCAAAAAATGCGCTGTCCACGAGCGTCCGGCAATCTCCGTTTTCTGCGCTGTAAACGCAGTATCCCTGACCTGCGTCCATTACCACGTAGACGGTTTTTCCGTCCTCGACGCCCGCCTTGAAATTTCCTTTAATCAGCAGACTGTATTTTTTCTCAGCCGTATCGTAGTAATACAGCGAGCTTTCAACGAAAGTGGTCTGCATTTCACCGCGGTTTATGTACGGGGAGGTTACAAGAATGCAGCCGCTTTCACCATCGGACTGTATGCCTGATGAACCTCCCTGCCCTCCGTCGAGGCTTTCAAAATCATAGTCGGTACGCTGTTCCACGCCGTCTTTCGTTATAGTGAATCCGCTGTCGTCCAGCGCGAACTGCGTTTCACCGGAGGTATTCACAGCCGCTGCGGCAAACTCGGCTGTATACCGGTCGCAGACATAAAGCCGCTCCTGCCCATCGCCATCGGCTGTTACTATCATAATGTATTTCTTGTCCGGCGAAAGGAAGAACTCCTTTGCTGAAATTCCCGCTATATACGGGCTCTGGAACGAAAGCTCTCCCGAACCTACCTGATAAGCCGAAAGGTACATTCCGCTGCTGTCGGGCTCCTGCCCGATAATATACAGCACATCGTCGATCTGTAGATAACGCGAGTACTCGTAGGAATTTATCAGGTAGTATTCATCAGCTGCCCGGTCATAGCTAAACAGGTCAGAACCTGTGGTTATCAGCGCAGCATAGTAGTCCGTACCCCACGCGAACCGCTCGTCGCGGTATCCTGAGCTGAAATTTGCAGGCGCGATAACTCCCTGCATCATCATTGCGTCGATATTTGTACGCTCCTGCCAGCTTTCCTGCCATGTTCCGTTCTGGTATTCCGCAGTGAGGATAAAATACCGCGCAGCAGCATGATTGCTGACATCATCATCGGCGGTAAAGCGGAACGCCGCGACTATTCTTGTGTCGGTGTGGTCGATGAGCCAGACGTCACCCACGCCGTAATAATATGGAGATTTCCCGCCGCCTGCGCCCATCAGCAGCCTGCGGGTATAGCTGAACCCGTCCATTTCAATGGTTTCGCCGCAGTCGTACCACTTGTTGAACTCCGCCGCCCAGCTCTCTCCGTGATCAGCGCAGAGCTTTTCCTTGCCGAGCCAGGATATCTTCCCGACATAGTTTTCGACCTGCTGCCTGCCGCTTATCTGCTGTGCGGAAGCGTAAAAGCTGCCGTCGTTGTTCGGGTCGGAGAACGACCAGCCGCCCTTCCCCTGCCTAATATAGCGCTCGGAGTAATCGCTTCTTGTATGCGAACTGTCGCTGCCGAAATCATATCGGTACATATGCTCCGGATCATTTTTTGGTATCCAGTACATGCTGTCGCCGCCGTTTCTATTGGAAGCCTGCATATACCAGCCGAGTTCGTCCTCGCAGAAGCCAGCGCAGTACACGTCGGGAACGTCCTCGTCGTCCAGACCGTGGACGTTTCCGAAAATGTCTTCCCGCGCGTCGATGCTTATAAGCTCGTTGTTTTCATCGAACCAGTAATAGCAGAACGGCTCGATAAGCCCGAAATCAAGCGTGAAATCGCTGTACAGGCCTGGAAGCGGCTCTGTGCCGAGGGAAAGCGCTTCGTCCGAGGCAAGCACCAGTTTCTCCAGCGCTGCGGCAAGCTCGCCCTGCTCATAAATGCCGTAGTAAGAAACCGGATCATCGGTTACAGTAGTGATACGGCGGATATCTCCGTGCTGATGGTTAAAGGCGTTATCCGCAAGGTCGAGCCAATACCAATGCCGCTGCGCCGCGAAATTCCGCCCTTTGACCGTGAAACACTCGAACAGCAGCTCTTCGGGATCAACAAGGGATTTCTCACCGCCGTCCTCGGCTGCGGCTGCAATAAGCTCGTCGCCCGCGGCAAGGGAAGGCTCGCCGATAATCTGTTCAGAATGCGTGCTTCCAAGCCGGAAAGTTACCTCATTTGAAATATTCAGGTTAAGCTGCTTTCCGGAAAGGCACTCTGTAATTACCGCGTGGTATTCGGTGTAATTCATTTCGTCCCAGGAGTTCGCGGAAGTGATCTTTATGCGCACGACTGAAACCGGCTTCCCATCGCGCAGCCGCTGAGTGAATAGGGGATCCGCCTTGCCGCTGTCCGCGCCAGGGATCAGGGAATGCTCGTATTCGTCGTAACATCCAGCGCGCTCGTACCCGGGAATGTCGTCCGCGCTTTCAAAGCGTATCTCCTCCGTGTCATATGGCGGTTCCGAGGTTTCTTCAGTTTCGGCGTCAAGCGGAGGATCAGAGGATATCGGAAGTCCATTTATCAGATACCTTCCGCCGAACACCAGAAGCACAGCCGCTGCCGCGGCAGACAGAGAGATCACAGCAGCCTTTACAGCTGACGGCTTCTTTCTGTCAAACTTGTATTCCCTGGTGGATTCCTCCGGGACTTCGGGCGCGGAAGAGGGGGAAGGGTTATCGTAGAGCTTTTTAAGCCTTGCTTCGATGGCTTCGACATGTTCTTCCGGCATAGACATGGAATCGTATGTATTTATAAGCTCCTGCTTTGTCATAGCTCTCCCTCCTTTAATGCAAGTTTAAGCAGTTTCCGCGCCTGCGCAAGCCGCCGGTATACGTTGTTTTCGCTTATCCCGACCGCCGCCGCGATATCGCTGACCGGGATATCTTCGTAGTAGTAAAGGTAAGTTACAGTTTTCAGCTTGTCCGGAAGTCCCAGCACCATTTCACGGAGCTCCTGTTTGCGCCCGCACGGCTCCGCCGAACGCTCGGGGAGCGAATCCAACGGCACTGTTCTTTTCATTCGCGCGGACTTCGCCACGTTCAGCGCCTTGTGTTCGGCAGTGACTATAAGCCACGCCTTCAGATGGTTCTCGTCGTTGAATTCCGCCTTGTTTATCATTGCCGTGAAGCAGTCCGCGGCTATATCCTCGGCTTCCTCGGGTATACGTATGATTCCAAGCGCTATCCGATACACTGTCTGAATGTGTTCCCGGTAATATTGAGAGAAATTGTCGCTCGTGATTATCAGCACATCAGTGACCTCCTTGTCCTTAGTGGCAACACCTTACAGCCGTTTTCGGTATTGTCCTTTACTCATAAAGCAAGCCAGAAGGCATTTTTTTGCACTATTCTAAAAATTTATTAAATCTCTTGAAACAAATCCGGCAGTCCCTCCGGATTCATCATCGAATTTTTAGTTGTTTACAACAATTATACTGTACATCTAAAGGCGTGTCAAGGGAAAACTCCTGCTCTGTGACCTGCTCGCTGAAAAACTCCTCAAATCAGTTAAGCGGCTTACCCATCTATTTACACTCCGCGGCAAATATGCTATAGGCGCGATCCACATATTCCGCTGAATATACTATTATTAATATACAATACGCTATGAGCAAAAGCGAGGACACAAAATGACAGGAAAACCAAAAAGGACAAGACTGCAATTACTTATTGCAGTTCTTGCCGTGATAACTATTGTGGCTGCGGCGTTCTTCATCTACACCGCCGACTACTACCATTCCGACAGCTCCGCTGCCGACGCGCTGGTATCGGACAGCCGGGTAACGGTCGAGCAGCCGGACGGAAACCTGGTGTTCACTCCGGCTTCGGAGCCTGGCTGAACAGGTAAGGCAGACCTCCGAAAAATTCATCAGCTTTATCAGCGAATAACGAAAAGCAGAGCCGCTTTTTGCAGCTCTGCTCTTTTTTATCCCGCAGTAGATTCCGACGTTCACGATTCCTCAATGCAGTAGGAAGTCCGCGCATGCTCCGGCAGCATACTCAGCGGATTGATACACACATATTCGTCAGTATCCCCGAAGCGCACCTCGAAATGAAGCGCCGTGCCTGTAATATACCCGGTGCTTCCTATCGTTCCGATAGCGTCGCCCCTGTTTACTTTCTCCCCGTCGGATACATAGATATCGTCAAGATGACCGTAAACCGTGACGTACCCATCGTGGTCTATCATCACGCATTTTCCGTAGCCGACGGTCCACTCGGCAGTATAGACCTTCCCATCTGCGGCGGCAAGTACCGGAGTTCCGCGCTCCGCCGTGATGTCTATGCCCTTATGACCGTAGTATCCGCCGTAGCCGTCCATCACCTCAGAGATAAGACCGCCGTCTCCGCCGACCACCCAGCAGAGCTTCACTTTCCCATAGGAGTTCATCAGCTTGCTCGGCTCGCCGTTTTCGCGAATCTCAAAGTGCAGGTGTATTCCTGTGCTGCGGCCCGTCATGCCGGCTCTGGCTATCGTATCTCCGGCGCTGACCTCCTGCCCCTCGCTGACGTCCACGCTGCCCAGGCTGGCGTATACCGTACTTATTCCGCTGCCGTGGTCTATCACGATGTACTTCCCTAAGCCGAAGTTCCAGCCGCCGTCCGCAGCCTTAATCACAGTGCCGTCCAGGAAAGCGGTTATCTCCGTTTCCTCCGTCATATACGGGCTGGTCAGATCGATACCGTAATGATTTCCGCCCGTCCACTCATCATAGCCGTTGTACGCCGTTACCCTTACGTTATCAATGCTCAGCGGGTCATTACCGCTCACTAATGCACGCATGATACGTTCTGAACGGTCAGCGCGGTATCTGTCAAGCATGCCGCTAAGTTCTCTGCTTTGCTGTACTTTTTCGCCAATGACTCTGTCAAGCTCCTCAATATCCCCGGAGAGCGATTCGGACTCTGCCGTTCCTGCGGCTCCGGACAGCCTGTCAAAGTCATCCTGAAGCGCTTTCGTTTCCTCCTGCACCTGTTCAATTTGGCTCAGGAGCGCCTGCTCCTCGTCGTCCTCGGTGAGAATGCCCTTTATCATCTCGTTCGCTTCTTCAGGGGACCATTCGTCAACGATGGATTCCGCGGTTTCTTCACGCGTTGTTTCAGACGTTCCGCATGATATCACCCCGCCGCTGCTCCATCTGAATACTATTTCGGGATACTCGCCGCCGTTTTCAGCGATTATCTTTTCCGAGCCGCTGTCCGCCAGGAGCACCCAGCTATACAGCAGCTCGTCCGGATTCACTATCGTTATCTCTTTGCCGTCCCCGCTCAGTCTGCCGCGGTATTTCACATCGTCAAGCTGCGTGAAGTACAGCGAAATGTAACTTCCGCTTACCGTGTAAGTCCCGACGGGCGTTGAATCGAACACGTCGCACGGAAACAGCGTGAACGTGCTGTCGTCGGTATTGAACATCAGCCCTGCCGACCAGCAGTCGTAGGAAGCGGAGACCTTCATTTCCTCCGCAGAGGTAAAATCAGCCGCAGAGTACTGAGTCTGCGAGCCGCTCTGCGCTATAAGGTCGACTCCCCTGGAACCGCCGCCTGACGTAAATATGCACACGGCGATAACAGCCGCCGCGCCGCCCGCGATCACCGCGCCGTACTTTACCCAGCCCGGCACGGAACGCGCCCTGCCCCCCTGAGCGGCTTCTTCTATAAGTCGCTCGTCGATGTCGTTTAGAGCGCTGTTAAGCTTTTTTATGTCTTTCATAGATCGTAGCCCTCCTTCCTGAGGTACTCCCGCAGCTTCTTCAGAGTGCGGGAAATTCGCGACTTCACCATGCTTTCGCTGACGTGAAGCCGCTCAGCTATACCGGCGGTGGTATCTCCGAACCAGAACCGCCGCATGAAAATCACCCTCGTGGTCTTATCCTGCCCGCGGAGGAATCCGTTCAGCAGACCGGTAAGCTCCCGCTCGGAGAGCCTGTCCGCCGCGTCCCCGGAGCCGCCTATATACTCCGCAAGCTCCTCTATCGGGAGCGTTTCCGCACGGCGCTTGTCCGCGTTGTTGTAGTCGTACCTGTCCAGAGCCAGCCGCCTTGCTATCCTGCAAAGATAGGCGCACAGGCGCTCCGGTCTGGCGGGAGGTATCGAGTTCCAGGCGCGCAGCAGCGCTTCGCTTTCGCATTCCTCAGCGTCCTGCTCGCTGCGGAGTATCCCCCTCGCAACGCTGCGCAGGAGCTTTCCGTAGCGCTCCCCGGCGGCGGATATCCCCTTTTCATCCCGCGCCTCGAACAGCTTTATTATTTCCTCGTCGTTCACACAGGCACCTCCTTTTCTGTGAAGATCTTCACTCATATAAACGGAACTCGCCGCGTTTCGTCGCAGCTAGTTCAAATTGTGTAATTTCTACGACCTGACCTATTGACAACTAATTTTTTTAGGTGTATAATACTAATAGTAAGCTAAATGTTACTTAATTTATAAGCGTATTACTTAATTTAAGGAGAATCTATTATGAAAAAGTTCCTCGCAATAATCATGGCAGGAGCAATAGTGCTCAGCATGGCTGGGTGCTCCGGAGGAAACAGCTCCGCAAACTCCGCTGATTCCGACAGCCAGCAGACCTCTGCGGCTGACAGCTCCGCCGATAACTCAAACAGCGCGGATACCGCAGACAGCACAGTTTCTACCGCAGATTCCAACGCTTCTGACGCTTCCGACTCTTCCGCGCTTCCCATTGCAATGAAGCCCGACCTGCTGTCCGCGGCGATCCAGGACAAACTCGGACTTGACCAGCAGACCGCGGACAAGGCGGCTGAGGACATGCTCCCGCTGCTGATGTACACCCAGGGCAATCCCGCGCGCATAGCGAAGGTAATAAAAAAGCTCCAGGCAGGCGAGGAAGTCACCATAGCGTACCTCGGCGGTTCGATAACCCAGGGAACCGGCGCAGACAACGAGAACTGCTACGCGGCTCTCACCACCAAGTGGATCGAAAACCAGTACCCCGACGCAAAGGTGAACTACGTCAACGCGGGAATCGGCGCGACTGGCTCCTACATAGGCGTGCACCGCTGCGACGCCCAGGTGCTGAGCCACGACCCCGACCTGGTATTCATCGACTTCTCTGTAAATGACGAATCCCAGAACAACGCGATCAACAAGCTGACCTACGAGGGACTTATCCGCAAGATCTGGAAGCACTCCAGCAACCCTGGCATCATCTGCATAGCGATGACCCAGGACAACGGCACCAGCGTGCAGGAATGCCACGGCGAAGTTACCGAAAAGTACTCCGTGCCGTTCGTATCCTACCACGACGCAATGCTGAACTTCCTGAACACAAACGACGTTCAGTGGTCTGACATTTCCGGCGACAATATCCACCCGAACATGTCCGGACACGCTATACTCAGCGCAATGCTGACTACCTACCTCCAGTACGTTACCGACAACCTCGACAGCATCGACGACGCAGATCCTGAGCTTGCACCCGCAGGCGACGATGGCGCGAAGTATGAAAATGCCGTGCTTCTCACCACAGACGAGGCTCAGCCTGTTTCCACCGGCGCATTCGAGATGAAGGCGATGGATTTCGGCGGCTTCAAGAACCCCTGGATCGCAAAGCTCCCCGCTGACGCTGAGATAACTGACGACGACGCGTTCGTTATCGAGGTTGAGGCGCAGAATATCGGTCTGCTTTACGCGAAGCTCACCAGCAACGCGGGCAAGGCTGACGTATACGTAGACGACGAGCTTGTGGCAACCATCGACGCTGACTTCACCGGCGGCTGGGGCAACTACGTCCAGTTCGCTCAGGTCAAGAGCTTCATGGATACCGGCAAGCACACGCTGAAGATAGTTCCGAAGGCTGGCACGGAGGGCAAGCCGTTCGCGTTCTACATCTCCGGCATCACGATCTCCTGATAGTTCGGGCACTATAATATAAAGGGTCGGCTCTTTTAAAGAACCGACCCGGATTTTTTTAATTAGGAATTCTGAATTAGGAATTCGGAATTAATGTATCGCTTCGCGATACATTTCAATTGATTGAAGCCGACATGTACCTGCGCTTTTTTACCGCTGTTCGCCTTTCTGCAAATTGAAATAACGCGCGAAGCGCGCACCATAATTCCGAATTCCGCATTCCGAATTCCGAATTTACTTATTCCTCCTGAAATGCGTATTCTTCGAAGTCCGGAAGTTCGTCGAGGGTCACGCACAGCTCGCTGTTATAGATATCGTGGAGGTTCTGCCAGCTCGTGTATTTTTCGGAAAGCTCCCCATTGTTGGTTATCATGCAGTTTCCGCTGCCCGCCGAGAACCAGGACCACATTGCGCTGTCGCGGCGCATGTAGTCCGGCGATGGGAGCCTGTCGCAGTTCGTCACCGCAAGCAGCTTCGGAACGTCAGTCATGCCCGCAAGCACCGAGAACCTCCCCGCAAACGGCGACGGGCTGTTCTCATAGAAGCTCTGCCCGATAACGTCGCAGTAATCCTCGCCCGGGAAATAATCCCCGCTGCTGCCGTTCCACACCCATATAAGGTTGTTCAGCCCGTGGTACTTGTCCATGCGCTGGAACATCAGCTTCCACAGCCACTTGTAGTTTTCCGCGCTGCCGCCCCACCAGTACATGCTGCTGTCGCCGTCGGGTATCGGCTGAAATATTACCGGGATATTCTCGCTGCGGAATTTGTCAAGAACCTCCGCAGCCGCGTCGATATCCTTCAGCAGAAGCACCGTCTGTTCGGAGATAAGCCCGCTTTCCTGGAGAGTTTTCAGCTCCTCGTCGTCCGCCATCGAAATGTCGCGGTCAGTCACCGCGTCGCCGAGTACGAACGTGCTCGTATCAGCGTAGTAATCCGACTTCCCCTCCGGCGCATACCAGTGCCATCCGAAGGAAACTATCCCGCCGTTTCTGCCCCACTCCAGTGCGGCGGCGACCTCGTTATCGGCGTACTCCTTCGTGCCTTCATACTTCGACGGGGTGCAGAACATCAGGTCGCCGGTGCGCATTGCGGGAGTTCTTCCGGTTTCGCGGGTGATGGCGTCTATCTCGGCGTTGGAGCCGGGAGTTACCGTCTGCCCCGCAATAACCCGCTTCCCGTAGTTATCGGCAAGGAACTTCTTCAGCCCGAGCGTCACAACGGAGGTCGAGCTTCCAACGCAGGAGCCCGACACGTAATAGCATGAATTCTCCGGCACGGAGGAGCTTTCCACAAGGATATAATCCAGCGCGGCGCTTCCCTGTATCACCTCGAAAGTGAGGATATCCGGACCCGCCGAGAGGTACACGCTGTCCACCGCGAACATGGTGAACTCCGGCGATTCGGAAGCCGGAATATAATACGCGCCCACCGTCTCGTTGACCGTCTTGAGCCGTACCACCGCACCGCTGTAGGAATGCGTCGCAATGGATATCCGGTAGTGCTGGGATGCGTCTACGGAGACGATGTGCTGGAGCTTCATTCCCTCGTCGAGGACTATGTAACCTTTGCCGTCATGGTCGCCGTCGGTGCGGACGTTGCCCGTGAATGTCCCGCCCTCGGCGTTGAGCTTCACCGCGAAATCGCTGTTCTCTAAGGGGTACTGCTTCGCGGGTATCTCGTCGAAAACCTCGGCTGTGTCGGCGGTGCCGGAAGCCTCGGCGGTTCCCGCGGAGGTCTGCGCTGACATATTTCTGTCGGGTATCTCCGCGCAGCCGGTAAGCAGCGCTGCGGCAGCGGCAAGAGCCGCTATCCTCTTGTACTTCATTCTATCACCTGATGATTATTTCGTCGTTAGGGGAGATCGGTTCGCTGATACGCGCCGTCCTGCCGTTTATCGTGACTGTTTCGCACCTTGAGAGCAGCGCCGTCGGGTCGTCCGCGAACGCCGCGAGGATATCAAGGAAAATAGGCTTTACGCCCGGCTGAGTCGGGAACAATACTCGCTCCCCGTTGAACACTATCGGGATACCCGATTCTCCGGACTGCTCCGGCTGTGATCCCGGCGCAGTTTCCGTTTTTTCAGCGTTTTCTGAAATTTCAGCGTTTTCCGCCGGAGCTTCTTCCACGTTCTGCGCGGTTTCCTGGACCCCGGAAACTTCCGAAGCCTGTTCTTCGACAGTTTCCGCAGGCTGCGGCTGAACGAAGGTTATCACATCGTCGTTGGAGAGCCGCGTTTCCGTGGAGACCTCCGCGCCGTTTAGCCGCGCCGTATCAAGCTTTTCCTCCGGTATCCCCTCTGCGGAAAGCAGGCTGCGGAGCGTTCCGCGCTTCTGGAGCATGATAACAGCGCCGTTTTCGATGTCCGCGTCCGAGGTAGTCGGAATATCGTTCACCAGCAGGTACTCCCCCGCCTGGACGCGCCTTCCGTCCAGCGAGACCTCTGCGGTGAACAGCCCGGAAAGCTCGAAATAGTCGGAGAGGAGCGCTGCGGCGTCCTCGCCGGGCTTTGCGGGAATTACGTTCACCTCGTCACCCTTGCGCACCGGCGCGTTAAGGGAGCATTCCCTGCCGTTGAGGGATATCTCCGCCGGAACGCTCGCCGTGCCGCGCAGCGTGACGCGCTCGCCGTTCAGGGTAAAGCTGAGCGCCTTCCCCGACCTCGCCATGAGCTGCTCCGGCTTTATGCCGCCGATATTGCAAAGCTCGAACACGGTGAGCCTGCGGGTATCCAGGGCGCGTATCTTCCTGCCGTTCAGCGTGATGGTGGTGAAGTCGTACTTCACGCCCTCGGATGCGGTCATTGCAATGCCGACGGGAGTTGCATGCTCCGTGCCGATGTGCAGCGTTTTCGGCGCGGTCACGCCGCGTATCATCTCCCGGGAGCCTACGGCTACCCTGCTGCGGTCAAGTCCCAGACCGTCCGCGACAAGTTCCGGCAGACCCGGCAGCAGGCTTCCGCCGCCGACCAGGAACACCGCCTGCGGAGCCGTTCCGTTCGCACGGAGTATCTCGGAGCAGACGGTATCCGCAAGCTCCTTTTCCGCCGGAAGCAGCAGCCGTGCGACTTCCTCCCGGGTTATAGTGCGGTGGTTGAAAAGAATATCCTTGTACTCGGTCTGCGGGTCGGTGCAGGTCTTGATGCGCTCCGCTTCGTTGAACTCAACGAGAAGCTGCTTCATCAGCGATTCGGTCATTTCGTCGCCGGCTATCGTAGCCATTCCGTAAGCGACTATGCTGCCGTCTCTTGAAGCGGCAACGTCGGAAGTTCCCGCGCCGATATCGCACATCGCAATGTTGATGAGCCTCAATTCCTTCGGAACCACCGCGTTTATCGCCGCGATAGGCTCCAGGGTAAGCCCTGCGGTCTCAAGACCTGCCTCGTCGACGGCGGCGCAGAGGCTCTCCACCACATACGCGGGAAGGAATGCCGCAATGACCTCCGTAACAAGCTCGCTGCCTCTGTGTCCCTCCGGCTTTGAAACTTTGTAGCCGTCCAGCTCCAGTGAGATCACGCTGTGACCCACGCAGTAGAACGAATTTCCACCGCTGCCGGTGAATTCCTCCTCAGCGGAGCGGACAGCCTCAAGCTCGGCGGCGCGGATATCCTCGGCGGTTATCGACTTCAGCCCGGAAACATCGCAGCTGCTCCTGTGCCGGAGGGTTTTCAGCGCGCGTCCGGCGGCGGCAATGCATACCCGCTGAAGCTTTATGGACTGTCTCCGCTCCAGCGCAGCCCTGACGGATCTCACCACCGCAGCGACCGCGTCGATGTCCTCGATCTGACCGTCGGTCATGGAGCGGCTCTCGTGAGCCTGCGTCTGCATATCTATCAGCCTGTAGGAGTCTGCGGTCTTTTCCGCAAGCACTCCGACAACGGTGCGGGTTCCGATATCAAGCGCGAATATCACGTCCCCCTGCTGCTTCTTTGTGCGGCGGGGAGCCGGTTTCTTCGCGGTCTGTGAGGTCTGGGTGCTCTCTGCCTTCTCTGCCTTTGCCGTCTTTGCTGATTTCGCGGTCTTAACCGTCTTATCCGCCTTTGCGGATCTGGCAGAACCAGACGACCTTGCAGACCTGGCAGGCTTTACGGACGCGTCCGTCGCTGCGGTATCTGCGGTATTGATATTTTCGGAGCTTCTGCGGAGGTTCTTTTCTTCCATCATTATGTCCTTGTCGTGGCAGTGCCGCGAAAACCCGCGGTGCCGCCTTAATTAATCCTTTATCCTGAGAGCCTTGCGCAGGTCGCGCACGCCATGCCTGAGAGTCACCACCAGCAGCACGTCGCCGCCGTGGAGCCTTGTCTGTCCGCGGGGTATGAGCGTATGACCGCCGCGGCTGATGCAGACCACGTTGCAGGTCTGCGGCAGAGAAAGTTCCATCAGGCTCTTTCCGGCAAGCTCGCTGTCCTCCGGGAGGGTTATCTCCTGCAAGGAGGCATCGCCGCCGTCGAGGGGTATAAGCTCCTTCATCGCTGAGATATCCACCTCGCGCTCCAGGTGCTCGATGATGTTATCCGTGGAGGACACGACCGTGTCCACCCCAAGCGTACGGAGCGCCGCGACATTGTTCGGGTTGTTCACCTTTGCGACGGTCTTTTTCACGTCGAAAACCTTCTTTGCGGTCTGGCAGCAGACGAGGTTGCTCTCGTCCTTTCCAGTCACGGCGCAGACCACATCGGCACGTTCAGCGCCGGCTTCACGCAGGACGTCCTGGGAAGTTCCGTCGCCGGTGCAAATGGAAATATCGAGCTGGTTCGCGATCATACGGCACAGTTCCCTGTCCTGCTCGATTATGGCGGCCTCGTGACCCTGCGCACTCAGGGTCTGCGCAAGGTAGAATCCCACCTTGCCACCGCCGACTATGATTATTTTCATGATTTCTCCTCAAAGTTCACGCGCCCGGCGGAGCGGTCACGCCATTCTCGGCGCGCCGGCCCTGGCGCTGCGGCGTATCTCGTCGATACATCTGCGGATATCGTCGCCGCGTATCTCAAGCCACCTTGCTACGGTGCGCGTGGTCTGACCGTTGTCAGCCATATCGCACAGGCGGTCGTAGGTCACCCACTTCGCCGCGCAGACCTCCGACGACTGGAGCACCAACCGGTCAAGCGGAACGTCCTTATGGACGATGTAGAAATCCCGCAGCATGCTGTCGGTGGTCATTGTCCACTCAAGGTCTATCTCGGAGCTGAACGCACGTATTCCGGTCTCCTCGAAAAGCTCCCTTACGGCTGCTTCGCGGCTGGTCTCGCCGCTTACGGCGCAGCCTCCGCTGCACTCCCACCTGCCGCCGCTGGTTTTCTGCGGAACACGCTGGGTGAGAAGTATCTCACCCAGGCTGTTCACAGACATTATCTGCACCACGATGTGGTACTCACCGTGAGGTATCGGCGCCCCGCGCTGGATCTTCCTGCCGAGCTTCCGACGATCTGCGGTGTATAGGTCGAAGTATTCCGTCATACCTTGCGCTCTCCGGAGAGATTCTTGGAGATAAGCTCGCAGCGCTGCTTTACGCAGTCAGCAGAGCGGAGCGGGTCGGACGGTGTGTTGAATGTGTAGTCCATGAGCTGCTCAATGGTCGTGGAAGCAACGTGCAGTCTTGTATCGGAGGAAGCGTAGTAGATATAAACGCTGCCGTCCTCGCGGACGATGGCTCCGTTAGTGAACGCAACGTTGGAAACGTCGCCGACGCGCTCGATGCCGTGGGGCGCGATGAACAGTCCGGAGGGGCTTGCGATGAGTTTGGAAGGATCGTTGAGGTCGGTAGCGAATACGTAGATGACGTAGCGCAGGCCAGCCGCAGTATTCCTTACGCCGTGGGCAATGTGTATCCAGCCCTTGGGGGTCTTTATCGGAACAGCGCCGGCGCCGTTCTTGACCTCGGTGATAGTGTGGTAAACTCTCGGAGAGATGACCACCTCGTCGGTGCAGAGAACCGGATTTGTGATGTCCTTGCATAGCGCGAAGCATACTCCTCCGCCGGAGCCGGTGGAGATGAAGTCGTCCTGCGGGCGGGTGTAGAACGCGTACATGCCGTTTACGAACTCGGGGTGGAGCACTACGTTTCTCTGCTGCGGGGACTTGGAGATGAGGTTAGGAAGTCTCTCCCATGTAACGAGATCCCTGGTGCGGACGATACCCGCCTGAGCGGTAGCCGCGGAGAGGTCGGGATTCTCCTTGTCCTTGCTCTCGGAGCAGAACACGCCGTATATCCAGCCGTCCTCGTGCTGGGTGAGGCGCATGTCGTATACGTTGGTCTCCTCGGGGCAGGTGTCGGGGAGGATAACGGGATAGTCGCGGAAGCGGAAGCCCTCGGTAGGCTTGTCGCTCTCTGCAACAGCGAAGAAGGACTTGCGGTCAGCGCCCTCCACGCGTGCTACCAGGCAGTACTTTCCGTTGAGGTAAACCGCGCCGGAATTCATCACGGCGTTGACGCCAAGGCGCTCCATGAGGTTGGGGTTATCGTTGTAGGAGAGATCGTAGCGCCAGATGATGGGAGCGTGAGCCGCAGTCAGCACCGGGTTCTGGTAGCGGGTGTAGATCCCGTTGTAGAAATCAGAAGCCGGATTGGGGCGCGCAAGCAGTTCCTCCTGCTCTCTGACGAGCTTGGAAAGCCTTGCGTCGAACTGTTCTTTTGTTAACATAAAAGTTCCTTTCTTCCGGGGGTTTTTATCCCCGGCTTTTTATATATAAATACACACTCTTTTATTATAGCATACTTTGCCGGAATTTTCAAGGTTGACAGAGAGAAAAATAAGTAATATAATAAAGATATCGGTATAAAAAACATAAAGGAGACCTTCTCTTTGGATAACAAGCTTATAAATGAAATAATCTCCCTCGCGGAGAACGGCGGAGCGCGCGGAAACGACATCACCGCCGTGTACTCCCGGGTATACATTGCGCTGAAAAAATCCCTCGGGATAACCCCCTACGCCGAGCAGATAGGCGCGGCGCTGGCGCTCACCGGGCACAACATGGTGCAGATGCAGACCGGCGAGGGCAAGACATTTTCCGCAGTTTTCGCCGCATGCTATGAAGCGCTGTCCGGCGGTCAGGTGATGATACTTACATTCAACGACTATCTCGCCCGCCGCGACTACGAGTGGACCAAGCCGGTCTACGACAGCATGGGGGTATCCCTCGGCTGTATCACCGCGGATACTCCCCGCACCGACCGACGGAAGATATACTCAAAGCAGGTCGTATACCTCACCGCGAAGGAAGCCGGCTTCGACTACCTGCGGGACTTCGTATGCTTTGAGCCGTCCGAGATGGTGTTCCCGCAGAAGCTGAACTTCGCGATAGTCGACGAAGCCGACAGCATTATGATAGACGAAGCGCGTATTCCGCTGGTCATCGCAGGCGACATCGCCGCCGAGGACGACGGAAGCACCGCCGAGGTCTACGAAAAGACCGCGGATTTCACCGACGACGATTACGGCATCGACGACGACAGCCGCAACGTCTACCTCACCGACGCCGGAGCGGACAAGGCGGAATCCGTGTTCTCCTGCGACATCTACGCCGCCGAGAACACCGGGCTCCTCGCGAAGATTTGCGCCTGCCTGAAAGCCCGCGTCATGCTCCAGGAGGACAAGGACTACATTCTGCGGGACGGCGCGGTTATCCTCGTGGACGAATTCACCGGCAGAGCCGCTCCGGGACGCGTGTTCCCCGGCGACCTACAGGCGGCGGTCGAGGCGAAGCACGGTCTGAAGCTGACCTCCCGCGGGCGTATCATGGGAAATATCGCATTGCAGTACTTCCTGCGGCTGTTCCCGAAACTCGCCGGAATGACCGGCACCGCGATACAGTCCAAGGAGGAATTCGACACGATATACGGCCTCCCCACCGAGGTCATTCCCACAAGGCTGCCATGCAGGCGCACAGACCACCCGCTCGAGATGTACTTCGACAAGACGGAAAAGCGCAAAGCTGTCATCGAAGCTATCCGGGAGGCTCACGGGATATCCCGCCCGGTGCTGGTCGGCACGGAGAGCATCGGCGAATCCGAGGAGCTAGCCGACGAACTGCGCAAACTCGGGATCGAGTGCGCTGTGCTGAACGCGAAAAACGACGAAGCGGAAGCGGACATAATCTCCCGCGCCGGAGAGCCGGGAGCGGTCACGATATCCACCAACATGGCGGGGCGCGGCGTAGACATCAAGCTCGGCGGCGCGGACTGCCACGCGAAAGCGGAGGTCGAGAAGGCGGGCGGACTGCTCGTTATAGCTACGGCTATGCGGGAATCCTCGCGGATAACGCAGCAGCTCCGCGGCAGAGCCGGCCGTCAGGGCGACGTCGGCGAGAGCAGGTTTTTCTCCTCCCTCGACGACGAGATAATGGAGCGCTGCGGTCTGAAGTCGCTGGTATCCGGGCGGCACTACCCCACAGAGCGCGTCAGCGGTCCCATCGAGGACAAGGCTCTGCTGAAGGAAGCGGAGCGCGTACAGCGCATCTCCGAGGGCGATACCTTCGACGAGCGCGTAAAGCTCATGAAATACACGCTGATAGGCGAAAAGCACCGCGCGATGACATTTGAAAAGCGCACCGCCCTGCTTGACGGCACCTACTCCAGCGACCTCTGGCAGAAGCACGCCCCCGACCTCTGGGAGAAGGCTGTTGAGAAATTCGGCGAGGACGAGCTCCAGCAGAAGCAGAACATCGTTCTTGCGGCTCTGCTGAACGAATTCTGGTGCGACTACCTCGACTACACCGCGTACCTCCGCGAGGGAATACACCTCACCCAGATTGCAGGGCGCAATCCTGCGGAAGAGTACAACATCGCCTGCGAGGAATACTACCAGGGCGCGGCGGAGAGCCTCCCCGACCGCATGGCGGAAAAGCTGGAAGCCCTGCTGGAATGCGATATTCTAGAGGATTACCAACCGCTCATGCCAAGCCGCACCTACACCTACCTGCTGAACGATTCCGGCGAGGAATTCAAGCGCAAGCCGCTGCTGCTCAGCGTTTTCACCGATAACGAGGAAATAGCCGACGGCAAGCCGAAGGAAGCTCCCGCCGATAAGGAAGAAAAGCCTCAGAAGAAGGGATTCTTCGCGAAGCTTTTCGGAAAGAAGTAACAAATAAGTAATGTCAACGATTTGTGCAATAGCGACCCCTCCCGCTGCGGGAGGAATATCAGTTATAAGGATATCCGGGGAAAACGCCGCGGATATCGCCGCGAAGGTATTCCGTCCGGTCTCCGGTAAGGAAGTCCGGGAAATGCAGGGCTACCGCGCGGCATACGGACGAATTTTCGACGGAGACGAGCAGCTTGACGACGGAGTGCTGCTGATGTACCGCGCTCCACACAGCTACACCGGCGAGGACACCGCCGAGATATCCTGCCACGGCGGAATTTACGTCACCCGCCGCGTGCTCTCCGCATGCGTGAAGGCGGGAGCGCAGCCGGCGGCTCCCGGGGAGTTCACCAAACGCGCGCTGTTAAACGGAAAGCTCTCGCTGACCCAGGCTGAAGCCGTAGCGGATATCATCAGCGCCCAGGGAGACCAGCTCCTTAACTGCGCCAACGGTCAGCGCGAGGGAGCGCTCTACCGCCGCATGGAAAAGTGCGCCGACAGCATTATGGAGGTATCCAGCCAGATCTCCGCATGGGTAGACTACCCGGACGACGACACTCCGGTAGTAACTCAGGAATGGCTCTGCGAAAAGCTTTCGGCGGTGCGCGGAATGTTCGCCTGCCTGCTCTCCGGCTACGACACCGGACGAATTCTCCGGGAGGGTATCTCCTGCGCGATAGTCGGCAAGCCCAACGCCGGGAAATCCACGCTGATGAACAGCCTTGCAGGTCAGCAGCGGAGCATCGTTTCCGACATTGAGGGAACCACCCGGGATATCGTCGAGGAAACGATAGCCCTCGGCGATATAGTCCTGCGCGTAGCGGACTGCGCGGGTATCCGCGACACCGACGACGCAGTTGAAAAAATCGGCGTGGATATCATGCTGAAAAAGCTTGAAAACGCGGATATAGTTCTCGCGGTGTTCGACGGCTCAAGGGAGCTTTCCGGCGAGGACAGGCGGCTTCTGGAGCTTCTCGACCCGGCTAAGACCGTGGCGGTCGTGAACAAATCCGACCTTCCGCAGAAGCTTGAGCTTAATGAAATTTCAGCTAAGCTTGGAGCCCCGGCAGTAATCTCCGCGAAATCTGGTGAAAACTCCGGCGAGCCTGCGAAACTGCTTGAAAAGGCGGTCAGCGAAAAGCTGGATCTCGGCAGGCTCGACCCGGACGCAGGATTCCTCGCAAACGAGCGCCAGCGCGACTGCATTATCCGCGCCGACCGTGCGCTGAACTCGGCGCTGGAAGCCGCGCAGCTAGGGGTGACTCCCGACGCGGTAGGCGTTATGCTTGAGGAGGCTCTCGACGCAGTATACGAGCTTTCCGGAAAGCGCGCCGGCGATGAAGTTATAGACGAAGTATTTAGGCGGTTCTGCGTTGGAAAGTAGCGCCGCCGGAGGGAGTTAACATGAATATACTGATAATCGGCTGCGGACGCGTCGGCAGCGAGCTGGCGGAGCTTCTCGACAAGCGCGGCCACGACGTTTCCGTTATCGACCGCCGCCCGGAGAACTTCGACAGGCTCCCGGGGGATTTCTCCGGGTTCACGACGACCGGAGTTCCCATCGACCAGAACGTGCTCAGAAAAGCTGGAATAGAAAGCTGCGACGCGGTATGCGCCGTCGCCCAGGACGACGACCTGAACATCATGGCGGCTCAGATGGCTAAGGAGATATTCGGAGTGCAGCGTGTGTTCGCACGTATCTCCGACGTGGACAAGGTGGACGTTTTCAATGGCTTCGGGATACACACCGTCTGCCCGACAAGGCTTACCGTGCAGTCCGCATGCGCCGCCATCGAGGACGTCAGCAGCGAGACCGAGGTTTTCCTCGAGCGCAATCCGGTGAAATTCACCACGATGAACACCCCCGCCGAGTACGTCGGGAGCATTCCCGGAGACATCGAGCTGGAGCCGGACGAATCGCTGTTCGCGATAATCCGCCCCAACGGTACTTTCCTGCTGTACACCGGGCAGGTCATCACGCTGAGCGCGCAGGACAAGCTCGTATTCGCGAAAAAAATCTGAAATACACAAATACACAACGAACAAAAGAGGCACGACATGTATAAACTTGTAATTTTCGATCTTGACGGAACCCTGCTTAACACCATAGGCGACCTCGCCGCCGCCGGAAACCACACGCTGGAGGTCATGGGATTTCCGCAGCACCCGGAGGAAAGCTACCGGCATTTCGTAGGAAACGGCATTCCGAAGCTTATCGAGAGAATGCTCCCGGCGGGTCACGACAAAGAGACCGAGCAGAAGGCGTACGACATTTTCATGGAGTACTACTCCGCCCACAAGTGCGACCGCACCAAGCCCTACCCCGGCATTCCGGAGCTTATAAGGAAGCTCCGCGCGGCTGGAATAAAATGCGCGGCTAATTCCAACAAGGCGCATGAATTCACGCAGGAGCTTATAAAACTCAGCTTCGGCGACGAGTTCGACGACGTTATCGGATTCGGCGCAGGCTTCCCCGCCAAGCCCGACCCCGGAGCCGCGCATGAGCTTATCCGCCGTGCGGGAGTTCAGCCCTCAGAGGCGCTGTACGTCGGCGACAGCAACGTTGATATCCAGACCGGTCACAACGCCGGCATAGACGTCTGCGGAGCACTGTGGGGCTTCCGCGGCTACGAGGAGCTTTCAGCGATGAACCCTACATATCTCGCCAAGGACGCCGCCGAGCTGGAAAAGATCATCATGGGTTGAGTGTGGGCAATTTCAATTAAAATCCAGTTGGCATAGTAGTGAAATTACACAAAAATATAAATGTCACAGGAAAATTCTTGTGAAAACTGTAGACAAATCCGTCCGTTCGTGATATACTTATATCAACGGAAACACCACCGTAAAAAGGTGAAGCTACTCAGACGGAGGCGATCCATCATGGCTAAGAAGATAATTACCATCACAAGACAATACGGAAGCGGCGGCAGAGAAATCGGCGAGACCCTCGCAAAGCGGCTGGGCGTAAGCTTCTGGGATAACAAGCTGCTGGACGTTGCAGCAAAGGACAGCGGCATACACAAGACTCACTTCGAGGAAAGCGACGAGCGCCGCACGAACAGCTTCCTGTATCTGCTCTCGACCACCTACGGTCAGGGTGGAGTTCCGTTTGACGACGCGCTGTTCTTTGCACAGCTGAACGCTATTCAGAAGATTGCTTCGAAGGAATCCTGCCTTATCATCGGCAGGTGCGCGGACTATGCCCTCAGGGACTTCAACAACGTGGTCAACATCTACATCACGGCTCCCCTGGAGGATCGCATAAATCGCGCTATAAACGCCTATGGTATCGGCGAGAAGCACGCTGCGGAGTACGTAAAGCGCATGGATAAGCAGCGTATCTCCTACTACAACTACTACACCGACAAGCGCTGGGGCGTTCCGGAGAACTACGAGCTGTGTCTCGACAGTTCCGCGCTCGGCATTGAAGGCTCTGTAGACCTGCTTGAGGATTTCATCAAGAAATATTTTAAGGAATAAGTAAACGTCCGGGGCTGCTTGATTGCAGTCCCGGACTTTGTTTCTAATTAAGAATTAAGTGCAGGCCGTTGGTCTGCACTTTTTTATTTCAGCAATCAATCCGGGAACTCCGCAAGCTCCCTGATAAACACATCAGCAAACTGCGAAACGTCCCCGCGGGGCGCGGTGTTCGGGTCGTATATCCCGATGACCCGGAAGCCTGCGTTATGCGCAGTCTCCGCGCAGTAGGCGGAGTCCTCCACCACGGTGCATTCAGCTATGGAAGCCCCCAGCCGCTGAGTCGCCTGCAGGAAAATATCCGGCTTGTCCTTGTGCGCTCCCGCTTCGGTGCAGTCAAGGTAGAACCGGAAAAACCTGTCCAGCCCGAATTTCTTCATGAACGGCTCGGACACCCAGCGGTCGGTAGCGCTCGCAATGCACATCACGGCGCCCTCTGAGTAAAGCCGCTCCAGAAGCTCCAGCGCTCCGGGGCGCAGCTGAATGATCTCCGCGTACTTCTCCTTCATCGCCAGGCGGACCTGCTGCATTCGCTCATGGTCGTAACGCTCGTCCTCCCGGAAGCTTCCGTACCAGTAGCCCATGCTGTCCGCGAGGGTTCCGTCCAGGTCAAATATGTAGTATTTCATAGTACACTTCCTTTATTCTATTATTCCGTAGGTGAGTTTCATCAGCAGCACCCTTGTGACCGCTTCGTCGATTCGCTCCTCCGGTATCTCGCCGGATTCCACCGCCGCCGTCAGAGCCTCCGCCGCGGAAGCGTAGTCGGTGCAGCACAGGAGATCCGCTCCGGCTTTCAGCGCCGTGACTGCCGCCGCGTTTTCACCACTGTACTCCCCTACTGCGTCCATTGAGAGATCGTCGGTCATCGCCGCGCCGGTGAATCCCTGCTCCCGCAGGAACGCATACATTTTCCCGGACAGCGACCCTGGCAGGCTGTCGTCTATGCAGTTAACGATATTGTGCGACACCATCACCACCGGAGCGCCTGCGGATATACCCGCCCGGAACGGCTCCAGGTCAAGCTCCGTGATCTCGGAAAGCGGGCGCTCGTCTATTGAAATCCCCGTGTGAGTGTCCAGGTTGTTGCCGTAGCCCGGGAAGTGCTTCAGTGCGCATATCAGCCCGCTCTGCCCGTAGCTTTCCACAGCCGCGCCCACCGCCAGGGAGGTCTGCTGTGGATCGGTGCTGAAAGCGCGGTCGTAGATGAAATCCGTCTCGGAGCGCGGCAGGTCGCACACCGGCGACCGCGCGCCGAGGATGCTCTGCATGGCGGCATTGATGACGCGCACGCGGTTGTCCCCGTTGATGACGGCGTAGGGAATATCCATGACCGAGCGGAACATCCGGTAGATGTCGGCGGTCAGCAGCTCCGCCGTCCGGATGTTCCGCCGGGAGCGGGACAGCCGCCACGCGAACGCCGTGAAGGTCACGCCGACGGACAGCGCGTATACGCCGAGAAAGACCAGTCCGAGCAGGGTGAGCCGGGGGAGCTTCAGGTAGGTGAGCAGGGTGTACAGACCCAGCAGCAGGAAGCCCTCCACCGCGCAGGCGGCAAAGGGGATGCGCAGATCGACCCGCAGGGGGGCGTCCGGGTCCTGCCGCGCCGCGCGCGTCGGGACTTGATGGGAGGGAGAACTCATACCGCAACTCCTTTCGGATGGAATGGAAAAAGCATAGCTGCTCCGGCTGAACCCGGCGGCTCTGCCGCTCAGCTGTCGGAGAAGGGATTGTCCGGGGTGTCTCCGCCCTGCCCGGCGTCGCCGTCACTGCCGCTGTCACTGCCGCCGTCACTGTCACTGTCCCCGTCGTTGCCGTCGCCGTGCGGCGGGCGCACGCGGGCAAGGATTGCACCGAGGATGGAGGAGATTGCCTCATAGACAGCCAGCAGGGTGGAGGCATACACCAGCAGGCAGGGGATGAACAGGACTAAGAATATCGGGAAGCAGCCCGCCTGCCGCCGCCTTGCGTTGCGCAGGATGCGCAGGATGCCCGCCAGGGACAGCCCGGGGTGCAGGATGATGACGATATTCTGCGCGACGGTGCCCGCGAGGGAGGAGTCACTGCTGGCAAGCGATGTGACCATCCAGAGGATGCCCGCGACCAGAAAGACGCAGGAGGACATCAGGCTCATGCGGAACAGGCGCACCCTGCCCCTGACCGAGTCGGCGTACCCGAATGCGCAGAGACTGCCCTGCAGGATGACCTGCATGAGCGCGGCGCAGAGGTTGCACAGCATGACTGCCGTGCCGGGGAACAGATTGATGGCGGAATTGATGATGTTCAGTGCCTGCTCCTTTGTCAGGGCAGACAGCTGCGGGATCTGCTCGGCAAGCTGTTGCGTCAGCGTCACCAGCCGGAGACTCAGCTCCGTGCGCAGGTTGTCCAGAAGC